>JAEEGL014578546.1_pt1 | contig 60591 bp, 56 predicted proteins | sample 9134231 | NCBI WGS metagenome assembly JAEEGL01 (sample SAMN16246548, study PRJNA631951) | gut metagenome | biome: gut microbiome; feature: rumen; material: fiber-attached | host: Bos | place: Iran: Karaj | collected 2018-10
AATACAATCGTACAGGCAGAAAGCAGCTATAAAAAGAGCAGATATCTCCAGAATAATCTCGTTCATCGTTCTATTTGGCCTGTCTACCGCTGTAAAAACGGTTCATCTTCCTCTAAAAGAGTACGCCTACAGTAATTTCTTTTTCTTGAAAAAAATAATACTTAATACAACTATAAGAATACAGACTGCAATGACGACCGGATATGCTATCGGAACATCCAGTTCGGGCATATACTTAAAGTTCATGCCGTACCATCCCACAATAAGGGTAAGCGGCATAAAAATGGCAGAAACAACTGCCAGAACGTTCATCATTTTGTTCTGTTTTACTTCCAGCATGGTCTGATGCAAGTCCCTTACCTGCATGGTATGTTCCCTTAATGACGAAACGATATCCTGCAGCCTCATGACCCTTTCGGTGAACATCCTGAAATATCTTAAGTTCTTGGAACTGAAGAAACCGTTCTCGTTCTCTTCAAGCTCCTGGCTCAGATCGATCAGCTGTTCGTAATGAGTTCTCAGATCCATGATATCACTTCTTATTTCAAGAAGATCCTCCATGACATTATCATCATGCTTATCGAGTATCCTGTCCTCCAAAACGTCAAGCTTCTTGTCAAAGCTGTTAAGTACATTTATATCTTCGCTTATGATCTCTTCGAGGAAATCATAAACAAAGCGCTCAAGACTGGGCATGCGCCATTTTCTGGTTCCGGCGATCTTTTCTATGATATGCTCTGCAGTCCCGTCATCATTTATAAAAACTATGCCCTGTTCATCAAGTGCAAAAGAAAACTCATGGTTTTCGGCCGAAATGTCAGCCCTGTCGGGTATCGAAAATCCACCGGTCAAAGAATCATAATTGACCCTTACGCAGGACACAGGTGCATCATTTAAATCAAAATCCATATCTATACCCATGTTAAAAAGGTCGCTGTTTTTCTTAAACTCTTCTCCCGTAACTGTTGCTACATATATGCTTTTCCCTTTAAGACACTCTTCATAGGTCGATTTAACAAGTTTGTCTTCTATGATGTAATACATAATTTCTCCTATACTATTGGATTAAGATTACTTTAGACTATAGTACCATTTCATGAATTCCGAACTTCCTCCGGCCATCCCTACAGTAGGATTATTGGTTTTCTTAACCTTATTACATACAATATAGTATTGCATTTTCATACCATTCTTATCCCCTACCTTAATCTCCCCGGTTTGTTCATTAATCTCATCATTGGTTGGCCTGTTGGTTCTCCACTCACCATTAAAATACCATATCGGGTTTGAATCTTTTTGTTCCATATAGAAGAAAAAGCATATAGTATACTTATCATGTAAAGAAGCCTTTGTTTTATTGTTTTCATTACTCCCGACACCGAATATTATACAATATGGGTCAGTATCTACATTAGGAGTATCACCTATCTTAAGATCCAGCTTATTAAGGATTTCCATAATCCAAGCTTTATCTGTCGCATTGACAACATACATATTATTATAAGGTCTTTGAATTTTTTTTACATTATCTTTTCCAACAATAGTATTTCCCTCAGCTGTTCCGACAACAAGTTTATCCCCATTTTGAGCATATAACTCAGTCAATTTGGCTTGTATCATATTCATACAATTCTTGGCATTCAATACTTCCTGCTTAGATTTCGCTTCATCAATATAACCAAGTAGCGCAGGTATAAGGATGGCTGCCAGGATAGCCAGAATCACAAGCACTATGATCATTTCCACAAGGGTAAAGCCCTTATTATTCTTTTTCAACTTAATCTTTATTTTATTCATACTTATCCTTATCCGCTTTATAACTTCAGCTGCAATCTATCTGCAAAACTTTAGTTATGATCATATGATTAGATCAAGCCTCACTTTTATTTAAATATTTCCATAATTTATCATCAATAGTAACATTATTATCTTTTGACCCCTTCAGCATATAGTATTGAACCCATATTTTTTCCCCGTCTATTTCAACATAATTTAGATCGGTATTGGGAGAAACGGGACATCCTTTTCCTTTTGGTATAACTGTAAGTTTTTTCTTATATGCTTTCTCATCACCCAATTTCTTCAAGAGAAAGAAATGCTGTTTTTTATTATAGACCGTACTAGCATCATTTTTATTATCATTACCCCAGAGCGGCTGATATGCAACCGCATAAACAGTATATGCCTTTTCCGGATCATAATACTTACTATCAGGATTTGCATATACGTCATATCTTCCCGCGCAGACCAAAACAATATTCGGATAATTATCTTTTATATCCAGACCTGCTATCGAAAGAATCTTCGATGCTATAGGATTGTTATGTATATCCACATTTTTGGCATTATCACCATCCGCAATCCTATATGTGGTAGGATATTTTTTATAATCCTTGTATGCGTTTTTATTTTGATTTTCTCCCGATATGATGCAGTCCGCAGTCTCACCGTGTGAACCTTCTGCATACAGATCATAAAATACTACCTGTGCGCTCTGAAAAATATCATCAAGTTCACCTTCTACTTTTTCTTCAAAATCTTTTTCGGAAATATATTTAGAAAAAGAAGGAATGAGAATACCTGCGAGAACAACAAGAACAACGACCACTACCACCACTTCTACTAAAGTAAAGCCTTTATTTTTGTTTTTTAAATACAGCATGGCATATCCCTCCCAACAAAACGATAACCAAATAAAACTTAAATTTCATTTTATCTGTCCATTAACAAGTCTGTAAAAATAATTAGCCGCTTCAGGATTATTTGCAAAATCTTTTTCATTCTTCTTTGCTTTATTAACTATACAATACATCTGAAGTTCTATTTCTTCATTATTCTTTTTAATTATCAATTCAGTCTCATTTCCGGTGACCGCTGCGGCAGATCCGGGGGTTTTAAAGATCCACTTATCGCTCACATTCTTGCCATCATAATAATATACCGTATCATCATCCTTGTATTTATAAACAAGACTGAATAATGTATATGGATAGTTATACTTCGCACCTGCATCGATAAAATATTTACTGTATTTCCCGGCTCCGATATACAGGATCTCTATTTTATCTTTATTCTCAATCTTATTTAAAATCTTATCCGCAAAAACAGTATACCCCGCATACAGATAACATGTATAATTGCCGTTATTCTCAAAATCCGAGAGCTGATAAATTGCCTTACTGTCTCTTTTTTTCTCGCCTTCAGCTCTGCCCTTGCTGTAGTTCTTATCAAACTGGTCAAGGATCATACCCTGTGTTATACCATTTTTGGTGGAAATCCAATGCTGGTCATTTGCCAGCTGTTCAAGCAGTTGTGTCTGTGTCGCATTCCAGATGGTTTTAGCATCGGTTGCCACATCAATCTCGTCAGTGCTGTCGATAATGCTTAATGTTACAGGGATTGCTATACCGGCGAGAATTGTTACAATTAATATTACTACTAATACTTCAACCAGCGTAAAACCTTTATTTTTTCCGGTTTCCATTTTCATATCCCATGTCCCTCCGATGTATCAAAATAGATTATCTCTAAATATATATCGGTAATTTATAGCAAAATGTTAAGCTTTTTCTTCCTTTACAAGGTTTTGTATCCACAGACCCTTCTTTACAAGTATGAAACCTATTATACATTTAATGACATCTATAAGCTGTATGCATAAATACATGACAAGAACGGACATGCCCGTCAGATTACTGAGCACTATAGCCACCGGAAGACTTACGCACATAAGGAAAACACTGTCAAACAGAAATGTGATAAATGTTTTTCCTCCTGTACGAAGCGTAAAATATGTCGCATGCATAAAAGCATATATCGGCATACACGCCGCTCCTATCCTTAAAAATCCGGTCGCAAGCTCCTTAACCGAGTCCTCGCAGTTGTAAAACTGAGGAAACGCGGGTGCAAGCGCAAACAAAAGCGCTCCAAGAACAAAGCATGACATTACGGAAAATGCAATAAGCTTTGTATCCGTATCCCTTGCTTCTTCAAGCTCTCCGGCTCCTAATAGCTGTCCGACCATGATGGCTACAGCGCTTCCCATGGCTATGAATACAACATTGAACAGGTTTATAAATGTAGACGCTATGTTCAGACCGGCAACAGAATCAAGACCATGCTTTGAGTAACACTGGTTAAGGAATGCCATACCGGCCGACCAAAGAAGCTCATTTACCATAAGAGGCATACCCTTTACGGTGATCTTCCATGCAAGCTCTCCCGGAAGCTTAAAGCTCTTATATAAACCTGAAGCAAACTTCATCTTTATCGTGTGCCTGTGAGTCCATACGACTACCACAAGCATCTGGACAAATCTTGATATGACTGTCGCTATCGCGGCACCGACTACGCCAAGCTCCGGGAACCCAAACTTTCCGAATATGAGCAGATAGTTAAGGCAAAGGTTAACTCCGACAGCTATGAGTCCTGCCACCATGGGAACCCTTGTCTCACCACACTCCCTGACAGTGCTTGTATATACTACCTCTATACCGTACGGGATGAGGCCGATAAGCATGACTCCCAGGTACTCACGTCCATACCCGAGTACCATCTCGGCAGACTGTACAGAACCCTCTTCCTCATGCAGGTAGAGCAGCATCAGATTGTCTCCGAATGTAGAAAGTACAAGTATTCCGAGCAATACAAGGCCGATACAGATATACAGCTTATATCGGAAGGCGTGTTTTACACCTTCGTGGTTCCCGCTGCCGTAAAACTGTGCTCCGTATATACCCGGTCCTGCCAAAGCGCCGAAGATACCAAGGTACAGTACAAAAAGCAGCTGATTTACTATCGCAACGCCTGACATCTGCTCGGTACCGACCTGCCCTATCATTATGTTGTCCAGCAGACTTACAAAATTCGTTATACCGTTTTGGATCATTATCGGAACGGCAACTTTCATCACCTTTCCGTAAAACTTCCTGTCTCCAATGAATTTACTCATTTCTCTCACATGTCATATTCCCGAACCTCCGAAACCTTTCGGAGGATATGACTACTCTTTCCCATATTTTTCCATAATCAATTATACCATCAAACACAAGGAAAATCAATAAAAAATTCACCCCCGTCGAGGACTATCAAAAGAGTAATCCTTGACGGGGGTTTCTTGTAATCATATTAAGTTATATAGCTTGAAGCCTTTCAAAATCATGATTATGATTTAATTGTATATAATTTACCATAAACACCAGTTGTTCCACCTGATGTAGGTGCTGTTGATGTCCATTCATTATTATAGAAGTAAATATCAGTATTATCCTCCTGATAATGTACATAAGTTATTGTAAATGCGCCATGCTGCTTAGAACCGCTTCCTGAAGTATAAGCATCTTTACAACCTATTTCAAGTACCGTACATGCATTAATATCAGCCATATCAAGGATTCTTTGCTTTACATCATCAGTAATCGCATTCTCAAGATTGAAATCTTTTTTAGCCTTAGCATATAAATCACTCATAACAGCCTGTGATGCTGTATAAGCGCTCTTGCCGTTCAGTACGTACTGCTTCTGCTTTGCTTCATCAATGTAACCGAGCAGCGCAGGAATAAGAATTGCTGCCAAGATTGCGAGAATGACCAGAACAACGATCATTTCAACCAGTGTAAAACCTTTGTTGTCTTTTCTTAATTTCTTCATAAACTTTTGTCCTCCTGGATATTTATTTTGACAGCTCCCTGCTGCCTTACTCTTTATTGCTTACATTTTCTATATCGGATTATATGGGAATATTCTTAACCCTAATTTTGATAATTTTTTAATTTTTTTTAAAAATTATCTTTTTTCGAGCTTTTATGCACTGACACGATATCCCTGCATGCACCCGATATAAGAAAAATATCAGCCGTTACTCATAATAAGATACCTTTACAAGCTCATCCACAGTGGTAATACCCTGTTCCACAAGCTCTAAAGCACTCGCCTTCAGCGTCTTCATTCCAAGATTCTTTAAAGCGTAATCCTTTAACTGTTCCGTGGTTGCGCCTCCGGTCACCATTTCTCTTATCTCCTTGGTGATGGGAAGTATCTCATGGATCGCGATACGTCCGCGATATCCCGTATTGTTGCACTGGGTACATCCCTTTGCATGCTTAACCTTTGGAAGATATGTCCCGCATAGAATTCTTTCTTCATCTGTCATGGCATCCCATTCGCCGCATGCCGTACAAACCTTTCTAACAAGACGCTGAGCTATAACGCCCACAAGCGAGCTTGCGATCATGTAAGGCTCAACTCCCATATCCACGAGACGCAAAACCGAAGATGCGGCATCGTTCGTATGGAGTGTTGAAAGAACAAGGTGTCCGGTAATGGCTGCACGTACCGAGATGGATGCCGTTTCCGTATCACGTGTCTCGCCGACCATTATGATATCCGGGTCCTGACGCAATAGAGCACGAAGTCCGATATCAAATGTAAGTCCTGCCTGATTATTTACCTGTGTCTGATTTAATTTCGGCAGGTTTTTCTCAACGGGATCCTCGATGGTGGAAATATTTACACTCCTCTTTGAAAGCTCCGCAAGTATCATGTAAAGCGTTGTCGATTTACCCGATCCTGTAGGTCCGGTCACATAGATGATACCGTTTGGTGAACGGAGCATGTTGCTGACAAGCTCATAATTATAATCATTCATACCGAAGGTTCCGGAATGATCGATGGTGGCCGAGCTTGCAAGAAGTCTCAGTACCGCTTTTTCACCAAATACTGTAGGGAGAACGGAAACACGGATGTTCAGGTTCTTACCTTCGATATTGGTACGGAAATGTCCGTCCTGCGGGATACGACGTTCCGCAATATCCAGGTCACTCAATATCTTTATACGGGCTATCAACGGATTGTGAACACCCTTCTGCAGTGTCATGAAATCCATGATAACGCCGTCCATACGCATACGTACATGCGTTTCATGCTCAAACGGCTCAATATGTATATCCGAAACATTCGAGTTATAGGCATGTATGATCAGGTTGTTGAAAAGGTTGATGATAGGCGTATCATCCTCTGCGTTGTCAAGGTCGAGCTCAACAACCTCCTGATAGTTCGAAACATCAGCGGCCCTGCTTGCGGCTTCCTTTGCAGTTACCTCGGAATAATAGTAGGATATGGAGTTCTCAAGCGCACTCTTCTCACACAGTGCAATCTCTATTTCCTTTCCGACTATCTGCCTTATATCCTCAATGCCGTAAAAATTCATCGGGTCATTTACGAGCAGATAATACATATTTTCATCCTCGGCATAACCCATCATACAGTACTGTTCTGCAAGAGTCTTCGGAACTTTCGCCACTGCCGAGACTTCCACGTTTATATCGGAGATATTGATCATCTTGTAGTTCAGACGGTCGGCCAGAGCCTTTAACATCTGTTTTTCCGTGATGAATCCGAGCTTGATCAGCGCATCACCCATACGGATACCCTTATTGGCCTTCTGATAAGCAAGTGCCTCAGCTATCTGCTCATCCGTGGCGTATCCGAGTTCCTGAAGAACATCTCCTATTCTTATATTGGCAAATTTTCTCGGTTCCATAAATCTGCTCCTTATACAAAAGTATTTTTAGCTTATTCCATGCACATATAAAGTTCAACCGACAGATTCAGCATATCCTCCGTAAATATCTCAACTGTCCCGTCCTCATGAGGTATCTCTGTTTCGCTAGCCTCAACGGAATAATTTACAAGCCTGAGCTTTTTCTTTGAAGCTGCAAGGTCATCTAACAGCTTTTCAACATTTTCCGTTGCTCCCGAAAGCCTCATGCTTACCGGAACGGTATAGATACCGACTGTTGAAACATCTGCTGCGGCAACATCTGCGAAAAGGAGCATTCCATCATCGCTTATAACGGGAGCTGCCGCTTCCAATGCCTTCTGTTCGGCATCGCTCTTACCTGTCAGAGCTTTTTCGGAATAGATATACGGACCAAGATTAGCAAGCGCTTTGCTTCCTATGGTAAGATCGTAAGCTATCAGACCGTATTTATCCATAACCGTGGTGGTGATCAGCTTATCGATCGCATCACTGTCCATCATGGGATAATAGTTTTCCTTTGCACCGGAGATAAGCTTTTCAAGATCATCATTATTTGACTCTACAAATACAAGCTGTCCGATCTTCTGGGAATACACATCCTGTAACTGCTCCTGAGCCTCGATATCTTCCTTATATGAGCTTGCCTTCTTAAGCTGCGGAATGACTCCCCAGTAACCGACACTCACAACTATGACAAATATGGCCAGAAAGGTCAGAAGTTTTTTATCTCTCTCTGAAAGTTCAATCTTCATCTTCTGCTCCCTCCCTTCCTACTGATTCTTCAAGTGTACAGGAAACGTTTACTCTGTACTGGTTTTCCGCAGAATAAGAATATCCTGTATATGTTACGTTATGGAACATCTTCTGTGACATCAGTATTGTTATGAACTCATTGATAACCTTGGGATTTTCCGCGGTTACCGACATATCCGTCGTTCCCGAGTCGGAATTACAGCTTGTGAGCGTAACGGTTGCATATCCTTCCGAAAGCTTAAAAATATGCTCCCTTACATTCTTTGTAGCCCATGGATATGTATCAAGGTTCTCATTAATATTTGCTATCGAAAGATACTGTCCGACAAGAAAGCTGTTCCTGTATGTCAGTTCATCATACGTCTCAACCTGCATCAGTGTTCCCGGACTTGTGTTATATGCCTGTAAGTCTTCAAGCTGTTTTCTCCGTCCCCTTGCAAAAAGGAAAGCAATTAGGAACGCTATCCCGGCAACAACCAGTGTTGCTCCTATCGCAACGAAATAAATCGTGTTTGAATTAGCCTTCTTTTCAGTCTTTTTGCTTAAATACCTTAAGATATAGTTACTGCCGTTTCCGCCGTTAAACAGACCGCTTGTGGCGAACAGATATTTCTGGGCAAATATACCGTCAAGTCCCTTTATGTTCTTTGTATCCGAGAAGATATCAATCTTTGTCTGGACTCCGTATTCCTTCATTATCGTTTTATAGAAGGAAAGATCCTTTTCCTCAACTCCAGCAAGAAGTATGACCTCAAGTTCGGAATCCAGCTGGTTCGCCTGCATGAACTGCTTAATCTGTGAAGCCGAACGTGTCAGATCCTGCGCATAGTCCTCAGAACCCGGCTCATGGAAGCAGCGCACCGAGTTATAATAGGTAAATACCTTTTTAACATAAAGGACGGTGGTCAGCGTCATGCTGTCTGCGATCATTATCATGAACGTATCAAAATTCTTGGCCGCGGTAGCGTTTACAAGGCTTATCATACCGCCTTCACCGGAATATATACCCTTGAGCTTTATCCCTATGCCTTCAAAGAAGGAAATATAATCAGAGATAAAGTCAGGCGAAACACTTTCGGCGTAAAGACGCTTCATCTTCTTATGGCTGCCCTCAAGACGTATGAAGCCGTACACCTTTTCCTCGGAACGGTCTATGTTTGAGAAGCCTCTCTTAATATGCTCAAGCGTCTTTTCATCTGCCATCTTGGGAATTTCCATATTCTGGCCGACGAACTTTGAGCTGTTTATAACCAGGTTTACATCCTTGGTCTGAAGCTTGTTAGCACTCCATATCTCTTTCAGGAACGATCCGAAGGTCTCCTGATCCATAATGATACCGTTAATGATGGAACCCTGCGGAGCCGGGAATGACAGATATCTGTTTACTGTCGCAGTCTTTCCGCGGACGCCCTCAACTATATGTATCTGCTGATTTGACAAATATACTACTGTACTCATATATATTCTCCCTTCATCACTTTCCCTGAGCTGCAATGGTGTCATACGATCCGTAAATCGGCTGGATTACGGAAATGATTATGAAACCTACAACGAATGCGAGGAAAGCGATTATCAAAGGTTCAAGCATGGCTACCATGCTCTGTATCGCCATCTCCGAATCATATTCAAGCTGATCTGCCGCGGAATTCAGCATATCATCCAATGTACCGGTCTCTTCACCTACGATAACCGAAGAAACAAGCTTCTTGGTAAACCCGTCTATCTTCTGCAAAGCCTCACTTAAGTTCTGACCTGCCTGAACATCTTTAATAACCGTATCAAACTGAGATTCTATATATTTATTGTCTATGGTGTCTCTGGCAATGGTAAGGCATGATATTATGGGAAGTCCGGCATTATACAGGCTCGCTAAAGTTCTCGCAAAACGTGCCGTGTATATGATCCTCATAAGCTTGCCTATCTTTGGCAGCCTGGTCTTTACCCTGTCCTTTATAAGCCTTACCGCAGGTATTGAAAACAGCAGCTTGAAGATAATATAGAATATTACTCCGAACAATATGATCAGATACCACTTGTTGGCGACGAAATTACTTATTCCGAGCAATATTTCGGTAGTTGCCGGCAGCTTTTCCATCTGTTTAAACAGATCCTCGAACTGCGGTATGACATATCCCATAAGTATCGCAACGACTACGACCATCAGCACACCAAGTATCTTCGGATATGTAAGCGAGCTCTTTATCTTTTTGTGCAGCTTGTACTCCTTACTGTAATACTCTGCCATCTGATTTGCTGTGGCTTCAAGTGTTCCCGAAGCTTCTGCCGAACGGAACATGTTTATCATCATCGGAGGGAACGCCGCACCCTGCATGGTAAGCGCCTCGGAAAGTGACATACCTGTACGTATCTGTTTCAGTACATCCATATATATGTTTCTTTCTTTCTGCCTCAAGGTCTCATCATCGCATATGATCCTTAAGGCTCTGACCAGTGAAACGCCCGCGCCGATCAGTTTTCCCAGACTTCTTGCAAAATCCGCAACTCTGTCCGACCTTATTTTTTTTGAAACAGACTTTCTGACAACCTCATTTGCCGATTCAAGATACAGATTATCATTCTTTAATCGGCTCTGAAGATCTATCTCGTCATTTGCCTGCAGCTTTCCTGTAACTCTTTTGCCAATGGTGTTTCTGGCGACAAATTTGTATGTGACCACTTAAAGGCTGCTCCTTTCTTTGATTTACCGGCTTTTAATAACCGAGTATCTCATCAATCTTGAATACCTGCCAACTCGATCCGGTCTCATCCTTACTGTCTTCTGTACTATCATCCCCGGATTTTTCATCATCTTGATTAAATTTATATCTCACAATGAAATCGCCTGCTTCATATTCCAGACAGGTTATCGTCCTTGTCTCCGTATTGTAGCCCGAAAGCCTTATGTCACCCGTGATATTCCCCTGAAGGCGATGCACATAATCATATGCGGTCCTTCGGATATTTCCTTTTGCATTCTCATCATATATGCTGAAGCCTGCGGCGTAATACTCTCTGTCTATCATTTCAAGGCTCATTTTTATATTCTTCGCTTCACGAAGAACCTGATGTGCATCCGACAGATCGTTAAACCTTTTGAAAACGAAATATCCGATTATAAATCCCGCCGCGATCACCAAAATAAATACGAGTATACGCCTTATCATAAGGCGCGTGGAGTTTTCCTCCAATGAATATTTATTATTTTCTTCCGGCATGGAGATAACTCCTTTCTTCAGAATTTTGTCAAAGTCACCTCGAAAACGCCTTCAGCGTTTCCTCGGTAACAAAACGATGCTCCGCATCTCATTTCAGTCGGGGCTTGAACCCCGCCTGAAACGAAGATCTCACCCCACCTTCGCTACGCTAAGAGGTGGGGGATATCTTCTGTTTTGTTATATCAATTAACCTGTATCTTGTTTAAGATGTTATCGATACCGTATTTACCCTGTAAGCCGTAAAGACCGTACAAAGCTATATATTCATCACATTCATATATGTCAAACTGGTTGTTACATACCTTTAAATGCATCTTCAAAACCGGACAGTCGCTTATCTGAAGATCCGGATTGGTACTTTCTTCAGTGTTTCTGTAGAAGATTTCGAAAGTGATATCCTTTACCTCGTATCCCATACCTATATATGACGAATCAATCTGCTTTTCCGGGAAGGCCGATATGCTTCCGGTAACAGCATCAAGCGTATCGCTGTCATAAATCTGCCAGGATTCTTCATACAATACGCTTTTTGTCCCCTCCTGTTTCAGATATATCTTTTTCTGTATACCGTTTTTCCCGACAAACTCTATCATATGATTAGAATCCGATATGATAATATAATATCCTCTGGAACTTGTATTATCAATATCATAAACATTCAAAGGAAGGGCATCCTCTATCTCGCCGCGGATCTCCGTCGCCACGATCTGTGCAGCCTGTATTCCATAGCTTACCGAACGGTTGTTGTAATACACTTCCGTACAGGAATGTATGACCTTGGCGGCAACTACCAGAAGTATGCCAAGGATTATGAAGCTGACCAGCATTTCCACAAGGGTCATACCTTTGTTATCCATCTTTTTCAAACCGGCTGCACCTCCTTTCCCCGAAATCTATGTATTACGTTATTAAACCACCTTTTTCAAGTATTCCTTGAGCTTCTCTTTTTGAGCATCATATGTCACCCTGAACGTTATCTGTCACCCTGAACGTTATCTGTCACCCTGAACGTTATCTGTCACACCCTGAACATTATCTGTCACCCTGAACATTATCTGTCATTCTGAGCCTCATCTGTCATCCTGAGCCTCATCTGTCATTCTAAGCCTCATCTGTCATCCTGAGCGTCAGCGAAGGATCTTATCACATAATACATAAAGCTTTTTCACTTCGCTCGGAATTACCAAAAATCACGGAACCGTTTCTTCCCCCGAAAGGCTTGTATATCTGTATACACAGGTCCTTGCAATGGAAAGATCGTATATATTTTCTATCTTCCTCATCACCTTATTCGATAATGTCCAAGTAGTGGATGTTGTACTTGTATTTTTAGAATACACTCCTTGAGCGTTCTTGGTGTATTCCTGATAAATACCATTTGTCGGATCGGCGTTCAAATGCCACTCTTCAATATATATATCCACTATGGAACCATCTTCATTTATTACAATATTCGAACTATCATCCCTAAATGCCAATTTATCTTCTTTATTATACTTTACCGTATAATTCTTTCCGGTATAATACTTCTCATTAAATTCGACACTGTTTAATTTTGCGTCCGAAGCAGCTATAGTAAGATTGGATGAAAGCCTGATTATCTTAACAAAAGAAGCGAGGAGCACAACAATAAGCATGAATCCGGCCATACCTTCAACTATGGTCATTCCTCTGTTATCCATTCTCATATGTGCTCACCTCACTTTCCTTTAACCTACTATTCTTTCCCAGTAATAACAATTAAACATTGTAATTTGGTCCGACGAACCTCCTGAGCCTGATGAACCCCCGGAACCTGACGAGTCACCCGAGCCTGATGAACCTCCCGAGCCTGACGGCTCACCTGTACCTGATGAAGCCCCTGATCCTGACGGCTCACCTGTTCCCGACGAGGCTCCCGAACCGGATGTAGTCTTACTGAGCATTTGGCTCCCAAGTTTATAAACCCTCTCTGTTTTTACTTCAAGCTCCATATTCTCAGCGTCGTACAGACGGTATATTACATGAAGGATCGTTCCGTTATAAAAATCCGGGATGGATGGCTCCCAGTTTTTGGGTATCTCCCAGTAAACCTGGGCAACTATATTGACCGACCCTATCGATTTCAGATAAAAGAACCTTGAACATTGATTCATATCCGAATGCCTGCTGTCGGTCGAATCAAGCTTATAACAAAGCCAGCTTCTCAAGTCCTGAGTATACTTTCCGGTCCCTGAGTCTTTTGTTATCATTTTTAGCTCAGCTAATATGCTGTCAAGTATCGTCTTCCCGAATTCGCTTTCCGTGGGTGTAACATCAATCACCCCGCCGCTTCCGCTTTCGTTTAGCATTTTCAACTGATAAGCCGAATTTCCATCTGCATCCGAAGCGGTACTAAGCAGTTCCTCCTCTATTGTTTCAACTGCAGAATACAGCATCTCTCTCTTTGGCATATCCGAAGTATTGGCCTTCTGCGAAAGAAATAGTGAATAAGCGATAGCAAGCACAGAAAGGCACAGTACCATCAGAACCGTACCAACAACAAGCGCGGTTATAATGGCTGAGCCTTCATTATTATATGATATGCTGTTTTTCCTCTTTATCATATAACCGCTCCCCGCCTTTCCTCACTGCCAATATGATCAACCGGGCGTATAAAGCCCTACCATATTGTCATAAAGTTCGCTTTCATTTCTCCACAGATTTGTAAGCTTTATACAGTTTGCCCCAACTCCGCTGTCATAAGTGAACTTATCCCAGCGGTTGCTGTAATAAACCCTTCTTATGGTTCCATCCTTCTCAACTTCCACCGATATGCATGCGTTAAGTATATCTTTTTTGTAAATATACGGGCTTATAAAATCAAAAAGCAGCTTTGCACTTTTCGAGCTTTTCTTAAGATTTGTATAATCCTTTTTTTTATAAAGCTCATAATCCCCCATGTTACACCTCATTACATAGCCACCCGCAATTAGCGTCATCTCCTGCCTATCCTCTCCGGACAAATTCGGATTGGTAGGATCAAAATCCGGTGCCCATCCGTCAACCTCATCTATTGAATCGTTTGATTTGAGTATTGCAATTTTGTTTTTGACAGCCATGTAAACAAGCTCTGCGTTTTCATTCTGCTCTGTATTTATGGAATAATGCTGCCAGCTGATTATACCGAAAGTTGTCACACTTAAAATAACCGAGAATAGTACCAGAGTAACAAGTATCTCGACCAGAGTAAAGCCTTTATTTGATTGTCTGAGCTTCATACTCTTCATAAACCACACCTGCCTTCAAACAGAACGCATCCAATCTTCCGGTAATAAAACATACTACTATTGTTTATATCGACATTTTACCTCATTTTTTAATACAATTCAAGAAAAAATCGCACAAAAAACAAAAAATCCGGTGAAAGCTTTTTCCACCGGAATAATTTTGAGCGTTTAGCTCTGTAATTTGTACATTTTCAATTTATTCTCCATCTCAAGTACTTCCGAAGACTTGAAACCATGCGTATGCATATACTCTGCAAACATAGTACTGAACGAGCCCGAGAAAAATCTGTCCAAAAGCGACTTTATCTCATTATTCTGTATGGTCTGCTTGGATACTATGGCACGGCACATGAATCCCGGTTCCTGACGCTCTATGGCTCCCTTGTCAATAAGACGTTTTATAACGGTATAAGTGGTGTTCTTCTCCCAGCCGACATACTCCTTTATAATCTTGGCTATGTCCTTAGCTGCAAGCATCTTGTTTGACCACAGTAACTCCATAACATTTAACTCGCCATCATGTAAACGTATCTCACCCATATCTATATTCCATACCTTTCGGTCCAGAAGCGCTTCATACTCTTCTTTCTAAGTCCTTCGCCCAAAACGAAGGGCGATACGGATGATATTCTACAATAATAGTTAGTATTTGTCAAGTAAAAAATGCATTTCCTGTTAACTGTTCTACAATTTAGTTAAGGTTCTGTGTGTTTTCATTAACATTAGAATCCTGCGCTCTGCTGTTTCCGCCGAAATCAGGTCTCGTGCCGTTATTCCTGAAGTCAGGTCTTGTGCCGTTATTTCCGAAATCAGGTCTGCCGCCGTTTTCTCCAAAGTCTGGTCTATTACCATTATCTCCAAAGTTCTTATTACCGCCCATTCCACCGAAATTATCCGGTCCTGCTACGCCGCCGGGATTATTGAGTACTACTTCATCACTTACGTAATATGTTCCGTCATAATCAATACCTGCGTCACCGCCGTTATACCTTGTGCTGATCGTTATCTCTCCACCGATAAGATTTACATTCTGGTTGCAGTCTATACCGTCACCGCTTCCGCATGTGAGATCAAGCTTTCCTCCAAGGATATTTACTGAGCAAGCCATTTCCTTTGAATAAGTACCGTTACTGTTTGCTCCGTTTATACAATCATCGGATGAACTGATCGTAACACTTCCGCTAAATACGTTTATAACAGTTCCCTCAAATCCTTCCTTGCAGGACGATATTACTATCTCCGGTCCGTTTCCTTCCTCAGTGCCTATTGTCAATATCCTGTCGGCATGTATCGCATCATCCGTTGTGGCAATGTTAAGCTTACCGCTTAGAACTGCCAGATCATATTCGGCATTGATCGCATCATTTGCAGCTGTGATAGTTATTTCCGGACCGTCAATCGTCAGTGCTGTTTCAGCATCGTCAGCCGATTTGATACCATTTTTGCATTTTGATGCGTCTATTACCAGACTGCCGCTTCCCGTAATATAAACCTTTGCTCCTGCCTTTACCTTTATGGCTGCGCCGTCAAATTTATCCGCAACTTCTGTATCCGTCGATTTTTCATTCTCCGGATTTTCAGCAGATGTAAGCTTTACATTTCCTTCTACTATCAGCTTAACTTCCGAAGACTTGTTTATTGAAACACAAGCTCCTTCCATACTCGTAAGTTCAAGGTCTTTAAGGATAAGTACCACATTCTCAGTCTCTTTTTTAACCGTGATACTACCGTCCGAACACTTTCCTGTGATAACATAGGTACCCGCCTCATCTATTTTCACGGAATTATTGGAATCTGACATCTCAATACTTACTGCATTATCATAATCAGCCTGTAATGCAGAAGCAGTATTATTCATTTCGCTCTTAACTACTTCCGAAGGATTTTCAGAAATCTCTACATTGCTCCCTCCGAAGCCGCCCGGCATCTGTCCGTTGAAATTATCAGGGTTTTGCCCGTTAAAGTTGTTCGGTACCTGACCATTGAAGTTATCCGGTATCTGACCGTTGAAATTTTCGGGTCTCTGTCCATTAAAACTTTCCGGCTTCTGTCTTCCGTTACCCTGAGAGTTTCCATTCTCCGATTCCTTATTTATCTCATTATCCGGATTTTCCTGTTTAACCTCGTCCTTTATATCTTTAACATCACTTTTTTCATCACTATTATTGTTATTATCATTCTCCTTTACAGAACTCTTATCATCGTTTTCTACTGTCTCAGGCTCAGCTTTCTTTGAACTATCAGAAACATAAAGCTCTGCACGATCCTGCCCCGAGCTTGACATAACTGTCTGTTCATTCTGCGCTCCAAACGTAAACCCGTCTGTCCCCCAATAAACCGCTACGACTCCTACAACCAATGCCGTCACAACACCCGCTATTTTTATTACGATACCTTTCTTCATATACATCAGTCCTTTCTGTTATATACTCAAAGCTTATGCTCACACCCTTTTTGAGCTGCCTACATAAGCCTCTGTAATCTTTTTTTGACTTCCTTATACGATTATGATATCCCGAATTTACGTTCAGACTGTGTTTGAAATATGTAAATTTTGTGTTTCTGAGCAAAGATTCTTCGCTTCGCTCAGAATGACACAAGGTTTATGACTCTAACATTACGACAACATCTTATACTATTGGCTTTATAACATTTACATAAACCAGGGAGGCGGGATGAATGTTATATCCGCACGCATTTCGCTTTGCGCAGACTTTTCGCGCGATTATCATATCTTGCGGACCGGGTAACCGGTTCGCTGATATGATGCGAAAACGTCTGTAAGGATTTCGCGTTATGTTGGGACGCGCCGTTTAAAACATCTACATTTCAAAACATGCACATCCTGCGAAATCCGCTTTTAGCGTGCGGATATATATTCATCCTGTCTCCCGATGGATTTGGCAGAACCATATAATATACAAAAATGACGGGCTTACTTGTCGGTTATACCATTTACATTATGGCCTTTATATAAACCAGGGAGGCGGGATGAATGTTATATCCGCACGCATTTCGCTTCGCGCAGACTTTTCGCGCGATTATCATATCTTGCGGACCGGGTAACCGGTTCGCTGATATGATGCGAAAACGTCTGTAAGGATTTCGCGTTATGTTGGGACGCGCCGTTTAAAACATCTACATTTCAAAACATACACATCCTGCGAAATCCGCTTTCTGCGTGCGGATATATATTCATCCCGCCTCCCTGACTATATAAGTCAAAACCAAATTTTCAAATCCCCAACCTATCAATGGCGTACCCCGCATAAACCGGTATCGATATCACATCCCCGTCAAACCTGCAGTTCTCCCAAGAAAGCCGCAACACCGTTTTATCCGGTCTGTCCTTCAGAAAAGCCCTCACACTCCTACTGTTGCTCTTGTCATTAACCTTAACCTCCACCGGTATAGCTCTGTCTGCGCCGCAAAGCACCATATCAAGCGAGGCCCCCTTACCTGACTCCCAGTATTTTATTTCCAAACCCTTACCTATCATCTCCTGTATCATCAGGCTCTCCATTATCTTACCTACATCCGGCCTGTCATACATGGAAATATCGGAATAATAATACCGCATTCCTTTAGGATGCATCCCTTCATTTTTACCGTCAAAACGTTTTATACCTATCAGCATACCGCGGTCTGTAAGGAACTTTATTTCCTTCTCATAAGCCTTTTCCGTAGCTCCGTCCCTCATTACGGTATACATAAACTTATGATTATCCTTTTCCAGTATGCTTTCAATAGCATCCCAGATACTCCTGACCCTGACCTCACTGCACTCAAACTCACTGTTTAAGTTCTTAAATAGAATACCGTATTTCAAAAAGCGCTGTCTGCTGATAAGTACTGAAGTCTCCTGCGTTCTTTTATATTCCTCAACTATCTCCGGCATTCCGCCCGTTAGCATGAAGAGTCCGAAAAGATCGGATAATTCCTCATGTATCATATCCGGGATCTTTCTCCTGCTCATAAGATGTCCTTCTATGATCTCGGAATACCACTCCTTATCGGTATTCTTTAAAAATTCTCCAAAATCCATGGGAAGCATCCTGACAACCGTCACCTTATGACCTTCCATACATCTTAAAATACTTGAAAGCTTTGCCTTATCATATGTTATTATGAAAAGCTTCAGGAACTCGGTATGTCCACCAAAAAGACCGTTATCTATCAAACTCCCGTCCGGTTCATCCAGTATCACGGGTATATTTGCAAGATAGCCGGGATCGATGCCGTAAAACTCCGACACTACGGCTGTCAGAATATCAATATACGTATCATCCTCTTTTTTCTCCCTGTTTTCAAAGAACCTGCAAAAATCCGAATTGCGTGAACAATCAATATACAGGTACTCTTCATGGTTTTTCTTCACATAATCAAGAACAGTGCCGGTTTTTCCGACACCGCTCATGCCATATATTAAGAAAGTCCTGATGTTTTCATTCTTATCCGCATTCTCTATGATCTTGATGACTTTTCTTTCCATGGAACCCCTTCTCTGTATAAACTGTATAGAAGCTTTTACAATAAAGATCCTTCGCTGACGCTCAGGATGACATAAATAAGTAAATGCTTAATACTCCTTCAGCAGACCTGTGCAAACCATAACCATCACATGCAATTTACAATCCGTGCAAAATACTCCGGCAACGGAGCCTCAAACTCCATGTATCTGTTCTTCGACGGATGTACAAACCCCAGAATACCCGCATGGAGGCATTGTCCCTCAAATACGGTGCCAAGCACCTTTTGTCCTTCCTTATACGGACCGTATACATGATCTCCCAAAAGCGGATGCCCGATATACGCCATATGTACTCTTATCTGATGTGTTCTGCCGGTCTCCAGCCTGCATTCTATATATGAATACCGGTCGGCCACCGTACCAAGCACCTTGTAATTGGTTACCGCATCCTTGCCGTTTCTGACATTGGCCGCCATCTTTTTACGGTCCGCAGGGCTTCTCCCTATGGTAGTCTCGACTCTGCCCTCACTGTCCTTAAACAATCCGTAGCATAATGCATAATATCTTCTGGTTATGCTGTGAACCTTCAGCTGTTCCGCAAGCGACCTGTGGGCATTGTCGTTCTTTGCCGCCATGATTAGGCCGGTCGTATCTTTATCTATCCTGTGGACTATGCCCGGACGCATCACTCCGTTTATGCCGCTTAAGTTCTCACGGCAGTGGTACATCAGAGCATTGACCAAAGTACCGGAATAACATCCTATCGACGGATGAACAACCATGCCCTTCGGCTTGTTGATCACGATCACATCATCATCCTCGTAAACAATATCGAGCGGTATATCCTCCGGCAAAATATCCGGGATGACGGCATCCGGTACGTTAAGCACGACTTCATCTCCTGCTTTCGGTACAAATGAAGCCTTGACAGCCTTCCCATTTACTGCAACTCCGCCGTCATCAATGATCTTCTTTATGTAACTCCTCGACAGATCCGGGTTAACCTCCGCCAGCAGCTTGTCTATACGCTGTTCGTCCGTTGAATCGTCAATTTCCAGCCTGATTACCTTCATCCGTATCTTCCTTTATGTCTTTATCGGTCATATTATCCGTTTTTTCTTCTGCTTTTATTTCTGTGACGTTGTCCCCTGTACCGGCTTTATCCTGCTCCTTCTTTTCCTTCCCGAACAACCTTTTAAAAGAAATAAAATCCAGATCCTCGTCCTTATACTTAAACAACAGAAGGAACACGAAAATGAACATCGAGAAGGTGATATAGCAGTCAGCAATATTAAACACAGGGAAATTTATAAGCTCTATGTACAGGAAATCCGTTACCTCGCCAAAGCCGATCCTGTCGATAATGTTTCCTATGGCACCGGCACTTACGAAAACGCATAATACCCTGATAATATTGAACTTCTTATCCTTCGGTATCTTTATAAAGAAAAAAGCTATCGCAATAACCAGTATGATACTCACTATTGAAAGTATGTCAACTCTTCCCTGCAGTATGCCCCATGCAGCGCCCTTGTTTTTTACAAGCGAAAGGCTGAATACCTTGTCTATTATCGAAAAAGCCCCGTCTGCGAGATCACGTCTTGCCAGGAACTTTGTTATCTGATCTATAAATACCAGAACCGCCATAAGTATGACGGAACCGATGTACCAAAACTTCTTATTCAAACCGTTTTCCTCCATAAATTGAATAGGCTGTCACCTACTCGGCGCTATCGGTCACTTCGAGAGCAAGCTCTCTCAGTGTCCGTCCGCACAAAATTAGGCAGGCGAGTAATCTCGTCTGCCTGTAAGATCAGTCGTCGTTTTCTCCCAGCTCCGAAAGGCTGAGGTCAGCCTCTTTATCGCTGTCATTCTCTTCAAAATCCGAATAATCAAATTCGAATTCTTCGCCTTCCTCACTGAATCCGTCCTTAACCATGCCGTTAAGCTGATCCGGATCGGCAACAAGCTCATGAACATCGCTGTCGTTTTCATCACGTGCAGGCTTCTTTACACTTTCCCCGGCCGGCTGACTTCCAACAAACGTATCAATTCTTGCTACATTGATTGAAAATGCGTCGGACTCAAGCGTCTCTATCTGGGCTTTCGCAAGATTTTTAAATTGAGCCTTATATTTCTCATACTCCTGAAGCAGTGCGACCGTTTTATTATGAACGCTCTGAAGCTCCGCTTTAGCATCGGCCAGTATGCCTTCCGCCTTCATCCTTGCTTCTTTTTCTATCTGTTTAGCTTCCTTGTTTGCAGCTTCCTTTGTGGTCTCCGCAGTCTTCTCGGCCAAAACAAGAGCCTTCTGAAGTGTTTTCTCGATTGATTTGTAATACTGGATACCCTCGTTAAGAACAGAAACCCTGTCTTTAAGTTCCATATTCTCACGATACATCATCTCATAATTTTTGTTGACCTCACGCATGAAGCCGTCTACATCCTTCTTGTCATATCCGAGTCCGCCGGATTTAAAGGATTTTCCTTGCATTTCAACAGGTGTAAGCATTTATCTTCTCCAATCTTTTCAAGGATTCAGAACGGGTACGTCAAAACCCGTCTGCTCGGCTATCTCTGCGTAATCGCCGGATATATCAACACTTGAAGGTGCTATGATATAAATGAAATTAGACACGTTATAAAGCTTTCCGTCAAGAGCATAGATTGCACCCGAAAGGAAATCTATGATCCTCTGAGCAAGCGGAAGGTCTATATCTTCGAGATTTACAAGTGCGATCCTTGAAGAAAGAAGCACATCGCAGATATCCTGTGAATCATTGAAACTGATGGGTTTCATGATACATACTTCGTTTCCGAGCCTTGTGGTGTTTATCGGGATGAACTTGCTTCCGTTCGATCTGTCTATCTTGAGGCTCTTTTCATTTGTCGTCCTGTCAATATATGCCGAAGCATAGTTGTTTGACTGACGTAAATTATTTCTGGGAGAATAGCCTCCCTGATTGTCATACCTGTTACCTGTATCGTAAGTATTCTGAGTTGCGATACTGTTGGCTCTGAGCTGCTCTTTCTTTGCCTCCTCAGCCTTTCTCAGCTCGTCTTCTTCAAACTCATCAAATGCCTCATCGTCATCGTCAAAGTTAAAAGCCTTTTTGACCTTGTCAAAGAAACCTGCCATAATGCCATAGTCCTCCTGTAATATTGTTAACATTATTGTTTTTGTGAATAATCCCTCTTGCCGAATATACCGGTACCGACCCTTACCATGGTGGCACCCTCCTCTATGGCTACTGTATAATCTCCGGTCATACCCATAGACAATTCGCACATATTAACATTATGGATGTTTTTGTCCTGTATGTCAACACTTAATTTCTTCATTTTGGAAAAAAATTTACGATTTTCTTCCGGATCCTCCACAAAAGGGGCTATGCACATCAGTCCCATGACCCTGATATTCTTAAAAACCGCTATTTTTTCAATAAATGAGACAGCGTCCTCAAAAGCAACTCCGAACTTGCTTTCCTCATCACCTATATTAATCTCGGCAAGGACATCCGTTATGACGCCCTTCTTTGCCGACTCGGCATCGATCACCGCCGCAAGCTTCTCGGAATCGACCGAATGGATCATTTTAACCCTGCCGACGATATACTTTACCTTGTTCGTCTGCAGATGACCGATAAGATGCCATTCTATGTCGTTCATGCTCTTTGACTCAAAATAATCAATTTTGTCGACGAGCTCCTGCACCTTGTTCTCACCGAACACACGGACGCCGGCATTTACGGCATATTCAAGAACCTCAACGGGATTTGTCTTGCTGACGCTGATAAGCTTTACGTCTTCTTCCTTCCTGCCGGACTTCTTTACCGCTTCAAGGATACGTCCCTTAACATATTCAAGATTTTCTTTCAGTTCATTTTCCGTTATCATTTTAGTAGATTATAGCCTGATCCTTTGCCATGTTCGCATCAAGAGCGATATGGTCGTACAGATTCAGTCCGTCCTTTGTATTTTTCTTAACTATGGCATATTCTTCATTCTGTCTTATACGTTCAACCTTGACAAACTGGAAATATCCCTTGTTAACAATATAAACTCCCTCTATCGTGTTCTTCAGTCCGACCCTGTAAACCTCACGGGACTCGATATCCATGATTCGGTCACCTTCTTCAAAGAGCCCGATATCAACATAAGCATAATCCTCGTCCGAGAAATACTTTGACGGATATACGGGGATAAGTATCATTTCACCCGTTTCCTCATTAACTCCTTCTTTTAACAGGACCTCGCCGTTATACTCGGAGTTTTCCGTAAAGTACTTAAGCGGGATAACATAAAATTCCTTCTTCGTTATCGCGCTGACCGGAACCTTGAGACCGCCTTCCACATTTGAGACAAACTCGACGCTGAGCTTACGTTCGTCTATATACAGTGACATATATTTGTCAAGAGAAAGCAGTGCGTAATAATTGCTTCCCCTCTGAACCGTAGTAAGCTCACATTCCACAGGCAGGAAGTAATCGTTGATATATACGGAAACCTTGTTCATTTCCAGAAGACTGATGTATTTCTGCTCTGTAAGCTTCACCGCTATCTGCCAGTTCTCATCCGTAACCATGCGGCATATCGACTCGCCCGCAAGCACAAGCCCCGTAGATCTCATGCTCTCCTGTTTGAAATCATAGCCGTCCTCGTACATGTCGGCGTTCACATCATCAAAGGTGAGTCCGCACAGCCTGTCCTTCTTATAGGAAATAACTCCTGCGGTATCGGCTCTTTTAACATGAAATGCCGAAGTCGAACCCGAACCGGCTATCACCTTCATATTCTCAATGCTGTTGTCATTTACCAGCTCATATATGGTATCGCTTATCTCATCCTTAAACTCGGCCACCTCTTCGAAATTGAAGCCCGAATACTCATCGAGGAATCCGTATATGACATTCTTTATGGACTTGATGTCATTGTCCTGAAGCTGGTCGATACCGGTCTTCTCCAGTATCTCGTTATATAGCTTGCTTCCCTCGTCCACGCTGAAAATGACGCCGTTCTTTGCTGAACGCTTTCCGTTCTGGATATAATAGTTTATATATCCTGCATAATCCGAAGCAATAATTGACTCGTTTCTCAAGGCTATGCCGGGAAACTTTGTATCCGTACTGATATTGTCTCCCTGAACCTCGAATATCGCTACCTTATCCTTTCCCGAATAAAACAGGAAATTGATGATAATGTAGATAAAAACGAACGCAAAAATAATGGCACAGAAATGCTCTGCCTTCATATATTTCAGCAGACGGCGCTTATGTACTTTGGTTATACGGCCGCCGCTGCCTTTTTTTATGTTTTTCACACGTCTGTCATTATCCTTGCCACTCATAATCAAAACCTTCTTCAAATAAAAACTGCCGCTTAACGGCAGTTTTTAAAGGATATTACAATGCAACTATTACCTTCTGTGCTACCGATTCTGTGAGATCAGCCTTATCTTTTGACATGCTGATAACAAAATCAACGTTGAACTTAGCTGAGATCATATCTATCTTGTCAATAATTGGAGTTATGTCGATATCTGTGTTTTCAACACATGCAAGACTTAAGAAGCTGTCAAGATAAACCGTTTCAAGATCATGATCCTGTGAGATCATACCGCACAGGAATCCAATGAATTCATTATAATTTGTTACACAATAATCGTTAACATTAATGAGACGAACTTTTCTGTCGAGCTCGTACATATGCTTTGAATTTTTATCAAGGTATACTAATGTACCCGAGCTCTCCTTTACCTTAGTATTTACCTTATCCAAAAGGATTTTTGTTTTGCCTTTGCCTTTACCGCCGGCTATGATCTGAACCATATATATCGCCCCTTTCTGTTTTTGTGGACACATGAACTCCTGTGTCTCATTAAATTACAGCTAAAATTTCCCACCGGATTAAGTTTCACTGTCATCCTGAAGGCTTTTGCCCGAAGGATCTTTTTGCAATGAATTCTGTAAGATTCTTCACTCTGCTCAGAATGACATACGGGATGGTTTAACAATAAATTAAAGTTTTAAGGATCCATCTGCCACTACAATCATTATAAAACAATTTATCAAAATAGGCAAGTAAATTCTTTCTATTTACATAACTTTAACAATTCATTCATATCATTATAAAGAGTATCATATGAATTGCTGTGGAAAACGCAGGTTATATACTGTTTTCCCTTTGTATCCTCGCTCAATATTATCAGACAGTACCCTGCGGCGGCGGTCACTCCGGTCTTTCCGGCCAGGACCGTTATTCCTTCCGGAGCAGTTTTCTTGCCCGAAAAATACTGATTTGTAGCCGTCATCGGCATAACCTTCTCGTTACCGGTTATATCCTTAAAGGTACATGTATATTCCTTTGTGGATATGATCTTGGTCAGCTCCTTGTTCTTAAGGCACTCATGGAAGATCAGATAAATATCAAACGCGGTCGTATAATGATCGACGGCATGAAGCCCGCTCGGATTTGACATGTGCGTGTCTTTTGCGCCTATACGCGCGGCTTCCCTGTTCATCTTCTCGACAAAAGAGCTTACGGAACCCGATACACACTCAGCCACAGCCACAGCAGCATCGTTTCCGGAATGGATCATAAGGCAGTAAAGCAGCTGCTCAAGCGTCAGAGTATCTCCTCTGGAAAAGCCGCAGAGCTGTGCCCCGGGAGTTGTAACGCCGCAGTTATCCTCCTTTACGGTGTATACCGCATTAAGATCACCGTATTTAAACGCAGTAAGGCAGGTAAGCAGCTTAGTGGTACTTGCGGGGTATACCTTATTGTATAAGTTTTTGGAATAGATAACGCTTCTGTCGGTTACGCAGAACGCGCCTGCCACATCACCCACGAAAGCGTACTCGGTCCCGTTGCTGACATTTTCGGTTTCAAAGCATATATCCTCATAAAGGAATTCTCCCGCGAACGTGCTCTCCAGGCTGTTCTTCGCGAAATCCTCCACCTCCGCATCTATCTCCGGAACATCCAGTTTGGGAAGGAATTCGGAAGAAGTCACCTTCATCGGAGTATCACAGCCGCACAAAATGAGGCATATGCAGATAATACAGCTCAATAACCTCTTCATAAAAACAACTCTGCAGAAAGACTGCTCTTCCTCTCTTTCTTTTGTAAGGGCTGTCGTCAGATTACTTGTACAGATCACGCCAGTCAAGGTCGCCTCTGTCAAGAGCCTTTATCAGAAGCTCTGCCGTAGCCACATTTGTCGCATAAGGGATATTGTGTACGTCACAGAGCTTTACGAGATTGAAAATGTTAGGCTCATGTGATTTCGGATTTTCCGGATCCTGCAGGAAAATCAGCATATCCAGCTCGTTATGTTCGATCAGTGCTCCCATCTGCTGGACACCGCCCAAATGTCCGGCCAGGAACTTGTGCAGCTGCAGATTGGTAGCCTCCTCAATGAGACGGCCCGTTGTCGCTGTCGAATACAATGTGTGTTTGCAAATGATCCCTCTGTAAGCTATGCAGAAATTCTGCATCAGGATCTTTTTTGCGTCATGTGCAATAAACCCAATATTCATACCTTCCTCCAATTATCATGCATCTATAAATCCGAATTCGGAATCTTCCTTTGGTGCCTCCGCTTTTTTCGGCTGCATGCTGATGTTTAAGATTATACCGATCATCAGCAGATTAACCAGAAGTGAGCTTAACCCCGAGCTCATGAACGGAAGCGCTATTCCGGTGTTCGGAAGTAAAGATGTTACTACTCCTACATTAATAAAAATCTGTATAAGAAGCATGGTGCCAAAACCTATGGCGATCATCCTCCCCAGATAATCGCTTGCTTTTCTTGCTATCCTGATGATGAACAGTATCAGGAACGCATAAAGTACAAGTACTACTATCGATCCGATAAACCCGAATTCCTCGGCAACCGCAGAAAAGATAAAATCACTTTCCTTAACGGGTACGGAACGCGATGCCCGGTCCGACTCCATACCGTTCATGAATTTCCCGACAAGCCCGCCTGCCTTTATTGCCTGTTCGGCATTCTGCTGCTGATATGTCAGCGCAGGATAATCCTCCGGATGCAGCATGGCAAGTACTCGGTTCTGCTGGTACTCATTGAGCAGTACCTGGAAATCCTGCTGGACATACCAGAACAGGAAAATCGCAGTCGGTATGAATATGACCAGAAATGTTACTATATATTTGTACGACGCGCCGGATATGAGCACCATGACCGAAAATACAGCAACTATCAATATGGTGGTTGAAAGATCCGGCTGTTCAAAAATAAAATACGTAGGTATAGCGGTAAGCAGCAGCGCAAGCGCGAGCACCCAGAGCTTCTTTATATGCTTCTGCATCTTGAAGAAGAACATGGCAAGGAATACAACCAATGCCACCTTCACAAGCTCCGACGGCTGGAACTCAAATCCCGGATTGTTTTCCTTAAGCGCGGGATCACCGCCTATCTTTATCCATCTTCTCGCAGTATAATGTGCCCATCCGTATATCGGGGGATTGTTAAGATACTTGCATATCAGTAACAGTCCCATACCGATAACATAAAGTCCCGGCGAGATCCTTGCAATAAAATGATAATCTATTAACGAAACTACCAGTATCAGTGCCAGACCGATACCGAATGCTATTATCTGTTTCTGATAAAGAACCTGTTTTATAAGCTGTTTTTCACGGATATCCAGCATGTATATCAGATAGACTCCTATGAAGCCTATACCGTAAACGAGAAGCAGCAGCGGGAAACAGCAGCTTTTTATGTCATAGTTCTTTAACGGAAATATGTTATTCTTTATGAACTTTATCATCGACCGTTGTTCTCTTTAATCCCTTTATGGGAATATTTGCGCAAAGCGCAGAAGTAAGCGCACCTCCTTCGGACGGTGCTTTTGTTATATTAAAATCCAGTTCCTCGATGTCTATCTCAACATAATTTGAAAGTACGGAGATTATGTCATTCTTTATCCTCTCAAGTGTTTCAGGGGGAAGTCCCGACCTGTCCGACTGCAGGACAAATTTGATCCTGTCTACGGCTTTATTTGCAGAGCCTGATTTTTTCTTGAAAAATCCGTCCCGAAGTGCCATAAAACCACCTACTTTCTGCCGAACAGCCTGCTGAAGAAACCTTTTTTCACATTCAGATCAAGGAAAGGAACCTCTTCACCGGTTATACGCCTGCATATGTTCATATATGCCTGACCTGCCTTTGATTCATTTCCTACAAGCGGTTCTCCGTTATTGGTAGCAACAATGATGCTCCCATCATCCGGAACGATCCCTATAAGGTTGACCGCAAGTATCTCGACAACATCATCACTTGACATCATGTCGCCGGTCCTGACCATCTCTATGCGCAGCCTGTTTACGATAAGATCCATCTTCTTCATATTATGTGCCTCAAGAAGTCCGATGATCCTATCTGCATCTCTTACCGCAGAAACTTCGGGAGTGGTAACGACAAGTGCCCTGTCAGCACCTGCCACCGCATTTTCAAAGCCCTGCTCGATACCTGCCGGGCAGTCGATTATGATATAATCAAATTCAGTCTTTAACTGTTCGCAGAGCTGTTTCATCTCCTCGGGACGCACAGCCGACTTATCCCTTGTCTGTGCGGCAGGAAGAAGGTAGAGGTTCGGATACCTCTTATCCTTGATGAGTGCCTGTTTTATCTTACAAGTTCCCTCGATGACATCAACCAGGTTATAAACTATCCTGTTCTCAAGACCCATGACGACATCAAGATTTCTCAAACCTATATCTGTATCAATAAGTACAACTTTTTTATCAAGCTTGGCAAGACCTGTGCCGACATTGGCAGTGGTCGTAGTCTTTCCGACACCTCCCTTCCCGGATGTTATTACTATTACCTCGCCCATTTTAATAATCCTCCAAAAAAACATCTCTGTCCGGTAATAAAATTAACCTTTAAAGAATATAATACTATATTTTACGATTTCAATCAACTGTTTTTTAGAAACTGTCCGTACCTTTTATTGCATCTGACCCGCTCACGGTCTTCTCCTTAGTCGGAAACGTCGATGTTGGTAACCGTAGTGGTCTTGATATCTCCGCTTAACAGACCTTCTTTGTTTTCTCCGTTGAAATACAGTCCGTAAACTTCCCTTGCAAGCTTAGCGGCATGAGCGGATGAATATCCGTTCGGCAGAACGACCGTAACGCTTATCTCGGGACTGTCATAAGGCGCAAACGATATAAACAGACCGTGTGAAGGATGCGTAAGGCTTACCTGTGCGGTACCCGTCTTTCCAGCAACCTGGAATCCCAGATCCCTGTATAAGACATTAAGTGAGTTTGCGGATGTATTAACAACATCAAGCATGCCTCGCTGAACGGCATGCCATTCCGCATTTGTATACATATCTATCTTATTGTAGATAGTCGCCTGATTGTCAACAAATCCGTTTCTTTCCCTGTTGAAAATCTTGTCCACAAGAGTCAGGTTGAATACCGTTCCCTTATTTGCTATGGCTGTAACATATTTCGATATCTGTATGGGTGCAAAGCTGTGGTAATAACCGATGGAGGTTCTTACCGCATCCGTACCTGATATGCTCGGCATGCTCTCAGGTATCTCAACACCGGATTTTTCCGCAAGTCCGAACATTGTAGCATATTTCTGTATGGTCGCTATACCCTGGGAGTCGCTGTATTCACCCTTTGCGTCTATCGACATGTCATATCCGACCTTATAGAAGAAATAGTTACAGGAATGCTGTATTGCCTGTGTAAGTGTCAGCGTACCGTGGCTGTCGGGGAACATCCAGCATTTGGGTGAAGGATCTACTTCCTCGAATACACCCTTGTCTTCTATCGTTGAATAAACGGATATTACGCCTTCTCCAAGTCCGGCCAGTGCCATAAGCGGCTTAAAGGTTGAACCCGTGGTCGTCATCTGCTGAGTCGTTCTGTTAAGCAGAGGGGTTGCCCTGTTGGTCAGAAGCTTCTGGTAGTAATCCCAGTCGATCTTGTTTGCAAGCTTGTTTGCGTCGTAAGAGGGATATGTTACAAGCGCCCTTATGTCTCCGGTATTGACGTCCGTTATTACTATGGAACCGCTGCAGGGCTCAAGTGCGAGCATACCGGGTGTTATCTCAAGGCTCTTAAGCTTTTCGATAACAAAGGTATAGGGTGCGACGCCACCGCTTTCAAGCCTGTAATAATCATTCGAATTCATCGGAAGGAATCCCTGATCGTACAGGAGCAGGCAGCAGTCACGTCCCAGTATCTTATGATTAAAGATCAGCTGTTTGTATACAAGCTTCTCAAACTCGGTATTGTCTACTATCTCTTGAAGCGCGTAATCAAGTATCCTTGAATATATCTCCTCGTTGGTATTATAATCCTTTCCTATACCGAGGAGTTCCAGGTTTACCCAGCCCACATTTATACCGTATCTTAACAGCTCACTTAACGAGAGCTCACCATCAACATACTTTATGTACATGGGATCCGAAGATTTTACGTTTTCCTTTATGACTATACCGTCCCTCTTTAAAAGCTGGTAGATAAAGTCAATATATCCCTGCATCTCATCCGAAAGAGTATTGTTTGCCTCCTTGGAGTCAAAAGCCATTACCGTTCTTAATCTCGAATCGATAAGCTCCATCCTCTCAAGGAAGGTATTGCGGACCTGTTTTTCAAGCTCGGTTGCATCCTCGGCGCTCAGATGCGCGATATTTACCATATTGTTTTCAAAGAATGCGTTATATACCTCATAAATAGGTATCGTAATCTTTGCGGCTGATGTTCCCTTGCCGCCGTAATCATCCGAATTTACGATCTTTGAGATAAGGATGGCGGCAATATTGTTTTCAAGAATGTGATAACATGCAATCTGCATTTCCCTGTCTATGGTAAGATAGATGTCATTCCCGGCTACGGGTTCTTTTATCACATCCTGTGACTGTACCTTTCCGGAACCGCTGACAGTCAGCTGTACCTCACCCTTTGTACCCCTCAGAATACTGTCGCACTCTTTTTCGATACCGGTCTTTCCTATGACATCTGACGTCGAGTATATAGGATCGTCGAAACTGGCATTCATCTGCTCGGTCTCGTCCTCATTCATCATACCGGTATATCCCAGGATATGCGCAAAGAAAACGCTGTCGTTATAGATACGCCTGGTCTGCTGCTTTATCTCGACTCCCGGCAGATCTGCGGCGTTTTCCATGATCGTAGCGATCAGCTTTTGATCTACGTTACTGCATACCACAAACTGTGAATACTGCGGATAAAGATTGAACAGCTTATATCTGAACATGATTATCTTTAAAGCCCTGTCCAGTGAATACTCATCGGAAATGCCGTACATTGCGACACTCTTGTTACCGTTTTTTAAGAAATAAAATACCTCTTCGGCAGTAGCGGCTTCCTGCTCGGCCGACAGATCCGAGATTTTCTGAAGACCGTATGCGTTTTTCTTAAACCTCAGTTCCGCATTTCCGGTAACGTTAAAAACGAACTCTCCCTCTTCATTCCTCTCTATCTCAAAATCCATCTCCGGCTCGTAACCGTGAGCCTCAAGTATATCAAGCAGAAGCGCTATCATGGAGTTTTTCTGCGCATTGGTTACAAGCTGAGCGCTGTTGGTCATTACAACGGAATAGCTCTGTTCATTATACGCCAGCAGATTGCCCTTCCTGTCATAAATATTTCCTCGGACACTTTCAACATATCTCGTCTGCACCGATTTCACGGTTTCGCCGACAGGGACATAATCTTCAGCCCTGGTTGCAAGGACCTGAAGATCGTACAGCCTTATAACAAGCACGATAAACAGGATCACGGCAAGAATGTTTAAGAAGATAAGCCTTATCTTCATCATTTCCTTGATCCTGTAAGGTATCTGTTTTATTTTTCTCCAAAAAATCCTTAAAAGTCTCATAAACCACGCCTGCCGATAAAATCAAATCCCTTAAAATCTATTACTTCCTCGCTCTTGTCCTTTTTATGGCGGTCTATCTTTTCAAAGATGTTGTAATTGAAGTTTAACAGTCTGTACAGAACGACCGATACAAGAACCGTATATATGACTCTCGGTAAAAGGTATCTGATCGAGAAATATGCAAAATCAAGATTTCCCTTTAAAACATAGAACAACAGATAATACAGTATGTTATATGCAAGCTCCGACAAACCTATGATAAACAGCGGCAGCGTATAATCCTCATGATCGTATATCCTGTTTGAAAAACCGCATACGAAACCTATTACGGTATAGATAAGAGCAAATACGCCAACAAGACCGCCGAATGTCAGGTCCAGTATCAATCCACAGACAAATCCCGTTACGGCCGCAAAATTAGGTCCCGCGATGTATCCCAGCGACGATATCAGTATAATGAAAACATCCGGTACTACGTCCGCAAGTCTCAACCCGGTAAAAACGCTGGTCTGTAAAAGATATGAAATTATGATCTCAATCAAAATAACGATCGACTTGAATATCATATCACTCTATTCCCTCCAGGCTCTCTCTCTGAGCCTTTAAGATAATAACCGCCTCTAAATGTTCAAAATCCACTACCGGAGATAAGTATGCCCTTTTATTCAGCTCCGAAGCATCATTTCTTATGTTGCTTACATATCCTATAAGTATACCGGGAAGATACTTGTCGCTGATATAAGACGTTACGACCTCATAATTGTCATATACCTCGGCATTCAGGTTTATCATCTCAACGTCGATGTAACCCATATCCATGGTCTTTAAGCTTCCCTTTACAATACAAGTATCCGAGGTGATCCTGAACCTTCCGCTCACAGCACTCTCATCGGCAATGATAGTTCTTACCTTTGACCAGTTTTTTCCGGTCTCGGTTACCAGGCCGACAAGGCCTCCGTTAGCCAGCACGTTCATGTTTACTTCTATGCCGTCGTCAGCCCCCTTGTCAACAAGGAAAACATCACATGCCCCGTTGGGGTTCCTGCTGATTATCTTGGCGACCACCTTCTGAGCCGTCTGATAAACCGTATCATTCTCATATATATCCCTGTACCAGCTAAGCTCATATTTCTCGGATATCAGAGTCTGTCTTTCAAGCTTAAGATCGTTTAGTTCATTTGTAAGCTTCTCATTTTCTTCGATAAGCTTCTGCTTATCCTCAAATATCTGGATCTTATCACTTATCGCGCCGCCTATTATGGCAATACCCTTCTGCATCGGAACAAAGAAATCACCCATAAAAGATTTTACGGGACTGAATATATCCGAAAACAGATAGGATACAACAATAAGCCCGACACTGACCATTATAAGCAGTGAAAAAACAAGTCTCGAACTAAGTTCAAATTTTTTCTTATTGCGTCCCATTTTTATTCCCCGGTTTATGTTATATCAGGATCGTCATATTCCTCAGCCAGGAATGCCAGATCGGGTGTCTCCATGATCCTGCCCAGTCCTGCTACTGCTGATTCTGAACCTTCTATGCACCTGTGTACCTTAAGATTTGTAATTTTCTCCAAAACCTTGTCAAAATTCCTTATTCCTGCAACCCCGCCGGTAAGATACATGCCGTTTTCCATTATATCCATAGATACCTCGGGTGCGCAGTTTTCAAAGGTATTCCTTACCGTCTCGGCAATATGCTCGATATGATCCTTTATGACGGTATGTATAAATGCGGAATCAATGGGTATGCTTCCCGGAAGACCGCTTACCACGTTTCTTCCGAAAAACCTCTTAACCAAAAGATCGTCTTCCGTAGGAGGTAAAGCGTTCGCAAGATCGTTCTTTACCTGTTCCGCAGTCTTTTTGCCTATTACGAAATTGTATTCTTTTCTTACGGCATTGATGATGCTTTCATCAATACGGTCTCCGCCGAGCTTAAGCATCTTGCTTTCCACAATACCGCCCAGGGACAATATCGAGATCTCGGTTGTTGCCGCTCCGACATCTACTATCATCGTACCCATGCACTCTCGAATATTTACTCCGGTGCCGAGAGCATCGGCTACAGGTCTCGGAACGACCATGATACGCCTTGCCCTGACATTTGTCGCATCTATAAGGTCGACAAGAGCCATCTTTTCAACCTCTGTAGCATACGAAGGCACAGCTATCAGAAAATCCTGTCCCGTCATTTTCCCATGATCTTCCTCCAGCCTTCCGAAGATCATATTGAGCATTTCAACCATGTTCTTAAGCTCTGCAAGAACTCCCTGACGAACGGGATGTATAACCTCGATGTTCGGCGGGGTCCTTCCGTCCATGACCCATGCCTCGTCCCCGATGGCTATTATCTTGCTTTTGTCGAATACAGCCATCACATTTTTCTCATCGTATATAATCCCTTTATTTTTCTGATATATCTTAAGCGTTGACGTCCCAAGATCAACACCGTAAACTCTCGACATAATATATTCTCCCGGATAAAAACTACCTTCTAAAAAGCCCCGTATTCCTTTAGGCTGACATATCTGTTGTCCCCGATTATTATATGATCTCTCAGCTTGATCCCGATATAATCCGCCGCTTCTTTTATACGTCTGGTGGTATTTATATCGTTTTCGCTCGGAGTCGGATCCCCCGAAGGATGATTATGAAGCAGTATAAAGAAAACCGCATCGGCCCTGAGCGCTTCCCTTAGGATTTCTCTGGGCTCCATGGGCGCCATGCCCACCGTGCCTTCAAATATCACTTTCTCCGATATCAGCTTAAGCTTCATATCAAGCAGCACAAGTCTTGTCTGCTCAGTTTCAAGATGCCGCATTCTTTCCATGAAGAAACCCGCCACCGTTTCCGAAGTTTTGAAAACGATCGCGTCTCTTTTCATGTCCATTGACATTCTTTTTGATAATTCCGCCACAGCCAGAAGCTGCACTGCCTTGACCCGTCCTATGCCTTTGATCTTTAAAAGTTCATTTCTCGAAACGTGGTTTAGGACACTTATCCCGAACCTGTTCCCGTTCATGCTCAGAACCTTGTAAGCCAGTTCCGTTGAACGTTCGTTTTTGTTCCCCGATCTGATAATTATTGCCAAAAGCTCCGAATCGGTCAGCACCTGCGGTCCGTATTTTTCACATTTTTCATAAGGTCTTTCACTTTCGGGAAGTTCCTTAATGGTAAGATATTTCATCAGTTCCTTTCCTACTCATGATAGCGCCGCACACATAATTATTATACCACACTTTTTTGTTTCTGTAAAGTTTCTGTAAAATTTGTGTTATTTTTCGGTTTTAAGTACCCTGTCAAGAGCGGTAAGGATACCCAGTTTAGCATGGTACCAGGTAAGCCCGCCCTGGAAATAAACGGCATACGGTTCGGTTATCGGGCCGTCGGCCGAAAGCTCAATGGAAGATCCCTGGATGAAGTTTCCTGCTGCCATAATGACATCGCTGTTGTATCCGGGCATAGCCCAGCCCTCGGGTACCACAAAGCTGTCTACGGGAGATGCTGCCTGTATACCTCCGCAAAAGGCTATGAGTTTTTCCGCCGAACCTAAGGTTACGGCCTGGATTATGTCGTACCTTGGTTCCGTGCCGTTCGGGATACAGGGATATCCAAGGTCTTCAAAAATCTTTGCCGCAAATATAGCACCCTTTAAAGCCGATGCCACGACCGTCGGTGCCAGGAAAAGTCCCTGGAACATGCTCTGGTTGATGCCTAAGGTTGCGCCCACTTCTTTCCCGAGGCCGGGTGCGGTAAGCCTGAAAGCGCAATTTTCTATGTATTCCTCTTTCCCGACTATATATCCGCCCGACGCAACCAGTCCGCCGCCCGGATTCTTTATAAGCGAACCGACGCACAGATCGGCTCCGACATCCGAAGGCTCTATCTTTTCCACGAACTCCCCGTAGCAGTTATCCACCATTATTATGACTTCAGGCTTGACAGAACGTATAAACGAAATGAGCTCACCTATCCTTTCAACAGAAAGAGTGGGACGAGTCTGATATCCCTTTGAACGCTGTATGGTCACCATCTTCGTCTTTTCGTTTATAGCCTTTTTTATTCCGTTAAGATCAAAACCGCCGTCAGGAAGCAGATCCACCTGACTGTAGCTTATTCCGAACTCTTTCAGAGAGCCCTTCTGCTCCTTTATGCCTATGACACCTTCAAGTGTATCATAGGGCTTTCCTACAGGACTTAAGAGCTCATCCCCCGGTCTTAAGTTTGCGGCAAGCGCTATTGTAAGAGCATGCGTACCGCAGGTTATCTGAGGGCGTACAAGCGCGTCTTCGGTGTGAAATATCGAAGCATACACCTTTTCCAAGGTCTCACGTCCGATATCGTTATATCCGTATCCTGTAGTTGCCGCAAAGTGTATGTCGCTAAGGCGGTTTTCCTGCATTGCCTTTATAACCTTTAACTGGTTATATTCTGCGGTTTTGTCAATCTCCTCAAATCTTTTTTCCAGTTCCTTCTCGTATTTTTCTCCGAGCTCTACCGCCTTATCCGATAATCCGAAGCTCTTTAACATTTCCGATGTTTCCATTTACATAAAACTCCATTTCGTTTTTCTGATTTATAAATTTCCAATAAATTATTACTGTTTAACCTGTCATCCTGAGGGCTTTAGCCCGAAGGATATTTACGAAATAATTCCCTTAAGCTTAAGCCCCGATATTATGAACCTTAGCATTTCCTCGTTATCCGCATAGGACATTCGGTTTACCTCACAGACATCCTTCTCGCGTTTAAACCATGTAAGCTGTTTCTTTGCAAAATGCCTTGTATCCCTCTTTATCAGCGCGATAGCCTCCTCGCAGGTACAGTCTCCGCATAAATAATCGGCCATTTCCTTGTATCCGAGTCCCTGCATCGACTTTAAATCCCTTGAATAGCCGGCGGCAAGAAGCCCTCTTACCTCATCGGCAAGGCCTTCCCTTAGCATATCGTCCACTCTGTTGTTTATCCTGCCGTAAACCTTTGCCCTCTCATCGTTTAAGACATAATACATGAAGTTATAGGGACTTGTTCTCTCGCGCTGCTCCTCATTATGCTCCGAAAGCCTGTTCCCCGTCATGATATTGTATTCAAGACCGTGAAGTACACGGCGGATATTATTCTTGTGAATGACCTCCGCATAGGCCGGATCGACCTCACAGAGACGATCGTACATGAAATCGATACCCTTCTGCTCCAGAGTATCCTCCAGCATGGTCTTTATCTCGGCTCTTCTTTCCTCATCATAATCAGTAAACTCGACGTCATAGAGCACCGACTGTATGTAAAAGCCGGTCCCGCCGGCTATGATCGGCAGCTTTCCCCTTGACAGGATATCATTGATGCAGTCCGTAGCCATTTGCTTGAAAACAGTCACATCAAATTCCCCGTCCGGGTCAAGTATGTCTATCAGATAATGCGGAACGCCTTTTTTCTCATCTTCCCTGATCTTGGCCGTTCCAATGTCCATTCCTCTGTATACCTGCATGGAATCGGCGGATATTATCTCTCCACCTATTCTTAAAGCAAGCTCCACGGAAAGAGCTGTCTTTCCGACAGCAGTCGGTCCCGTGATTATGATCAACGGCGGTTTCTGTACCATAAAAAACTCCTTAATGCTGCGTTTCCCTTACAGGATACGCTTAAACTTCTTTTCTATTTCCCTCTTTGTCACATCTATGATGATCGGTCTTCCGTGAGGACAGTTAAACGGATTTTCGGCTCTTAAGAGCTCTTTTAGAAGCTCCTTTGCCTCGGCTTCGGTAAGCTCGGTATTTCCCTTTACCGCCGCCTTGCATGCGCTTGTTGCTATCTTTTCTTTTATGCTCTTTATCACGTTGCCTTTTATGTCCTTTGAAAGCTCCTCTATGATTTCAAGGAACATGTCCCTTGCGTCTACGCCGTACAGGTTCAGGGGTACTTCGGAAAGCGCATATTCATGTCCTCCGAAATGCTCCGCAACAAATCCGTACTCAGCAAGCTCCTTTGCATACTGCTCTGCAACAGCCTCTTCACGTGCGGAAAGTGAAATGATCATCGGAGGTGACAGAAGCTGGGTGGACTTGTCGCTCCCGATTGTCTTCATGAACTTCTCATACAGTATCTTTTCATGTGCAGCATGCTGGTCAATAATATAGACGCAGCCTGCCGACTCTATTATCCAGTATGTTCCGAATATCTGTCCGACTATCCTGTATCCGCTTGAGAATACATTATTAAACTCCGATCTGGTCTCTATATGACGGTCCTCTTCAAAGAACGAAGCCTGTTTGTAGGTATACTCGGCAGGCTCTTCATTGACAAATGCTGCGGGCAGGGCGTCCTCCTGTGAGGATGCATTTTCCCTTTCGTTCGACGCTGTTTCCGAAACTACAGATATATTTTCCGAAGATACAGTTCCCTTATCATGCGCTCCGGATTCCGAGCCGCCTGTCAATGTGTCCTTACCTGAAACCGGATTTACTAAATTTCTGTCATATTGCGAATAATTAACAGAGCCCTTATCCTGACCCGAACCGTATTTATCTTTATAGGATGGTATCAGGTTCTTTCTGTCATCCGGTATTTCAGTCTTCTTCTCTGCATCAAAACCGGTTCCGTTCAGACTCGCATTCCTGCTGATATTTCCAGAGCTTACTCCGAAATCTGAACTCTGAGCGGCACCTCCGGGATCTGCGTTCACCCTCTCTCCGCCGGGTCCGACATTATATCTGTCAGAAGCGCTGAATGGAGTCCTTGCATATCCTGTATCCTTACTTTTAAGGTTGTTTTCAAACGGTTCGGGAACATATTTCTTTTTCTGCTCGGCGTCCTTCGCTGCCTGCTCGTTATCCTTTTCAGCCTTATGTATAAGCGCCTTCCCCGAAAGAGCCTCTGTTATGGCTGTATTTACCGCATTGTATACGGCCTCGGGATTTTCAAACCTGACCTCCTGTTTTGACGGATGCACATTTACATCCATGCTTGAAGGATCGATATCGATATACAGCGCCGTAAAAGGATATTTATGCTGCATAAGGAACGGCTGATAAGCGTCCTCGATCGCCTTGAACACTATCTGGCTCCTGATAAAACGCCCGTTTACAAAATAATTCTCCGTATTCCTGTTGCTGCGCACGACCACAGGTCGGCATATGCAGCCCGAAACACGGATATTCCTATTTCCGGTATAGTCTATCATTACTATCTCGGAAGCTATATCCCTTCCGTATATTCCGAAGATGATATCCTTCATCCTTGAGCTTCCGTTAGTGAAAACGATATTTCTCCCGTTATTTACATATTTTATGCTAACCTCGGGATGAGAAAGCGCAATCCTCTCTACAACCTCATTGCAATATGAGCCTTCGGTAGCGGAGCTCTTAAGGAATTTACGCCTTACGGGAACATATTTAAAAACATCACGTATGATAAAAGTAGTACCGTTAGGGGCGCCTATATCCTCAAAGCTCTTTTCCTCCCCGCCGCTTATAAGGTATCTTACGGCCGAGAAAGCATCCTTTGTCTTTGTGATAAGCTCTACATCCGCAACCGCAGCTATGCTGGCAAGAGCCTCGCCCCTGAAACCGAGCGAGGTAATATTCGAAAGATCCTCGGCGGTCTTTATCTTGCTTGTTGTATGCCTTATAAAAGCCACCTTAATGTCATCCCTGTCAATTCCGCTTCCGTTATCGGTTATCCTGATCAGATCGATACCGCCGCCCTTTATCTCTATGGATACGGACGTTGCACCGGCATCGATTGAATTTTCCACAAGCTCCTTTATTATCGACGCAGGTCTGTCTATAACTTCACCGGCCGCTATCTGGTTTATGGTACTCTTGTCAAGGATGTTGATCTTACTCATATTTCTCACCTGCCTACTTCTGTCTGTTCTTTAACTCTTCCTGCAGCTCCGAAAGCTTGTTCAAAGCCTGTATCGGCGTCAGCGTCATCAGGTCAAGCTCCCTTATATCATCAAGTATGTCATCATGCTTGCGTTCTGCAAAGAGGCTCAGTTGATTCTCCTCGAGATAATTTCTCGGCTTTGCCGTTTTATATTTATCGGCCACAGAACTGCTGCCTGTTTTTATCATCTCGCTGCGCTCGTGTGAATCTATATCGTTAAGACTCAGGACCTCAACTATCTCCTTTGCCCGTGAAAGTATATCCTCCGGCAGTCCCGCAAGACGCGCAACCTGTATTCCGTAGCTCTTATCGGCTCCGCCTTCGACTATCTTCCTTAAGAATATGATATCCTCGCCCTGCTCCTTTACGGCTATGCTGAAATTCTTAACACATCCGAGTTTTTCCTCCAGCTCCGTAAGTTCATGGTAATGAGTTGCAAACAGCGTCTTTGCGCCAAGCTTTTCCGGATCCGCCACATGCTCGACCACAGCCCATGCTATTGCAAGACCGTCAAATGTGCTCGTACCTCTTCCTATCTCGTCAAGGATCAGCAGGCTCTTTCCTGTAGCGTTCTTCATTATCTGTGAGACTTCATTCATTTCCACCATGAAGGTGCTCTGACCCGATGCCAGATCGTCGGATGCGCCCACACGTGTAAATACCCGGTCAACAAGTCCTATATCCGCCGAATCGGCAGGTACGAAGCTGCCCATCTGTGCCATAAGGACTATCAGCGCCGTCTGTCTCATATATGTGGATTTTCCGGCCATGTTGGGACCTGTTATGATCGCAACCCTGTTTGCCTTATCGTCAAGATATGTATCGTTTGCGACAAAATCCGAATCCCTTAAGACCTTCTCTACAACAGGATGCCTTCCCGCCTTTATATCTATTATCCCGTCCTCATTGAGTGTCGGCCTTACATATCCGTTTCTCTCCGCAACATATCCGAGCGAACAGAGGCTGTCGATATATGCGATCCTTTTTGCCGTCTTCTGGATCCTTACGATATTTGCCGCTATCTTTTCCCTTAGTTCTGTAAATATCTCATACTCCAGATTCACAAGCCTGTCCTCGGCGTGGAGTATCTTGTCTTCCAGTTCCTTTAATTCCTGCGTTGTATAACGTTCGGCCGTAGTCAGAGTCTGTTTTCTTATCCAGTTTTCAGGTACCATGTCCTTGTATGAGTTTGTAACCTCAAGGCAGTATCCGAATACCCTGCTGTATTTTATCCTTAAGTTCTTTATCCCTGTGGCGTCGCGTTCCCTTGCTTCAAGCTCTGCGAGCCAACTCTTTCCTTCCGTTTTCGCAGATCTGAGTTCATCCACTTCGGCGTTGTAGCCGTCCCTTATGATACCACCCTCTCTTATGCTTATGGGCGGATCGTCGGCAACAGTCTCCCCTATGGCCTCTTTAAGGTCTTCGAGCGTATCGGTCTCTTCACACAGCTCCTTTAACAGCTTTGAAGAAAATCCCGAAAGCACAGTTTTAATCGGAGCTATCATTGAAACCGAGGATGCAAATGCGATAAGATCCCTGGGATTTGCATTCCTGTAGCTTATCCTTCCCGCAAGCCTTTCAAGGTCATATATGGAATTTAAATATTCCCTTATCTCCTCACGGTCAAGGATGTTCTTGTTGAACTCTTCCACAGCGTCAAGTCTCTTCTCTATCTCGTCCTTTTCAAGAAGCGGCTGTTCCACCATGCTCCTGAGCATCCTGGCGCCCATGGCGGTGCCCGTCCTGTCAAGCACATTTAGCAGCGAGCCCTTTTTATTCTTGTCGCGCATGGTCTCGGTAAGCTCAAGATTCCTTCTCGTCTGGCTGTCGAGCAGCATGTATTTCCCGGAAACATACGGAACTATTGACGTTACATGGTCAAGGGATATCATCTGTGTTTCAAGTGCATATCTTAAAACCGCCCCGGCTGCTGCCTTCGCTGCGGGATAACTGTTTATCCCCATTTCCGAGCAGTCCCTGCATTTAAAATGGGATGAGAGCACACGCTCACATTTTACGGCATCAAAATAATCCGCTCCGACCGTTTCCACCATGACGTTAAGTTTTTCCTTTAAAGCCGCAAAATCAATGCCGCACATAAGAAAAGCCTCGTTGCAGATAAGCTCCGCCGGGGTAAGCTTGTATATCTCATCGTTTATCTTTGAAAGATCTTCAAATTCCTGAATAAAAAAATCACCCGTTGAAACATCAAGTGCAGCCAGCCCGTACATATCGTCACAGTAATAGACTCCCGCAAGATAATTGTTCCTGCTTTCATCCAGAGCCTGCGGATTGATGTTGGTTCCGGGCGTAACTACCCTTATGACTTCCCTTCTCACAAGCCCCTTTGCGGTCGCGGGATCCTCCGTCTGTTCGCAGATGGCAACCTTATGCCCGTTCTCAACGAGCTTTGTTATATAGCCCTCGCTGGAATGAAACGGTACGCCGCACATAGGCGCTCTCTCTTCCAGACCGCAGTTCTTACCGGTCAGCGTCAGTTCGAGTTCCTTGGATGCTATCTTTGCATCCTCAAAAAACATCTCGTAAAAGTCGCCCAACCGGTAAAAGATGATACAGTCGTTATACTGTTCCTTGATATTCAGATACTGCACCATAACAGGTGTCATTTCATTTTTCTGTTCAATCACGATTCTTCGCTCCACTCACCACTGTTCACATATCCGTCTGCGGCAATCTCTGCCGCATCGGTTATTTCTTTCTCGAAACCGAGAAGCTTAAGCAGAAGTATGGCATTCCTTGTTACCGCCCTTCCGTCTTTAAGCTTGTAATCGAATTTTACTCCGTCGTCCTCTACCTTTTCCTCAAAATGATAGAGCTTAAACGATTTCTGAAGGATATAGGTCAGCTCTATATCATGAGTCGCCGCAAACAGCATGCAGTTCCTTTTTCCTATATAAGAAAGGATCTTCGAGGATGCGGCTATCCTCTCTAACGTATTTGTTCCTCTCAGCACTTCGTCGATGAATATCAGGAGCGGCACATCTTCATTCAAGCTGTCGCAGATCCTCTTCAATGATTTTATCTCCACGATATAATAGCTCTCACCGTCGGAAAGGTTATCCGTAAGCGCCATCGATGTCATACACTTGAAGAAGCATGCCCTGTAGGAATCGGCCATTACCGTATGTATGCTCTGCGCAAGTATCGAGTTGATCGCGATCGTTTTGATGAAGGTCGACTTACCCGACGCGTTTGAACCGGTGAGCAGTACATTTCCGTCCTCGTCAAAGCTGTTCCTTACCGGATCTATGATCATCGGATGGAATATGCTCTGTGTATGTATGCCTTTAGTGCCCCTGTCAAGCTCGGGAACACACCACCTGTGCATAAGCTTTCGGAAGGATGCTGCAGCCGTCATCGCATCAAGAAGACCGATAATGGAATACATCTTATCGAAATCGTCCTTCCTGTTCTTGAGCTTTGTAAGCATGGTATTGAACCTGATAAGGTCAATATGCGTCGCCATCCTAAAATAATCAAATACAACCTCAAGGATGTTTCCGTTACTGTTCCTTGAAACTATGATGCCGGCTCCCCTTGTTACATCCTTAAACTTCTTTCTCTGTTCAAGAAGCTCGTCAAGATAGGGCTTTAAAACTTCGTTGTCAATACTCCCGAGTCTGCCGCAAAGATCAAGCGTTCTCAGGATATAGGCAACTACAGAATAATAGTTTTCTATTTCTCCCTTACGCTTGAAATACGATAAAACATTATAAAAGAATACGCCGAATGTAGCCATCAGCCCGCCCACGGGATTAAAAGATATGAGCGCGATGGAGCCGAAAAGGAGCAGCAGGCACAGATAATGCTTGATATTGCTTTCCTCTTCCAGCTTATTAAGGCAGCTTAGGTATTCATATACCGAAACGTTGCGCATTTTCCCGACAGCGTTCAGTTCTTTCTGCAGTCTGACACGCACCTCTTCATTTTCCGAGAAAAGCTTTATCAGCTCCTCACGCTTTTCAAGCTCCTCATTGTCAAGCACCGGAGTCCTCATAAGATAGTAAAGGTATTCCTCACCTATAGAGCTCTGCGTTGCGCATGCAGTGATGAACACCCTGTCCATGTCAAGATCGTGCCATGTGATATCGTCGATGACCGTATGCTTCTTATCCTCCGGGTATTTTTTCCTCATTTCCCTGAAATAATACCCGATGGATACGTATTTTTCCTGTGTATATTCAATTTCCGGAACAAGTCCGAAATTCTTCCTTATCCTCTGTTCGGCAGCCTTTTCCGCTTTTTTCTGCATATAATATCCACCCGCAAAAAACAGAACGATGACCGCCGCTGTGCCGATGACAAACTCCATGATAGTACCTTCTTGTCCCAATATATTGTGGTGTTAAATTACACTAATCAGATTATTATACATTATTTTGTAAAGGATGTCAAAACTTTTCTTTATAAGTTTCAATCACTGATCACAAGTCCTTCGATCCTTGCCTTTACCGCAAGCTGAACCCTGTTTTTGTAGCCCGTCTTTAACAGCAGGTTGTTTATATGGAAATTAACCGTAGTGGGGCTTATGAAAAGCTTCTCTGCAATCTCCTTGTTTGTCGCACCGGTAGTAAGTTCCCTTAACACATCAAGCTCCATTCTTGTAAACTCTATGCTCTTTGCGTTTCCTATCGTAAGCTCCGGAGTTGTGTCGGGATAAATATGTTCACCCTTCATCGTGCGCTCCATTACAGAAAGTATCGGAACCTCCTGAAGCTCCTTGTACCAAAAGCTTTCAACGCCTATCTCCCTCGCCTTATCCATGTATGAAACCTCGGGCATGGAAGTGATGATTATTATCTTTATCTCGGGCTTCATTTCCTTTATCCTTCTGGCTGCCTCAAGCCCGTTGATGCCGCCTACCATGACTATGTCCATCACAACAAGATCGACACTGTGGGACATGCAGAACTCGACCGCGGTCTCACCGTCCTTTAAGGTGGCTACAAGCTCAAATTCTCCCGCCTCTTTGATGAAATAAGAGAAAAACTGCCTTGTTATGTTCTGATCGTCAACTATAACTACCTTTGTCATTTTATTCTCCCTCCTTTGGCAGGAGCACACATACGGTAAATTCTTCACCGTATTCAGCATGCAGATTCCCACCGATCCTTTCTATCGCCTTTTTCAGATTTGTAAGTCCACCGCCCGCTTCTATCGGCCGGTCGGGTACAATACCGTTGTTGCTCACTCTTATGTCATAATGACCTTCCGTATCTTTAACCATGACATTCAGCCTGTTTCCCTTGCCGTGCCGGAGTGCATTTGTCGCACAGGTACGCAAGGTAAGCACCAGCAGATGCTTAAGCTCATCCTCCTGCGGAAGATCACCCTTTATCCTTGTCTCAAGTCCCATGGTCCTTATATCCTTAAGCACCACTGAGTAATCGTCATTGATATCCAGATCCTCTTCATCCTTTAACAGCATGGCGTTCAATTTCCACTGCTTTAGTATTTCGTGCCCGAGTTCTTCATCGGGAACGCTCAGATATCGTCTTGACATCAGAAGAGTCTTTCCCCACTCATCATGCACCATGCTCTTTGTCTCAAGGATTTCCTTTTCCGCAGTCATGACTTCTATCGTCGAATTAAGGGTCTTTAATCTCTCGTTAAGCTTGTCCGCCTTCTCCTGCTCTTCTTTTAAACGTTCGTGGAGCAGCTGTTCTTCGGAGACGTCGGAGGCTATTATCTCTATAAGCTTATGACGGTTCATCCTGCAGATGTTCTTCCTGAAGCTGTAAAGCTTTCCGTCCGGAAGCTTTACCAGAGCGCTCTCTGCTTCGTCGTTCCCGTCTTTAGCCTTTTCTTTCCCGTCTGTCCCGTCTCTGTTGATATCAAGCTCACTCAGCTTCTTCCAGAAATCGGCTCCGTTATATATCTTTTCGCCCGTTATCTGTTCGGCAAGGGAATCCATCTCCTTGTTCACAAGCTTTACCAGTCCCTGCGGCCAGTAAAAGAGCACTCCCTCCGGGACCGTATCCATGCCTTCCTTTATCGAGGCCTTCGAAATATGCTTCTGTTTTTTCCTCGAGACAAATATCGTCGTGATCGCCGCGACCACGGTGACAAGTCCCTGCATCAGGAAAAGCCTCTGAACCTCCGAACTGAAACCGTTATCCCAGAAATCGTTCGGAAGCTCAGTTTTCAGTTCCATGAACATCTGCCAGATAACAAATTCTATGATAGTTATGAGAAGCATTGACAGGCTGTAGCCGGCCTTATGTCTCTGTATCAGTACGCTTACCGATACATAGAGCAGAACCAGCAGTACAATATGCGTTTCTAAGATCACAAGCCCAAGTATGATCAGACCGGCACTCATATCAGACCACCTCCTTAACAAAACGGAGGAAAATTCCTTCCTCTTCATTAAGGATCTCGACCTTTACACCCTGCGGCTTATCCTTGAAATCGTCCATTGACGCTATCCTTGTCGGCGTATCCATCAGGATATCCATCTTCAGTCCCTTTTCTCCCGAGAGGATGCAGGATATAGTCCTTACATCCGGAACCGCCATTTCAACCGCCCGTTCAAAGAAATCATATGCATAAAGGATATCTTCGCCCTTGCATTCAAGCTCGGTCCTGTTGCCGCTTACCATGCAGTCAACGCCGTTTCCCGAAAGATTTTCGAGGGACTCCCTTATGGCCATTCTCAGTTCTTCAAGCTTAAGCTTTCCGTATTGCTCGTTAAGTATCGTAAGATTGCTTATCCTCTTAACGTATGCTCCGAAAACGGTACAGCTCTTTATGCCCTCGGCCATGTCAAGCTCTTTTTTCTCGATCTTATCGATTATCATGTTTATGCTGTTAAGCTGAGGACGGATTTTCTCCGAAATCCTGTCGTACAGCCTTGTTCTCGTCTCTATGCTCTGCTTTTGGGACTTTATCTCGTTTTCCATCTCTAAGAGGCTGTTCTCCTCAGACAGAAGCGATACCGCCTCCGCAAGCCTGTCGTTAAGGCTGTTAACCGCAGAGTGGTCCTCAACCCAGAGCATGGTCCCGCCGGCTATCTTCTTTCCTTTTATCCTGTGGTTCTTATCCGGGACAATTATCTCACCGTCGGCCGCCTGCTTTATCTCTTTTCTCATAACTACTACGGCGTCGTTTGCCATATATCTGATATTACCGTTCGAATCGGCTATGATCGCACCCATCTGAGTCATCCTGAACATATCGTCATAGTCGCTGTTTGAAGCAATAAGTCCGATCCTCATGCACGATTCCCAGACGCCGATGAATATGAAGGAATATATCTCTTCGAAATTTAACAAAGGCTTTCCTTTTATCTCCAGGAATTCTCCTCCGTTAAAAAAGCATACGAGAACCGCGCCGTAACCTATTCCCGCTATGATGATAGGCACCCACCAGAGCTTTCTCGCAGATGAATTCCTGCATCTTACGACCAGCACGACAAGCCCTGCAAGCGTAAGTACGACGCACCATGCCATGAGCACTATATAGCCCGGTCCGTAAGAATATTCCTGAACGGTCTCGTTATATTCCTTTATGTCGAATACCAGCATGTGAAAGTCATTGAGCATTATGAAAAACTGCAGTGCAAAGCACAGGAATATCAGAAAGCTCTCAAGCCTGCTTCCCTTGTATTCCTCGCTTTTTCCCGTTCTTAGGGCCAGGAAGAGCGATATCATGGGTATCATTGTTATAGGAAAGAAATAGAAATAGAACAGCATCCTGTTAAATACCGGATAACCGTTCAAATATACTTCCCTGACAATCTCTATGATATACAGAAGGATAAGTATGAAGCCTCCCATCGTAAGGTATTCCCTTATCCAGCCGACCGTAACCCTGCTTCTTACCGTAAATATCCAGACAAGGATTATCCCCGAAAACAAAAACGAGCTTATGCCGTTTACCGGAAACTCCTCAGGAAAGAACAGATGCCCTGCAGCAGTACCTGCAAATGCGGCCAGAAACAGAAATATATAAAGCTTTGATTTTCTGCTTAAGTGTGGCATGATCTCTCCTTTCCGGATAAAGATATCCAAAATACTCCGATAATATACTAACATAAAAAAAATAACCTGTCAACGTGACAGGTTTTGTTATAAATTTGAATTTTCGATAAAAAATCCTAAGCTTGGCGCCAATCCACAGAAGAGTGTTCGTTGGTTTTGTCGCGCATGAACAGCTCGACAACGGCCTCCTGAACATTCTTGTTGTTGAACAGTATGTCGTAAACCTTTGAAACGATGGGCATTTCAACGTCATATTTTTCGGAAAGGGCTTTTGCGGCCTTAGCGCAGTAAACACCCTCGACTACCTGCTTAACCTCTTCCATGGCTTCGGGAACGCTCATTCCCTTACCTATAAGATATCCGGCATTCCAGTTCCTTGAATGATGCGAGGTTGCTGTAACAAAAAGATCTCCGACACCCGAAAGCCCGCAGAGCGTCTCTATGTTTGCGCCCATCTTCTTTCCAAGCCTGCTTATCTCGGCTATGCCTCTTGTCATAAGAGCGGCCTTTGTATTATCGCCGTATCCGAGTCCGTCCGACATGCCGGCTGCCAGAGCTATGACATTTTTAAGCGAACCACCGAGCTCAACGCCTATGACATCATCACTTGTATATACACGGAAGGTCTGTGTCATAAAGATATCCTGTATCTTCTTAGCAGCCTCCTCCGACGCCGATGCAACAACAACGGTCGTGGGTATCAGACGGCTTACCTCCTCCGCATGGCTCGGACCGCTGAGAACTGCGGTAGTCGCCTGAGGTATCTCCTCACTTATGATATCGAGAATGGTATCAAGGGTCTTCTCTTCGATACCCTTTGCAACATTTACAACAAGCTGTCCCTTTTGTATATAGGGTGAAACAAGCTTTGCGGTGTCTCTAACATAGGGTGATGCCACAGCAAAAACAATAAGATCCGGGTTGCAGTTCTTCACCGCATAAACTTCGTCAAGCGTAAGCTCCACCGATTCCGGAAGCTCTGCTCCGGGAAGGTTCTTTATGTTTTTTCTGTCTGCCTTTAAAGCTTCTATCTCGCTTTCAATCTTAGACCAGAGCACAACCTTTGTTCCCTTGTTTGCCAAGAGGATCGTAAGCGCAATACCCCATGTACCGCTTCCTAATACTGATACTGTCATTATACCTATGCCGGATCACCGGCCCTCCTTTATAATATTAATTGGCAGTTCTGCCTTCCTCGTGTTTTTTCTGTCCTATCTTGTTTTCCGTACCGTTCATAAGCCTTACTATATTCTGCCTGTGCTGGAAAAATGCCATGATGGTGTACAGACACGAAACAATGACGATAGCCGGATAATACTCTTTATCCGTAAACCTTATCGCGTTCCATACAGGGAACAGTGTAAGTATCGTAAGCGAACCTACGGAAACATACTTTGTGATAAGCACGATCGCGGCGAAGATCGGTATGCCGAACGGAAGTATCAACGGATCGATCGCTACAAACACACCGGCGGTTACGGCTATTCCCTTTCCTCCGTGGAATTTCAGCCACACCGGGAAATTATGTCCCAAAACGCATCCGAACCCGACTATCAGTTCAAGCAGCTTTACTCCGGGTTCGTCCTTATATATTACAAGCCCGACCAGAAGCACTACCAAAAGGGCTTTAAGGAAATCGCCGATAAAGGTTATGATACCGGCTTTCTTTCCCAGAGTCCTGAACGCGTTTGTCGTTCCGGCATTTCCGCTTCCCATCTCGCGGATATCAACATGATTTAACAGTCCTATCACATACCCTGTCGAAAAGCTCCCGACAAAATATCCGAGGACAATGCAAATAATGATCTGCAGTGCCATATTAACTCTCCTTTATTTCCTTCCCGATCAGTTCTTATTCTCGTTTCTTTCCCTGATAAAGAACTTTAACGAAGTGCCGGAGAAACCGAATGCCTCTCTGATCTTATTCTCGATATATCTCTGATACGAGAAATGGAAAAGTTCCTTATCGTTACAGAATATGACAAATGTCGGAGGCTTGATGCCTGTCTGTGTAATGTAGTAAAGCTTAAGCCTCTTACCCTTATCTGTAGGCGGCTGCTGAAGAGCTACGGCCTCGGTCATTATCTCATTCAAAACACCGGTCTTTACTCTTAGGCTCTGGTTCTCAAGCACCACGTCGATCGACTCAAAAAGCTTGGTCACACGCTGCCCGGTAAGCGCCGAAATGAAAAGTATCTCGGCATACGGAATGAAGGACAGTATCCTGACTATCTCATCGCGATAGCGGTACATTGTCTTGTCGTCCTTTTCTATCGCGTCCCATTTGTTTACGGCGATAATAATTCCTCTGCCGCGCTCATGGGCAATGCCTATGATCTTTGCATCCTGTTCGGTAACTCCCTCAACAGCATCTATCATGAGGATCACGACATCCGACTTTTCTACGGCCGAAACCGTCCTGATGATCGAATACCTTTCAAGGTCCTCCTTTATCTTACTCTTTCTTCTAAGTCCTGCGGTATCCACAAAGATATAATCCTTGCCTTCATATCTGATCTCTGTATCGATCGCATCCCTTGTGGTTCCCGCTATATCGGAAACGATGCATCTTTCCTCACCGGCAAGGCGGTTGATCAACGAAGACTTTCCGGAATTAGGACGTCCTACGATCGCGATCCTCGGGCGTTCATCCTCTTCCTCGGTCTCGTCACTCTCCGGAAAATGCTTTATGACTTCATCCAGAAGCTCTCCGAATCCGAGCTTTCCCGAAGATGCTATCGGGATGGGCTCACCTATGCCCAGATTGTAGAACTCGTATACATCGGCCTCAAGCTGCTTAAAATCGTCAACCTTGTTTACTGCCAGTACAACAGGCTTCTTTGAACGCCTCAGCATATCCGCAACGTTATAATCCGAATCGACAAGTCCCTGTCTTACATCTACCAGGAATATGATAACGTCCGCCGTATCTATGGCTATCTCTGCCTGTTCCCTCATAGACTTTAGTAAGATATCGTCGGTCTTGGGCTCTATTCCGCCGGTATCTATCAATGTGAAGCTGCGGTTAAGCCATGATGTGTCCGCATAAATCCTGTCGCGGGTAACTCCCGGATAGTCCTTTACTATCGCTATCTGCTCTCCCGCAAGTGCGTTAAAGAGCGTGGACTTTCCGACATTCGGTCTCCCGACTATGGCTACTATCGGTTTACTCATCTGTTTCCTCCGTACCGGTACAGATACCGGATCAATCTATCTCATATTTGTTTAGTTCATTCGAATAATAATCCCGTTCGTAATCCTTCATAAACGATCCCACGAACGCTGACCCACTCGATTTTACTATACGAACCTTCTTTTGTAAAGCTTTTTCAAAATTTTCCAGTGTCATATCATCCAAAAAGATGTCTTCGCCGCTTTTTAAGGTGGCACAGGGCAGCAGTATAAGCGAATCCCGCTTCTTGTCCTCCTCAGGTTCATTTTCAAGGATTTCCCGCATCTGCCTTAAAATATCACCACCCGTAAGAAGGCCGGTCACATCGATATCATGACCGAAGAAGTCGTTTACTATCGGATGTACTCTTATTCCGTCAAGGCCGAATTCCTCGGTGAGCCTGTCCGCAAGCATCTTTATGGTGGAATATGCGGCACATCCGGTTATCACATGGAATACCGTGTCCTTAAGGAACTCCCCGACATGTTCGTATTCCTGCCCATCATCATAAATTTCACCGGTTTCCGGTCCTTCACCGGTTCCCTGACCGTTATCGGCATCTGCACTGCAGCTTTTTATGTACTCTATCTCGTCCTCAACCTCATCTATCATGGACCTGAGCATACCGACACCGTTTTCTATCTGGGGAAAGCCCTCATATTCCTCAAGAGGCGGGATGGGTCTTCCTGCTCTTAAATACCACTCATCCGAGGCATATATTATCCTGGAACCGTATTTTTTTAAGAAATACTTTTGTTTCCTTTCTATCTGACAGAGCACCTTTTCCGCATCATCTTTTGTAAACGGCTCAAGCTCGCACAGTCCTTCCCTGAACCTTGTAAGCCCTACGGGTACTATCGACATGCTTTTGAACGAAGGAAGATACTGTTCTATGTCATTCATAGTCCTCTCAAGCTCTTCGCCGTCATTATAGCCCTTACATAAAACAACCTGCCCGTTTATCTCAAGCCCCGCCTCACAAAAGGTCTTAAGGTGTCTTAAAGCATTTCCCGCAAATCGGTTATGCAGCATCTTGCATCTAAGCTCGGGATTTGTTGTATGTATGGAAACATTTATAGGGGACAGCTTGTAAAAGCATATCCGCTCGACATCCCTGTCGCTCATGTTCGTGAGCGTCACATAATTCCCCTGAAGGAAGGAAAGCCTTGCGTCATCATCCTTAAAATACAAAGTCTCCCTCATGCCCTTGGGAAGCTGGTCTATAAAACAGAATATGCATTTATTATGGCAGGATCTGTAATCATCCATCATCCCGGACTCAAACTCCAATCCCAGATCCTCATCATAATCTTTTTCTATCTCAAACTCCCAGAACTCACCGGTTTTTTTGCTTATGACTCCCAGGATAAGTTCCTCGTCATTCTGCAGGAAGCGGTAATCGAATATATCTTCAATCTCCTTCCCGTTTATGCTCACGACAATATCACCCGGTTCAAGCTCAAGCTCCTCGCCAATTGAACCCGGAAGCACGCGGGAAATGACATGTCCTGTTTTGTTTCCTTTGCCTTTTTGCTTATTTCTTTCCATCTTTTCTTTCCGTAGTACCGTTATTTCAGGATCTCGTCAATCGTAGAAACAGTACTGAACGCACCCTTGTTCTTTGCGATTATATCCTTTATCTTTGTAAGCTCGAAATAGTTTACGTAGCAGATAAGAGTCTTGTTCTCACCTGCGATCGCGCCGTAAGAATCCATGATAGTACAGGTTTTGTTAAGCTCCTGCTTGATAGCCTTTACAATATCATCGGGATTTTTCGTTATTATGGTAACCTGCTTTATCGCTTCAAAATGATCCGTAAAGTGGTTTATGATCGATGTCGCTACAACGTAAACCAGCAGGCTCATGAGCGCGGCGTTTCTGTTTATCAAAAGAAATACGGCCGCATAAACACACGCGTTAAATCCTATCAGCATATATGTCATGCTGAAGTTCCTTCCGGTTATGTCCGAAAGCTTCTTAACTACGATGTTCGCAAATATCTCAGATCCGTCGATACATCCGCCGCTCTTAAGTATTATGGCAAGTCCCGCGCCGAGTATCGCACCTCCGAAAACAACCGCAAGGAAATGCTCGGTGTTAAGCTCGAACGGGATTTCTTCAAATATCGTAAGCCCTACGGTATATACAAGCGATCCGATCAGTGCCTTTATGCCGAATTTCTTTCCGAGAATGACGGTCCCCAGGATAAGGAAAGGTATGAATACCATTGCCACACACAGCGAAAGGTTAATTCCCGAAAGCTTGTTTATGATTATGGCTATGCCCGCCGTTCCGTAATCTATCGCATCGTTCGGTATCAAAATACATACTACGGAAAAGCTTGCCATCAATGCTCCCACGGAGATGAGCAGGCATGATAAAACCTCTTCAATCTTTTTTCCCATAACGTATTTCCTCTGTTGATCTTCCGTTCTTTACTTTTTGAATATAAAGCCTACGTTTACGCCTCTTTCCGAGCCGTGAAATCTGTGTGAGAACAGCATATCGGGATGGCATTTTGTACAATATCCGCTGATCTCTATGTTAGCCTCGGAAACTCCGGCATTTTTTAGATTGATCCTGTTTGCCTCCCAGAGATTTAAGAGATATTTGTCATCCTTTCCGGATACCGGACGCACAACCGGCAGTCCTGATGAACCGTCCGCCTGATATTTTTCTTTAAAAGGAAGTGCGACATCAGCGCTTACCTCATAGCAGTCCGCACAGATGGATGGGCCTATGACGGCTTTTATATCTTTGGGCTCGGTTCCGTAAGCTTCCTTCATCGTTATAAGAGCCGATGAAACAATATCGTTAAGCGTTCCCTTCCAGCCGGCATGTACAGCGGCTATCGCTTTTCTTTCAACATCGGCAAGGAATACGGGTACGCAGTCGGCGCCCAAACAGTACAGTACAACCCTGCTCTCATCCGTTACCTGCCCGTCTATCTCTTCCTCACAGCCCGGCTTAAATACCCCGCAGCCGCAGTCATCCTTTCCGACTGCTCTCACATTTGTGGTATGGCACTGGTGCGGCATTACTACCTCTTCGGGAAGAAAACCGGCGGATTTCCCGAAACGTCTTATATTCTCATGAACTGCCCCGGGATCGTCCCCTCTTGCAAAGCTCATGTTCATTGTTGCGCAGCAGCCGGTGCTCACGCCGCCAATCCTCGTTGAAAACCCGCAACCCAGCCAATCAAGCCCCTCAAGGCTTTTAAAGCTTAAGTAAGGGACTGTGTCCTCATTTTCGATATATGTATGTAAATTCAGTTCTCTTTTATTCAACCGTCTCTCCTTATCACATCAGAATACAACCTCAAATGCATTTTTTATTACCGAGATATCCTTCCCGAGTATCGAGACCACATCAAACCTTACGGGATAATCCTCCGGAAGGCCGTGCTTGTTCATATAGAAAACAGCGCTTCTTGTGATCCTTTTTATCTTTCTGATATCAACCGCTTCCTCAGGGAAACCGTTTTCGATATTCTCCCTGTATTTTACTTCAATGAAACAGAGATACCCGTCCTCCTCGGCTATTATGTCTATCTCTCCGGCTTTGCAATAGAAGTTTTTCTCTATGATCCTGTAACCGGAATTTGTCAGATACAATTCAGCTTCATATTCATTTTCAAATCCGACCTGTCTCTTATTCATCCTCTTCTCTCTTACTGCATATCCATCTTCTTCTTGATCGCGTCAACCCTGTCTACAAACATAAGGACTTCAACAACGGCCTCATACAATTCCGGCGGGATATAATCCCCGAAATCAAGTCTTGATAAGGTTTCTGCGAGCTTGGAATCATGATGCAGCGGTACATTCGATTTCTTAGCCTCTTCTATGATCTTCTCGGCAAGATATCCTTTTCCCGTTGCAATGATCTTCGGTGCCTGATCGCCCGGCTCAAACCCGAGCGCCACCGCCGTCTTTATCTTCTTGACCATTCGAAATCCTTTCTTTTGTCAAAGTCACCTCGAAAACACTTTCAGCGTTTCCTCGGTAACAAAACGATGCTCCGCATCTTCTGTTTTGTTATATATGCACAAACGATCTCCTGTGTATGGGCGTCATCCCCAGTTCTTTTATTGCCGCAATATGGGCAGCGGTCCCATAACCCTTATTTCCCGCAAAATCATACCCGGGATAAACCTTATCCATTTCCGTCATGAGCCTGTCCCTGGTTACCTTTGCGATTATGCTTGCAGCAGCTATGGAAATGCTCTTTGCGTCACCCTTTATGATGGCAATCTGTTTTATATCGGTATCGGGAATGTGCTCTGCGTCAACGAGCAGAATATCCGGCACTACCTTTTCCCCGGTCCTCGGATCCTTCAGATCTGCTATTGCCTTTCTCATAGCGCTGTGTGTCGCCTTCTTTATGTTTATCTCATCAATTACCTCGTTGCTCTCGGAACCCAGTCCCACTGCAACCGCTTTTTCCATTATCACATCATAAAGCTCTTCACGTTTCTTTTCCGAAAGTTTCTTGGAATCATTAAGATACAGGATTTCTTCATTTTTCGGAAGTATGACGGCAGCAGCCACAACCGGTCCCGCAAACGGACCACGTCCTACCTCGTCAATGCCGCATATAAAACTATACTCAGCATACCTGTATTCAAACTCCTTCATCATCTCTATGCGGTCCCGCTCAGCCTCAAGCTTTGCAAGCCGCCTCAGTTCCGTCTCCTCTTTTTTAGTCATGACTAAAGCCCCCATTTTATCGTTTTTCGGTATCATATTTAAATATTGATACTGTTTATGGCTCCTCAAGAGTTATTTTTCCGAGCTTCAGACTCCTGAAATCATCTATCAGAAGCTTTGAAGTTTTTAGCAGATCGACTTCCGCTCCCTTTTTAAGACATCCTCTTATCCGTCCTATTTTTTCCATGATCTCCGCCGGATCCCCGCTGTCCTCTATCGTATCCTTTACTTCTTCCTCTCCCTTTTCACGCGTAATGCAATATCTTGCATCGAGAACTCCCGGGTATTCTTTCTTTAGTATCCCGATAAGCTCATAAGCCATATCCTCAGGGAACAGAATATCGTCATTTATCGAACCGATGAATGCGATATGCAGTCCCGTACTCCTGTCCTCAAACTTAGGCCACAGGATACCGGGTGTATCAAGAAGCTCCACATCCTTGCTAAGCCTTATCCACTGTTTACCCGTAGTTACTCCCGGCTTGTTACCAGTCTTTGCGACAGCCTTCCCGGCAAATGAATTTATGAATGTAGACTTTCCTGAATTGGGTATGCCCGCTATCATGGCTCTGAGCGGTCTGTTAAGTATTCCCTTTTTCCTGTCGCGTTCTATCTTTTCGGCACAGGCCTTTTTTATTATCTCGGTCGTAGCCTTAACTCCGGCTCCGTTTTTGGAGTTCACCGCATTTACAAAAAAGCCTTTTGACTCGTAGTAGTTTTTCCACATCTCGGTCTTTTTCGGATCCGCCATATCGGCTTTATTGAGCAGCAATATCCTTGATTTTCCTTTTGCCATCTCATCTATATCGGGATTTTTGCTGCTGAAAGGTATCCTTGCGTCAAGTATCTCTATGACAACATCTATCAGCTTGATGTTCTCCTGCATCATCTTCTTGGCTTTCGCCATATGTCCGGGATACCAGTTGATGTTTGAGTTATCATATCCCTTTACGTTATCGGTCTTGGACATCATTACCACCTTTACCGTGTTTAACACTGTTAAATTTCTTCCGGATGTCTTTATCCGTTTATGATCTTCAGCTGCTTTTCAACACCCTGAAGATGCTCCTGACATTTCTGAGCAAGCTCGCTTCCCTCGGTATAAAGCTTTATTGATTCATTTAAGGGAATGTTCTTCTCCGAAAGCCTGTTGTTTATCTCTTCCATTCTTAAAAGAGCGGCGTCTATGTCAAATGCATCAACTTCTGCTTCCTGTTCATTTCCTGTTTTCTTTGCCATACCGTTCTCCTTATTCCTTTATTCTTTTATCATAAACTTCCCACATTGTATATCGAAGTTTTACTGTCATCCTGAGAACTTAAGCCCGAAGGATCTTGTTATCATCAGGAACTACACATGAAACCTTAGTCTCGATCATTCCGTCATGTATCCTTATGTTTAAACTGTCGCCGATGCCGACTTCTTCAACCGTCTCAACAGGCTTTTCATCCTTAGTGATATATCCGAATCCGTTTATCAGCTTTGCGGTCGGGGATAATCCGTTGAGCCTCGCCAAAAGCACCTCAAAGCTGTGTTTCTTTTCCTCAAAAACTCTTTCCATCCCGATCCTTATCGAATCCTTTAAGGATGCCGTCCTGTCACCCGCTTCAGAAAGTTTCTGCAATATGTTCATTCTCATGAATTCTTTAAGGGAACTAAGCTTTTCTAAGCGTTCGTTAAACATATGGACCGGACTGTTCTGCTCCAATACGGCTTTTTTCTCCTTCAGCTGCAGCCTGCGCTCATCAAGGATACTGCGCATATTGTCAAGAATACCCTTTTTCAGATACCTGACCCTGTCGAGATCCACCATTACATTCGGTATGGTCTCTTCAGCCGCCTCCGACGGAGTTGCCGCACGCTTGTCGGCAACATAATCTATCAGTGTCCAGTGTCCTTCGTGTCCCACAGCGGAAATGATGGGCGTTGTTGCTTCATATACCGCTCTTGCAATGGCCTCGTCGTTATATACCATCAGCTCCTCATCGGAACCTCCGCCGCGCCCGACGATTATGGAATCGAGACCCATCCGGTCAAGCTCCTTTATACCCTTCGTTATGGTACCCGCCGCATCCGCTCCCTGCACGGTAACATGGTAAAGCACAAGCTGTATGTACGGATTCCTTTTTGACGCTATCTTGCAGATATCCTTTATCGCCTGACCGTTTTTCGAAGTAATGATACCAACGTTTTTCGGATGCTTCGGTATCAGCTTTTTATGTGCCTCATCAAAAAGACCTTCAGCCTGCAGCTTAGCTTTAAGCTTCATCAATGCGAGGTTTGCCTTACCGTCTCCGATATTCTCGATGCTGCTGACAATAAGCTGTGTCCTTCCGCCCTCTTTATAGTACTCAAGACTTCCGCAAAGTGCGACCTGCTGTCCTTTTTCAAGCTTGAATTTCAAAGCCGTCAGCGCCGTACCTTCCCACATGACACAGGGAAGTATCGCATTTTCATCCTTTATGGCGAAATAGTAATGTCTTCCGTGATGTCCGTCAAAGTTTGTTACCTCACCCTTTACCATGATAAACCTGAATTCATTTGTTGCATTCACGATCTCGGAGATCATGGTATTTATTTCGGAAACCGTCCTGTATTTGTAAAACGGATCCGATACATCAGCCTTTAATCCGCTGTAAGAAGTCTCGGCCTTAAGCTTAGGCTTTTTCTGTTCCTCGGATTTATCAACAGGAGCATCATACCAGGCTTTTAAACCTTCAGGCAACTCTTCGCCGTCATAATACCAGTATTTACCGAGGGCAAACCATTTCGCCCCGAAGCTTTTTGCCTGTTCTTTTTCATTAAAAGGTACGTTTAATCTGAAAAAAGCCATTCCTGCTCCTTTATACCCTTATGTCATTTACTCTTTTTATTCAGCGTACTGATGAAGCTGAATCCGTTCGTCTTTATCCATGCCTTGCCTACAATCTCTTCCCTTGCGACGTTCCCCATTGAAGTGAAACGGCTGTCCTCACTTGAGTTCCTGTTGTCCCCGAGTACAAAAAATTCGTCTTCATCCAGAACTATCTGATTTCTTGCAAGTCCGTCAGCATTCATCTTATCGGTTTCTATAGGTTCATCAAGCTTTTCACCGTTTATATAAACATATCCGTCTATGATCTGAACCGTCTCGCCCGGAAGCCCGATCACGCGTCGTATATAATAATAGCTGTGTTCCTTACCGTCACGTTTAAAAACTATCACGTCAAATCTTTCGGGATCGTCCTTCTGATAGCTTGTAAGATTTATCAATACCTTGTCGCCGTCGGAAAGCGTGCCTTCCATAGCCTTTCCGACCATAACCGTCCTCTCGACACAGTATGTTGTAAGATACCATGCAGCAATAACTGCGGCAGAGAGTATCAAAAGCCACAGCAATGTTTTCAGTACGATCTTGATTATCTTGTTCCTTGTTTCTTTACGGTTGTAATCAAGATCAAATTGCAAATCGAATTCCAAAATCTGCCTCCGTATATTTTATACATTATCATGATTTTCAATAAATCAAGTTATTTTTGTCAGCCTGCATATATTGCATTATTACCCTAATATACTATTATATATCAAAAATGAAATAATATCAATCCAAAATCAAAAAAAACAAAAAAAGGGTTTTGTTTTTTTGTAAGTTGTGTTATAATGTTATAAATGTGTTTTACAGAAGGTATTTTTTTGCAGGAGGGTTTACTTTATGACTTTTGAAGAACTGGTTAAATACGCCAGAGACAACGAATGTTCCGACATTCATATCACTGTCGGCACGAATCTCGCCATCAGAAGATTCGGTACACTTATGATCCTTGACGACGTTCCCACAGCTGACGAGTCCAGAGAGATGATCTACTCCATACTTGATGAGGAACAGCGTAAGTACGTCAGCACCGGTAAGGATCTTGACGTCGGTGTCATGCTTCCGGGCGGCAACCGTATCCGTGCCAATATTTATCATCAGAGAAATAATCTTGCAGCGAGTATCCGTCTTTTCCAGAACAAGATCCCGACCTTTGAAGAGCTCGGTCTTCCTTACGCAGTTAAGGATATGGCTAATACTCCCCGTGGTCTTATCCTTGTTACCGGTCCTACCGGTAGCGGAAAGTCTACAACACTCGCTTCTATCGTAGAATATATTAATTCGACCACATCACGTCACATCATGACTATCGAGGATCCTATAGAGTACGTTTATCCTCATAACAAAGCCATGATCCATCAGCGTGAGGTAGGTAAAGACGTTGAAACCTTCTCGGGTGCCCTTCGTTCGGCACTTCGTGAGGATCCCGATATCATCCTCGTTGGTGAAATGCGTGACTTCGAGACAATTTCCGCAGCTATCACCGCTGCCGAGACCGGTCACCTTGTTCTTTCAACACTGCATACGACATCAGCTTCACAGACGGTTGAACGTATCATCGACGCCTGCCCTCTTGAAGGTCAGAACCAGATACGTGCTCAGTTCGCAAACGTTATCCGTGGTGTCTTCACGCAGCAGCTTCTTCCCCGTGCCGACGGCACCGGTCGTGTACTCGCTACTGAGGTTCTTGTTGCAACTACAGGTATTGCAAACCTTATCCGTGAATCCAAGACCATCCAGATTCCGAGTATGATCCAGTCCGGTAAGTCACTCGGTATGCACACCATGAACGACGACCTCGCAAACCTCGTTCACTACGGCATCGTCACCAGGACCGAGGCCCT
>JAEEGL011705676.1_pt1 | contig 60576 bp, 62 predicted proteins | sample 9134231 | NCBI WGS metagenome assembly JAEEGL01 (sample SAMN16246548, study PRJNA631951) | gut metagenome | biome: gut microbiome; feature: rumen; material: fiber-attached | host: Bos | place: Iran: Karaj | collected 2018-10
AAACTATTATTACAAACTCAGGTTGTACAACGAGCAAATTCGTCTTTTATGGATATTTGCTCGTTTTTATTTTCAAGGAGGTGATTTGTATGGATAGTGACTATTACTATTATTACTTTGATGAATGTAATTTAATTAACTATACAAATTATTTAGGAGAAGATAAAAATGGAAAAGAAATTATTTGATATTTTAAAAGAAAGAGGTTATGTTAAAGACCTTACCCATGAACAAGAAATTATAGATTTAGTCAATGGAGAACCTTTTGTCTTTTACTTAGGGATTGATCCAACTGCCGACTCATTACATATAGGACATTTCTTTGCTTTAACTATGTTTAGATGGTTGCAAGATTTTGGTCATCATGGAATTATATTAATAGGTGGAGCAACTGCTTTAATTGGTGATCCAACTGGTAAAAGTGATATGAGGAAAATGCTTTCCAAAGAAGAAGTTGAACATAATAAGAAAGAAGTAAAAGAATTAGTTAAAAGATTTATTAAAACTGATGGTGATAATCCAGCCATTATAGTTGACAATGCTGATTGGATCATGAATCAAACTTATGTAGATTTTATGAGAGACATTGGAGTTCATTTTAATGTTAATAATATGCTTTCGGCAGATTGTTACAAAAAGAGATTAGAAAATGGCGGATTAACCTTCCTCGAAATGGGATACATGCTAATGCAAGCATTCGACTTCGTCCATTTAAATAAAGAATTTGGTTGTAGATTACAAATTGGTGGTTCAGACCAATGGGGGAACATCTTAGCTGGAGCTGATTTATCTAGAAAAATAGGATTTAGTGAAGGTAAAAAAATAGACCCATTATTTGGATTCACTTGTCCACTATTAATCAAAGCTGATGGTGAAAAAATGGGTAAAACAGCAACTGGTACTTTATGGGTATCAAGAGATAAGACAACACCATTCGATTTCTTTCAAGCATGGATTAATTCCTTTGATGAAGATGTAGAAAGAAGCTTGTCATTCTTTACTAGAATGGAAATATCCGATATTAAAAAGCTATGTGAAAAAGATATTAGAGAAGCGAAAAAGTTATTAGCTTTTGAAGTAACCAAATTAGTACATGGAGAAGAAGAAGCTATAAAAGCAAAACAAACTGCAGAAGAACTATTTGGTAATAAAAGTATTTCTGATAACATGCCTAGTCTAAACTTATCAAAAGATATATTGGATATAAATATAGTAGATTTATTAACTAAAACAAATATAGTATCTTCTAAATCAGAAGCTAGAAGACTAATAGAGCAAAATGGAATTTCATTAAATCAAGAAAAGGTAAGTTCAGTAGATAAAATTGTAACAACAAATGATTTGGATAACAATTCATTAGTAATACAAAAGGGTAAAAAAGTATTTCTAAAAGTGATTTTTGAATAATATATAATTCTTATTTAATAAAACTCTAACCATTGTTAGAGTTTTTTATATGCAAAAATGTTATATAATGTAGACATACAAATGTTAAAATGAATTGCTTGTAGCAACGGAATGTATATAATAAAATTAGCTTGATGAAAGGAGAAAAAGTATATGTTAAAAGAAAACATTAAAATATTAAGAAAACAAAAAGGACTTTCACAAGAAGAATTAAGTATAAAACTAAATGTTGTAAGACAAACAATATCAAAATGGGAACAAGGATTATCAGTACCTGATGCTGAAATGTTGGTTTCTATATCAGAAGTATTTGATATTCCAGTAAGCACATTACTAGGTGAAACCATAAAGGAAGAAAGCCCAGACACTCTAAAAGAAATATCCGAAAAATTAGAAATAATCAATTTGCAACTTGCTCAAAGAAGAGAAAGTAAAAGAAGATTCTGGCATTGGTTCTTTATAATACTATGTATTATTCTAATATTATTATTTATTGGCATACTAACAATAGGTAATACTTATATGGAATGGAATTATAATGATCCCGAGTTATCAGTATTAGGAGTAGGAATTCACTCCTTTGTCTGGATATTTACTAGAATCGCACCACTAATTATAATTGGTTCTATAGTTGGTATATGTTTAACAAGAAAAAAACAATAGACAATAATAAGAAGGTTTTTATAAACCTTCTTTTATCATTATTTGCATTTATTCATATTTTAATATAGAATAGTTAATACTTTTAAGGGGGATTTGTATGGAAGAATTAGTATACCTACTTAAAAAAACTCAAGAAGAATTAAAAAAAGAATTATATAATTACTTAAGTAAAAAAGGAATGAATCCTTTATCAGCAGATGGATTCCTATACGCAAAAGGAGATATACCTGTATTACTTGTTGCTCATATGGATACAGTATCTGACTATCCACCAGAAAAAATATATTATGAAAAGAAACATGATGCTTTATATAATCCATATGAAATACTAGGTGGAGACGATAGATGTGGTATTTATGCAATATTAAAACTTCTAGAGAGTTATAAACCACATGTATTATTTACTGAAGATGAAGAAATAGGATGTATTGGAGCTCGAAAAGCAGTTGATAACTTAGAAATACCGGATATTAAATATATAATAGAATTTGACCGTCGTGGAAAAGATGACTGTGTATTTTATAATTGTGGGAATGAAGTATTCGCTGAATACGTTGAAAAATTTGGCTTTAAAAGAAACATTGGCTCTTTTAGTGATATTTCCATATTAGGTAGTGCCTGGAATATAGCTTCCGTAAATCTTAGCTCGGGTTATTATAATGAACACTCACCAATGGAATTTATTGTTTTTAATCACTTGCAAAAGACAATTAAAAGAGCTGATAAAATGTTAAAAGTAATAGATAAAACACCATATTTTGATTATCAAGATATAAGAAAGAATCATCATTTATCATTATAAAACAGAGAATCAATTCTCTGTTTTATGTTGTAGATTTTTATTCCTAATTTCTTCAAGAACGCTTTCTAATCTCTTTTTTAATTCTGCAAATATAGCATCAGCTTGTTCTTTATTCAAATAGTTTTCAACATGTCCAACAGGACCTAAACTATAACTAAAATCTAATCTAAACAAACCATCATTTTCAAGACTACTTTTTTCACGTAGTAAGCAACTAAAATAAGGGAATTTTTCTCCATCACCAAGAGGGAATGCCTCTTCTATAGCTGCATATAATGGCTCTAACACTTCCTTTTTTGCTATAAAAGTAAAATGCAAGTAATAAGGAGGATTATTTTCATCATGAGCTTCTCTAATTCCAGAACATGGACCAGCTATATTAATACCATTCTCCCAACATAGTAGTATTAGTTCAACCATTTCATCTGATCCCTCTGCTATCGCCTCAGCAAGCATTCTTTTATCTTCTAAAGTTGTACTTTCCGTCGGAACTGCATAACCATCATCGCCCATAAAATAAGGCCTATTATTGTCTATAGAAAACCTCCAACCATTTCTAAGCGCTAACTCTTCATACATTTTTTTGGTTTCTTCACTCATATACTATCACCACTACAATTATAGCATTAAAATTTACAGCAATAAATTGATTATACCTTTTCTTTACAACATATATATGCTATCATAAAAACAGAAAGTAGATGATTATATGATAAAGAAAAATACTAATATATTTTCAATGTTATTAGTATTATTGTTTGCTATTTGTTTACCAGTAATAGTAAAAGCAGAAAACTATGGTAGTGGTAGTAACGCATACCAAATAGAATTTAAAAATGAAGGGAATTTTGTTATTGATTCAATAGTAATCAAAACAGCACCTTGGGATGTAGAATATCCATATACTGATGAATCAAATAGTTATTTAACAGATGGAACCAGTATAAAAGTGATAATTGTAGCAGAACCAACTGATGGAAAAATACCAACAACTTCATGGTGTGGTACTCCATGTGGAGATGCTTTCTCTGATGAAATGGAATTACAAGCTGATGGCAGTTATAAATTTACTGTAACCATTACAAATCCTGAACAAAACTTTATTTCTTTAAGTCTAGTAGAAGATGAATTCACTAGCAATGTATGTCGGATTCAATACAACACAAACGGTGGAAACAATATAGAAGATGGTACATTTGATTGTGGCCAAATACCACCAAGACCATTAGAAACTCCAACTAACGGTGATCGTGCCTTTATGAATTGGTACGCTGATGAAGGACTTACTGAACCATATTTATTTGATCATGCTGAAGATGGAAACGTAATAGTTTATGCTAAATGGGCTAGTGAGGAAGACGAAGAACCTCGTTTCAAAGTTAGATTTGAATTTAATGGTGCTCATAATAAAAATGGTGATGGCGGTATCGAAATTGAATCAGTCGCTGTAGTACCTTTCATAACATCAGAAAATTTCATAGATGAAATGGAAGTAATCGTACCTGAGGGATACACTTTAAAATATATAGAAGCAAATGGTAAAAGATATGAAGTGGATAAAGAAGAAGCTTATGAACTAAATAAAGACACAACTTTTGTATATATTTGGGTAGATGCTGAAGGAAATGAACTAAAACTTGAAGAAGGACCAAAAGAAACAGTTGAATTAAAATCAGATACTGGATTTGAAGTTACTTTTGAAGGTGAACAAGGCGAAGAATATGGCCTTAAAGTAGTTGATGTTTTAACATTAAAAGATGAAGATTTAGCAACTTTAGGAGTTACTAAAGAAGAATATAATCAAATCAAAGAACAAATTGTTGAATCAACTAAAGAATATGGAAATCTATTAAGCGTCTTTGTTATCGAAGTAGATCATAGAGGACAACAATATACTGATGCTGTTAATTTTAAAGTTAAAATGACTAAAGAAATGAAGAAATATAATAAGTTCAGATTTGTCTATGTAGATGACAATAATAATTTTAAAGTTGGCGATATAGTTGATGTTAAAGTTGAAGGAGATTACTTAGTAGGTAAATTACCACACTTAAGTGTTTATGCAGTAGTTGGTGAATACGTTGAAGAAAAACAAGAAACAAAAACTGATAATCCAAAGACAAATGATAGTTTAATAACTAATGTAATTATGTTATCATTAAGTATATTAGGACTAGCTAGTGGATTAATATATCTACGTAAAAAGAGATTAAATAATAATTAATATTAAGACTAGCTTGCTAGTCTTTTTCTTTTTAGGAGGATAGTATATGAATACTAAGAAAAAACTTCGACCTTGGATAATATATCTAGTCATTATTATTAGTTTAGTGGGGATAGTATACTATTCTTATAAAATAATTACTTGGAAAGTACATACAGAAGCTAATAATAAGATCCAAGATAAAATAAATAAATCTATTACAGTAGTAGAACCAACTACAGAAGAAGATACAGAAAGTTATAAAATAGATTTTAAGTCATTAAAAGAAATAAATCCTGATACTATCGCTTATATAAACGTTAATAATACCAATATTAACTATATAGTTGTTAAAGGTAAAGATAACTCTTATTATCTAAAACATAACTTTGAAAAGAAATGGAATATAGCTGGTTGGATATTTGGTGACTACCGTAATCATTTCGATGGAACTGATAAAAACCTAATCATTTATGGCCATAATATGAAAGATGGAAGTATGTTTGATTCATTAAAAACTACACTAAATAAAGAATGGTATGAAAATCCTAATAACTATATTATAACTTTAGTTACAGAAGATAATACTTACTATTATAAAGTATTTTCCAACTATACAATTGAAACAGAAGATTATTACATAACAACAGACTTTAATAATGATAACGATTTTAAAGATTTTATCAATAAGTTAAAAAGTCGCTCCATAACAGATTACGGAATAGAACTATCTAGTAGTGATAAAATACTTACTTTATCTACTTGTTTAGGTAATGGCGACAAAAGGGTAGTACTACATGCCATATTAATAAAAGAAGAGAAGGATGATACAAATGAATAAAAAAAATATATTAATACCTATAGGTATATGTTTAATCTGCTTAGGTACGATACTAACTATAGTTACTATTAATTTTAAAAAAGAAAAGAAACGCAATAGTAACTATAGCAAAGATAGTATTATAATTAGATACTATCCTTCATATAATATAGCCACCGCCGAAGCAATAAACAGTATTAAACCTTTTGTCGATGAAGTAAGAATCGAATTAAAAGGTGAAGAAAAAGCTAAAGTATTAGAATTTGTTTCAAATGTAAAACAAACCGATTTTAACTTTGATGAATGTGACTGTGTATATATGGTAGATCAATATGAAATAATAGTTAATGATAAAGATAAATATAGTATGGGTAACGAATTTGGTAAGAAAGATGACATCACCTTTGAAATACCTAAAGAAATAGATGAATACATATCAAATATAATATCTGATTATGTAAAGAAAAATATTTATAAAAGTATTACTGCTAATAAAATAACTATTGAAATTGATGGAGAAAAAATAGAATTAGAAGATCAAAATGATATTGATAATATATTAGAATATAAATATTTTGAAGTACATGAAAAAGAAGACTATAAAAAGTATGATGGTGGACCACGTGGTATTATAGAATTAGATGATACGAAAATATACTTATATGGAAATATAAATTATATTAGCAATGGTAATAACTCTACTTATGCAATATTTAATAATTCTAAAGGTGATGACTTAATAACTACTGCAAAAAGAATATTAAATAATAACAATATGAATATAAAAGAAAAATTAAAAACAAATACTATAGAAATAGAATACAAGAATAATAAATATAGTATTGATGATGAAGAAAAGATAGAAGAAATATATAATGAAATAACAGATTTTACTTATTCAAGATATAACTACCTAGAAGGAATGAGTGAAGATACTAGCTTTACTAGTGATGATATAAAAGTAATTATTAATGATTGTCGTTTCTATATACCAGGTAATTCTAGTTGGGGCAGCAGATTCTTTGTCGATGAAGATGGTTCCCTATATGATGTAGGAGAATTAATAAATTCTTCATTTGAAAAATATGTAAAAGAAGCAATAAATTATGATGAATAAAATAAAAAGTTTTTTAAATAAAATAAGAGAACCACAAGATAATAATATTTCTGTTATAAAAACAATCTCTATATTCATATTAGGAATAGTTTTAGGTCTATTAGCTAAATGGTTAGATAATCTAAGTATTAATGATAGTATTTGGTGGCAACATCTAATTGGAATAACAGATTTAGGTAATATATTATCAGAAATGGGAATATGGCTACTAATAGCTCTTATAATATCAATATTTTCTACATCACCTTTAAAAGCGAGTTTAAATGCCTTCTTATTCTTTTTAGGTATGACAGCTAGTTATCATTTATATACTATAATCTTTATCGGTTTTAATCCTCAAAGTTACATGCTAATATGGTATGCCTTAACATTTTTATCACCTTTATTAGCATTTATATGTTGGTATTCTAAAAGTAATAATAAAATATCTATATTATTAAGTGGAATAATAATAGCAGTACTCTTTTATTTTACCTTTAGTATTGGTTTTTGGTACTTTGATATAAAAAGTATAATAGATACTATTATATTCTTAATAGCAGTAATAGTATTATATAAAGAACCTAAAAATACTATATATAGTTTATTACTAGGTATAATTATTGCATATCTATTTAGACTAGTATATTAAAGAAATAGTTGACAAATCATAAAAAAGTATTAAAATGATTTCTAACACCCAAGAAAAATAACATAAAAAAATAGGAGGGATGTCTTATGTTGAAGAGAAAAATATTATACACTCTAATGGGACATTTACTTCCTGAAATAATTATTGGTGCAAAGACGTATATTTAATAATATACGTTTTTTTGTACCCTAAAATAGGAGGTGATAGTAAGAAGCTTATTAAAGAATTTTTTCAAAAAAGGAGGAATAAAAATGAAAAAAATTCTTAGAATAGTAATCACTGGCGGACCATGCGGAGGTAAAACCACCGCTTTAGAAGAAATATCCAAATCATTTAGAACCCAAGGATATAAAGTAATAATAGTACCTGAAACAGCTACAAACCTTATTAACATTGGTATTAAACCATTTGGTAACGAAGAAGATAAAATACCATTGTTAGTCTTTCAACAAATAATATTAGACCAACAACTAAGTAAAGAGGCGAGTGCTGAATTAGCAGCATTATCTTGTTTAAATGAAAAAGTAGTAATTCTCTATGATAGAGGTATCTTAGATAATAGAGCTTATATTACTGATGAACAATTTAAAGAAATGATAGATAAGAAAGGTATTACTGAAGCACAAATACTATCTAGATATGATTTAGTACTTCATCTTGTTACTGCTGCTAAAGGCAAAGAAGAATTCTATACAACACTAAATAATTCAGCTCGTTTTGAAACACCTGAAGAAGCAAGAGAAAAAGATAAAAGAACTATGGAAACTTGGAGTAATCATCACAATTTAATAATACTAGGTAATGATTGCTTGTTTGATGAAAAAATAAAAAGAGCAGTAAATGCTATAAGGAGTTATATTGGAGAAAATCAAGTAATAGATCAAAGAAAATACAAAGTGGCTAGAATTAACTATCGTCTTTTATCTAACTATCCAAATGTACACATGTTAGAAGAAGAAATTGATGAATTCGTAACATGTTATTCTAAAGAATGCGATGAACTATATAGAAAAAGTACTATAGCTGGATCAAGCTATTATACATGGACAAGAATCGTTTATCATCAAAACGGAACCAAAACAACAATACACAAAAATATAACAGAAGATATATATGAAGAAAATCGTCAAAAGATAGATGGTGAACCAATATCTAAAGTTAGATACAACTTTATCTATAATGGTGAAAGATATCGCTTAGATGAATATGAAGAACCAACAAATTTAGCTACTCTAGAAAGAGATGTTACCGATTCAACGATAACTAAATTACCTGACTTTATAAAAGTAAGAGAAGAAATAACTAATGATAGAGATTATTGTGATGCAAATATCTATACTGTAATTAATAAAAAACGTAAAGAATTAGAAAAAGAAGAAATGTGTTTAAAACTCGAACTAAAATAATAAGGTAGTATACCTACCTTTTAAAATGCCTTTCATTAAGATATAATTATCTTAGTGATAATTATGAAAAAGAATAAAGAACAAATAGAAGAACCAAAAATACATCAATCTTTAATGAAAGTATTAAAAGTTATAAAAGTATTATTAATTATAATAATATCATTCTTTTTACTAATATTTATATGGCATCATACGTGTAATCTATTTGAAAAGAAGAATATTAAAGTACCAGGTGATTTAATAAAAGTATATGATAAAGAATATATACATACTAAAAAACTAGGTAAAGGAAAATATACCTTTGTCTTATTACCTGGTATGGGTCAAGCATCTCCATATTATGATTATTATAATCTAGCTAATGAATTAGCAAAGAATAACCAAGTTCTAATCCTAGAACCTTTAGGTTATGGCTTTAGTTCCAATACTAGTAAAAAAAGAAATCTAAAAAACTATGACTATGAAATAAGTAAAGTTCTAAATCATTATAAAATAATAGAGAATATCATTTTAGTAGCGCATTCTTATTCAGGACCAATAACATTATACTATGCTAATAAATACCAAGAAAAAGTAAAAGGACTTATTTGTTTAGATTGTACTTCATCATATCAAATAGAAACCCATCAAAAAGATGGCAAATTCGTTTCTAAAGTACCTAAACAAGATAATAAACTTACTTGGTTAGCTAACTTAGGAATACTTCGTCTTACTTACACATTTATGTCTAAAGAAGTTAATAAAGAATTACTAACAGATATTCCAAATAAATATAAGAGTAATTATAAATACTTACTATATAATAAGTCTTTAAATAAAACTATAATAAATGAAACAGATTACTTCCCATATATAGAATTAAAAATGTTAAATAAAAAGTATAATAAAAATCTCTATGTAAGAACATTCTTATCTACAGAAACTATTTCTATTATGAAAGATTATAAAGAAGAAGGAGATTTTAACTACGATTGGGAAGAAATGCACGAATTACTAATTAGTAATCCTGATATTCAGAAGATAGAAATATTAAAAGGTAATCACTATATACATCATAATAACGTTAATAAAATAGTAAAAGAAATCAATAAAATGTTAGAAGATATTGAATAATTCTTATCTTCTTTTTTATTACTTTATAATAATATATGATATAATACTAATATAGTAGGGTACTATGTATACTATTAGAAAGGAGATACAATATATGAAAAAAAGTAGACTTCATTATTTTGGCTTTTTGACATTAGTATTCATAATAGGTTTATTATTAATAAGTATCTCTTATTCTAAATTCTTATATAGCGGTTATTTAACTGGTATTGCCGTAGTACCATCTAAACAAAACTATATAGAAATAACAGACGTTACTTATTTAGCAGGAACTAACGTAAATGGCCAGAATAGTACTATTAATAGCTTTTCACATACTAATATGGATAGTACTATAATTTTAGAAGATTCATATGATTCAACTATTACTTATCAAATAACTATTACTAATAATTCTAATGAAACTAAGTATTACTCTTCAACAGAATTTATTAATACTGATAATCCAGAAATAACATATGAAATAGAAGGATTACTAGAAGGTAAAAAACTAGAACCAACTGAGTCAGTAACTTTTTATCTTACCTTTAAACATGCTGAAGAAAAGAATAATTATGATAATAACACACTTAATTCAGAAATAAGATTTAACTTTACCAACGTTGATTCCTTCCCAGTAGTTTTCAACCTATCAGGTCCATGTATATTTGATGGATCTACTGGCAATATTTCTGGTGAAAACTGTACTCAATATAGTGATAGAAAATATATAGATACTGGTATAAAATTATATGATAGTACTAACTATTTGACAGATTATGAAATAGGAATTACCATAGATGAATATGATCCAAATAACCAAGATACAGGACAACAACATACTATAATGAATGATAAACTAGAAACAGATAACTTTCCTGGTATTGTTTTCAGAAGAGCTGCTGATAACTTAGAAATCTCTCAAAAAATAGGTAACAGCAAAGCACAATATTCTAAAGCGTATACTATTTTCCATAAAGTTCAAATCATCAGAAGAAATAATAAAGTATATTTTAAAATAGACGATGGTGAAATAATATTACTTCAAGATATGAATGGTTTCAATCAATTTTTTGATAATACCGTTTGGTTTGGAGCAGCTCAAAATGGTGATGGAGATGCCTTTAGACATTTCAGAGGTACTTTATCAAATCTTTACATAAGAATGGGTAGAATAACTGATAGCACCTGGGCAGAATGGGATGATGATTCGGATTCTGATGGTGGAGCATCAGATGTAATAATAGAAACTGAAAATTAAGATTATTCTTAATTTTTTTCTTGTTTTATATTATACTAATTGTAGGTGATTGTTATGAAATTGATTGAAAAGAAATGCCCTAATTGTGGAGGAAAATTATTGTTTGATAAAAAAGATAATGACGTTACATGTAGCTATTGCAATGCTTCTTATATAATTGATAAAGATAAAGAGGATATAATAGCTGATCTAATTAACCCAGAACAAATAGCTAAACATTTTGATAGAATTAATAAAACATCAGTACTTATTCAATTTATAGCATTTATTGTATTTATTATTATTGCTATAGTAATGGTAATTATGTTTTTAAGATTTTCTTGGTTTTAGGAATTGATACTATGACAAAAAAAGAAAATTACTACTTCCTAATAAAAATCTATTTAATTATATGGGCTCTATGTATAATACTTTTTTACATATCAAGTCCATCTGATGCAATGGGTTATTCACTTATAGTGTTTTATTTCGTTTTACCAATAATTATCATAACATTTTCAGATATTATCAGCTATTATTACACTATTAAAAGTATTTATACATTACCAATCTTCTTTGGTATTTCTTTCATGTTAGCTGATTATTTTACTTATTCTCTTGCTTACATGGTTTATTATAAAGTGTTTAAAATCCCAAGTATTTCTGCCTTTCTCACTGGTTTAATCCTTTCATTTCTAGGATTAGGTATAGGCAAATTATTTAAAAAATTTAAGAGGAATAAAAATGGAAAGATGTAAATGGTGTAATTTAAAAAATCCTCTATATATCAAATATCATGATGAAGAATGGGGTAGAGGTAGATTTGATGATCAATACCTATTTGAAATGCTTATTTTAGAGTCATTTCAAGCTGGTTTGTCATGGGAATGTGTATTAAATAAAAGAGAAGCTTTTCGTTCCTCTTATGATAACTTTAATATAGATAAAATAATAAAATATGATTCTAAAAAAATAGAAGAATTAAGTAATAATAAAGACATAATAAGAAATAAATTAAAAATAAAAGCTAGTATTAAGAACGCTAAAATATTTAAAGAGATAGTAAATGAATATAGATCCTTTTATAATTACCTACTATCATTTAGTAAAGGTAAAACAATATATGAATATACTAAAACCACTAATAAACTATCAGATAGTATATCTAAAGACTTATATAAACGAGGTATGAGATTTGTAGGTAGTACGATAATATATTCATATTTACAGGCAATAGGAATTATTAATTCTCATTTTAAATACTGCTTTTTATATAGAAAATAGGATGATCTAAAAATGAAACATATGAAAAAATTAATAGTTTATATAATAGCATTAATTATATTTACAGGAGTATTTATGATTTTAGAAAAAGAAGACAATAAAGAGTATAATTTTAATATTTATTTTTTTTCTGCTGGTAAAGCTGATGCAATATTAGTAGAAAATAATAACAAATATATTATGATTGATACAGGGGAAAAATCACTAAGTAATGAAATACTTAATTATTTTAAAAATCACAACATAACTAAATTAGATTATCTAATTATTACTCACTTTGATAAAGACCATGTAGGTAGTGCTTCTACTATTATAGATAATATTGATATTGATGAAATATTACAAAGTAACTATCCCAAAGATAGTGAATATTACAATAACTATCTATCATCTATTAATGATAAGAATATTACACCAATAACTGTATCAGGAGATAAAAAAATATCTATAGAAGACTTAAATATAGTAGTTAATGGACCTTCTAAATTATATGATAAAGATAAGAGTAATAATTCTTCATTAATAGTATCCATTAAATATAAGAATACTAATTATTTATTCATGGGTGATGCTGAAAACGAAAGAATAAAAGATTTTATAAAGATAAATAATAATACATATAATTTTATAAAAATACCATACCATGGCCACTATCAAAAACAACTAGATAATTTAATAAATAATACAAAACCCAAATATGCCATAATAACGTCATCTTTAGAAAAATTAGAAGATGAAAAAACTATTGCTTTACTAAATAGAAACAATATAAAGTACTATCTAACAAGAAAAGGAGCTATAAATATATACTCAGATGGAGATACTATCAAGATAGAACAATAAGAAAAGAGGAACTACATGGACACTAGACCAATAGGTTTATTTGACTCTGGAGTAGGGGGATTATCTGTATTAAAACAACTTCAAGAATTACTCCCTAACGAAGAATTTATCTACCTAGGAGATACTAAAAACTTTCCATACGGTAACAAATCAAAAGAAACAATTATTGAATTAAGTAAAAATAATACTAACTTTCTTCTAAGTAAAAAAGTAAAAATGGTTATTGTAGCATGTGGAACAGCTACATCACAAAGTATAGATATATTAAAAAAAGAATATGATATACCTATAATAGGTATTATAGATCCAACCATATCTTATCTAAAAGACACTTATAAACCAAATGAAACAATCGGTGTTATAGCAACAACTGGAACCATAAAAAGCGGTATATGGGAGAAAAAAATAAAAGAAGAATTAAAAAATGTTTCAGTTATTAATGAAAAAGCTCCATTACTTGCTATTATGGCTGAAGAAGGATGGACTAATAACGAAGTAGCAGAATATACAATCAAAGAATATATGAAAAACTTTATTAATATCGATAAACTTATTCTAGGTTGTACTCACTATCCAATGTTTGAAAAACTAATAGAAAAAGAACTCCCTGTTAATACAGAAATAATAAATACTGGAGATATAGTAGCTAGATATGTAAAAGAATACTTAGATAAAAAAAATATGAAGAATTCCAATACAAATAAATCATTCACTATCTATTTAACAGATCAAGAAGATAACTTCAAAACTATATCAGAAAACTTTCTAGAAACAAAAATAGATAATAAACAAATAAATATTATAGATATTACTTAAAAATGGTATAATACTTTATACCATTTTATAAACAAGAAAAAGGTGTAATATGAAAAGATTAATTATAGATATGGATGACGTAATTACTTGTAATAACTTTGAAAAAGCAATCAAGAAATATTTGGGTTATGAATACGATTATAGTAACTTTACTGGGTATAGAATGCAAGATGCCCTAGGAGATAAAAAAAGTGATTTCTTCATATGGCTAAAAGATATGAATTACTATGAAGAAGCTACTTTAGTAGATAACTGTTATAAAGTTATAAAAGAATTAAACGAAATATATGAAGTATATATTGTTACTGATTATGTTTGGCCAGAACAAGAAATCCATCCTTATTTAGGTAAATTCATAAATGATAAATATAACTTTCTCTACCAGAATCTAGACTTCTTAAAACCTAATCAATTTGTTTTTACAGCAAATAAAAAAATGATTAAAGCAGATATTAAAATAGATGATAAAATAACCAACTTAGTAGGAGCTAAAATAAAACTAATGTATACTGCTTATCATAATAAATCTTTAACAGAAGAAGAACTATCTAAGAAGAAAATAATAAGAGTTAATAATTGGTTAGACATAGAAAAAGTTTTATTAAGTAATAAAAAAATATGATAAAATTTAGATACTGATATCTAGATATTTCAATGGATAGAATTTTTCCCTCCGAAGGAAAAGATATGGGTTCGATTCCCATTCTAGATACCAATTGTTAAATATCTTTGACAAAGTTCCAAAGAACTTTGGTAGAATATAATGCATTATTTTTCTATAATCAAAGCAAGAAAGGAGAAATAATATGAAATTAGGAGATATAATATTAGATTTAAGAAAAAAGAAAGGTTTATCCCAAGAACAACTAGGAGAAAGAATAGATGTCACAAGGCAGACAATAAGTAATTGGGAATTAGGTGAAACAAGTCCAAATCCTGATCAATTAAAACTATTATCTAAAGAATTAAATGTTAGTATTGATGAACTATTAGATAATGATATTAAAAGTGTAATCGAAGAAAAAGTATCTAATACTGAAAAACTTGCTGGTTTAATACTAAAACTAATTAAGATATTTTTCATATCAATTATTGCTATTTTTATTCTATTAATTGTAGGATCTTTCCTATATAAGTCAGTTAGAAAGACCAATAGCAATAGTAGAAGAATGGAAGAAACTATACATTGTAAACTATATGGAGAAGAACACAGTTTTGGTATAGTTTATGATGAATTAACAGGTAGACCATTTGAATTAGGTGGGGATTCTTACTTTGCTGATATCTTAGATTTGGGTAAATATGATGATGCTCACCAAATATTTAATGTTATTAATGATTACGTTAAGAAAAATGGTGGAACATGTAGTATGATTGAAGAAAGAGACTTAAACGATATAGTAAGCATGAGCATTAAAGAAGGAACTCTTACTAGTTCAAGTGCAACAGTAATAATAGAAGAAAAAGAAGATTACAATATAATTTATGGTGAACCTTTCTGGATTGAAAAATACGATAGTAAAAATAACACTTATACCAAATTAGATTATTCTGATGAAAACTGTGCTTTCAACTTGCCAGCTTATAGTGCAACACCAGATAAACCATTAGAACTAAAACAAGATTGGTCTTGTATGTATGGGAAATTATCTAAAGGAACATATCGTCTAGTAAAAGAAGTGTCATATGAATCTGATGAACCAATAGATGATGACGATATATATCTGATATGGGTAGAATTTGAAATAGAATAAGAGCTTTATAGCTCTTTTCATTTGCTTGTAATAATAAAAATATTATGAAATAATTATTATGGTGGTATTATGTCAATTATTGTTACTATTAATAGCCATAAGGACTATCAAAAGTTTATTAAAAGATTATTCTTCTATAAATATTATAAATTCACTAAATTTGAACTAAAAGGTAAATATCAAAATGAAGAATTAAAAAATATAATTAAAGCCTTAAATATTAAAAAGAGAAGACCTAGATTAGAATATATATATGACGAAATAGTTAAAGAAATTGATAAATACTATTCTAAAGATTTAGGGGATTTTAAAAATGATCAATGTTTTTACCAAAGAAGGAGAACAGACAACGCTAAATATTGGTGCTGTTATAATTGTCATTTAGTAAAACCCGGTACTGGCTGTCCAACAACTAATATTTCTTGTAAATTAGTATATTGTAAACCAATACAAAAGAAAGTAAAGATGTTAAAACTTAAAGAAATACCAATATCTAAAATGTTATCAGTATTTCAAAGATTTATACTAATATTTAGTTGTTATTCGACAAAAGAACAAATAATAAATGATTTATATTATGGAATTATACTTTGGTATTTAAGATGTATTAAAAAAGGCATAAAATCTACATTTAATCTAAAAATGTGAAGGGAAGACTAACATGAAAAAAATATTTATATATTACAGTTTATCTGGTAATGGAGATAAGGTTGCTGAATATTTAAGTAACAAAAAAATAGATATCAGAAAAGTAGAAACTAAAAAACCTCTACCTAATAATAGATTTCTTCAAATACTAGTTGGTGGATATAAAGCTATGCGTAACTATAAAGATGAGTTAGATAATTTTGATAACGATATAAAAAAATATGATGAAATAATAATTGGTACACCTATTTGGAATTCTCGTATTTCATCACCAATTAATACCGTTTTAGATAATCTTGATTTAAGTGATAAAAAACTAACATTTATATTATATAGTGGTAGTGGAACAGGTCCTAAAGCCAAAGAATATATAGGAATCCACTATCATAAAGCTAAGATAATTGAACTAAAAGAACCTAAAAAGAATATAAAAGAAATGGACAAGATAGAATTATGAACCTAGATTTTCGTAAAGAAAAGTATCGTTTTCAAGTTAGAGCTTCTGCCCTAATATATAACAATACTCAAGATAAAATACTCTTATTTAAAGTAGAGGAAAAAGATTATTACTTACTACCTGGTGGTAGAATAGAAGAAAAAGAAAATAGTTTAGAAGCTATTAAAAGAGAGATAAAAGAAGAATTAAATTGGAATATAAAAGATTTTACATTCCTATCTTTAAGTGAAGAATTTGTAGGTAAAAATCACCAAATAAATATTATCTATAAAACAGTAGTTGATAACAAAATAGATATAGAATCTTTTAAAGGTATAGAAGGAGAATGGATTAACTTTAAATGGGTAGATATTAAAGATATTGATCAATACACCTTATATCCATCTTCTATAAAAAACATATTAAAAGATCCCAATAAAAAGTATCATTCTATAGAAAATATAGATAGGAATATAAACATACTAGAATAAAAACAATGCAGAATTACTATATTTGTGATAAACTTATTATAGTAAGGCTAGGGGATATTGGTTTATGAAGTATGTTAAATATATAAAATATCTTTTATTAATTATAATAGTTCTTATTAGTATTAATTTTATACCTAATAAAACTATAAACCCTAATAAATTAATGATAATAGTTCATCCTGAAGATGGACTTATTTGGGGTGGTAATGAACTTAGCCAAGGTAACTACTTAGTTATCTGTTTAACATGCAATAAAAAAGATAAAGACTTCATTAGTATTATGAATAAAATGCATAATGACTATATCTTACTTGATTATGATGAAACTACTAACTTCAAGGAAGAAAATAATATACTTAACGATAAAATGAAGTACTACTTAAATATGAAAGATTGGTCTAAAATAATCACCCATAATAGTGAAGGTGAATATGGTAATATAGCAAATAAAATAATAAGTAAGAAAGTAACAGATTATACCTCTAATAAAGAAGTACTATATTATTTTTCTAAATACTACTTAAAAGAAGAATTTAAAAAAGAAAGTATTAGATTCTATAAACTAAATGAAGAAGAATATATTAATAAAATACAATATATTAGTATGTTAAAAGATCTAGATTACGTTAATGAATTCGCTCATTATATTCCTTATGAATCATTCCAGAAGTGGGGTGAAGATAATGAATAAAAAGACTAATTACAACATATTAATAATTATACTATTATTTATCAGTATCTTTGCTATAGTACTAGATACTAGATACTTATTCGGTAATACTAATAATTATTTCTTAGAAAATAATATTATTAATATGTTTAAAACTAATCAAATAACTAATATCTATTCCTATGCTAAATATGGTTATTTTAATCCATTACTAGTAATAACTAGATTATTATTATCTAATAACTATAATTCTATTTATAGTATTTTAAGCATTATTATTTCTATAATACTCTTATACTATTTCTTCACTAAAAATAAATATAAAAGCAATATAACTATTATAAGTATCAGTTACATAATAATTAATACTTTATTAATTAATAATATCTTTAATAGTATCAGTGATATACTTACTATACCTTTTATAATACTAAGTTTTATAGGTTTAAAAGAAAGAGTAGATAATAATAAAATACCATTATTAAGTATAAGTATTTTTCTAGTAACTATATCTAACTATACCCTACTAATCCCTACAATAGTATCTTTAACTTTATATTCTACATATCTATTTTTAAATAACAATGAGACAGTATTTATAAAGAAATACTTAACTCATATGAAACATACACTGATACCTATACTATGTGGAATACTACTAAGTAGTTATATACTACTACCAGTAATAACTAATAATACTTTAACTATAAACAATATCATTACTGTTAATAAAGATATTCATTTATTACTTTTACTAGCTATAATATTTAATTTATCTAGTACTAAAGATAATAAATTCCTATCAGTATGTATAATCATACTAACTTTATTCTTTAGTAAATACTACATATGTTATATGTTCTTATTAAGTATATTATTCTATAACTCTATAAATATTTTAATAACCAGAGAAGAAAATAATAACTACTTACTAATTACTTTAATAATATCTATTATTATATCTATATTCATAAACAATCTACTTATAGAACTATTAATTATATATTTAATTATCTTCATTTATATAGACACTAAAAAAGAATTATTACTAGTAATACCTATTTTATTATTTATATATATAACAACTATTACTTCCTTACTTAATACTAACTATATTAGTAAAGATCTTGATTACAACATATACCAAGAACAAGATAATAACATATTACTTAATATGTTAACTAATAAGAGTATTAGTAAAGAAGAAATGATAGGTTATGAAAAAGTAAATAATAAAGATGTCTACTACAATAGTAATGTCCTGCCTATAGGGTTCGCTACCAATAGTATTATGAGCTATACAGATTACAATAAACTTAATAATTTAGAAAAACAAGAAGTAAAATTAAGTACTATTATTGCCGATACAATAAGTAATAACGAATATACATCTTTCGTAAAAGAACTTAATAAAAATACTAATAAATATATACTTGATTTAAAAGAAATTACTACTTATACATTTGATTTAAAAGAAAATAATAAAAACAAAATAATATACATAGAATTCATTGCTAAGTCAGATAATTGTAATAGTAGCATAAAAATAAACCATATAAACAAAAAAGTAACATGTAAAGAAAAGAAATATAGTTATACAATAAGTGACAAAGAAACAGATAGAATATATGTAAATCTAAGTAAAGGAAATTATACTATTAATAATATAAAAGTATATTCACTTGATTATGCTAATATAGAAGAAAGTAAAATAGAACTAGATGAATATATACCAATTACTAAAGACACTGGTAAGATAAATGTCTTAAGTGACAATAGCTATTTTGTTATTACTAAACCTTATGATAAAAAATACCAAGTAAGATTAGATGGTAAAAGTATTAAATATGAAAAGGTAGATGAGGACTATATCGGATTTCCTATCTCTAAAGGAACTCACATTATAAAGATAACTAAAGATATAAAAGAAAATCTATTTGGTTACTTCTTTACTTATTTAGGTATAGTATTTACATATGTAATAAATTACTTAGAAAGATTAAGAAAATTTACGTAAAACAAGTTATTTAAGTGATAACAAAGATAATATAATATGTCATAATTAAAATGAGTGGTAAGGTGATATCATGAAAAAGAAAATAGTATTCGTCGATATAGATGATACACTAAATCCTTCCAATGGAACTATATCAGATTATACAAAAAGTATTATGGATAGATTAAAAGAAAAGGGTATATTAGTTGTAATAGATACGGGAAGAAGTGCTAAATACGCTATTGAAAAATCAATCGAAGGACATCTATCTAATTATATAATTAGTTCTAATGGAGCTGAAGTATATGATTATGGTAAAAGAGAAATAATATTTCAACAATCAATACCTAAAAAAGTAATAAAAGAAGTCTATAAATATTGTGAAGAATCTAATTTAACTCTAATACTAAATTCTTTAGAAAATAGATATATAAATATAAAAGATTATAAATATAATAATGAACCAGTTATATACTTTGATGATATAGATAAAGTAATAAATAAAAATAAAATAAATCAATTAATAATTCTTTCTAAAAATTTTGATAGAATGTTAGTAATACCAAATATGTTTAAAGAAAAATTTCCTATGTTAAAAGTAGTTCATTCTTCAGTCGGTTTAATAGAAGGTAAAAGAGTAAGAGGAAAAGAATACTATCACGATCTTGTAATGGGTAATACTGCTAAAGCAACAGGTATTGTAGAATTACTCGATTATTTAGGATTAAAAAGTAAAGATGCCATAGTTGTTGGAAATGGGTATGATGATATAAGTATGTTTGATGTAGTAGATACATCAATTGCTGTAGAAAATGCTAACGAAAAATTAAAATCTATTGCTAAGTTTGTAGCTTTAGATGTCAAAGAAGATGGAGCAGCTAAGAAATTAGAAGAATTATTATTGGAGGGAAAGAAATGAAAACAAAACAAAAAATAGATATAGGTATAGGAATAGCTTATGTTTTTATGGCAACCTTATTCTTATTATTTCCTCTATATCACATTAATAATATTAAATGGATAATATTAATATCATTTAGCATAGTTAGTTTACTATCATTAACCCAATTTATTATTAATAGAAAGACGAAAGATTATACAGGTTTATATACATTTATTATTAATCTTTTACTTGCTCTTAGCATGCTAGTAATAGATGTAAGTAAAGCTAAAAACTTAGCTATGTGCTTAATGGGTTGGGTAATACTAATGTCCTTAGTTAAACTAAAGAAAAGTGACTACTATCATGATCGTAAAGATAGAATGTGGAAACTAAATATTATAATGTTAGGAATATTCATATTAAGTGGAATATTAACTAGTATAAATTTATATCATGAAAGTGATGTACAAGAAATAGTTATTGGTTATTTCTTCTTTATAAATGGTATCTTAGATATAATGGACCCATATGTAAAAGGTTTAATTTAAGCATCTGTTTAAAACAGATGTTTTTTGTTTGAACAGCAATTTATAGTATGATAAACTATGTATGTAGCAGGTGAGCTTATGAAAATAGTAGAAGATTTTAATGATTATAAACTACTAGATATGAACGATGGTATGAAATTAGAAGACTGGAATGGAATAAAACTATATCGACCAGACCCCCAAATAATATGGAAAAAAGATATCGATTTAAAAGATGTAGATGCTATCTACAATAGAAGCAACAAAGGTGGAGGATCTTGGGAGATAAAAAGAAGAATACCAGATAGATGGCAAGTTAAATATCACGAAATGACTTTTAATATAAAGTTAATGGGTTTTAAACATACCGGTTTATTTCCAGAACAAGCTTATAACTGGAACGTGATACAAGAGAAAATAAAAAAAGAAAACAGAAAACTAAAAGTTCTTAACTTATTCGCTTATACTGGAGGTGCTTCAGTTGCAGCACTATCAGCTGGAGCTGAAGTAGTACATGTTGATTCTTCTCGTGGTATGGTAGATTGGGCTAAAGAAAATGTTGAATCATCTAATCTTAAAGATAAACCTATTAGATTTTTAGTAGACGACTGTATAAAATTTGTAAAAAGAGAAATAAGAAGAGGTAATAAATACGATATCATTTTAATGGATCCACCTTCCTTTGGTAGAGGATCTAATGGAGAAGTATGGACCTTAGAAAACAATCTATATGATCTAGTAGAATTATGTGCAGAACTATTATCTGATAATCCAGTAATGTTCTTAATAAATGGTTATACTACAGGTATATCTAAAACAATACTAGAAAATGTTTTAAATATAACAGTAAATAAAAAATATAAAGGAATAATATCTAGTGACGAAATAGGACTAAAATGTGAAAATGGACTTTTATTACCATGTGGTATTTACGCAAGATGGGAGAATAGACAATAGTTTATTCTCTTTTATATACATAAATAAAAGTAAGAAGGAGGAATAAAATGGAATTACTTGATATTTATGATGATGAAGGAAACAAGACAGGAAGGACTATCATAAGGGGAGATAAAAATGTAGAGTTATCTCCAATGCTATTATGTTTAAAGAAATGCTATCAAGAAAAAAAGGAAATACTAAAAAAATAAGAAAAAAAAAGGAAATAACACTCCTAACTGCTAATATATATAGTAGAAGGGGTGTTTTATTATGAATTACTATAAAGAAATAAAAACAAGATTAATCAACAACGAAATATATAAAAAAGTAAAGGATTATTCTAAAAATAGAAATGATCTATCAACATACTATGAAGTAGGAAAACTACTTATAGAAGCACAAGGAGGAGAAAAAAGAGCTAAGTATGGAGATAACCTAATAAAAGAGTATTCTATAAAGCTAACAAAAGAACTAGGTAAGAAATATAGTAAGTACATCAAGTTTAAAATATATGAGATTATTTTATATTTTTCAAAAAGGTCAGCCAGTGGCTGACTTATCGTTGACATGGTCCCATTATTTAGAACTATTACCATTAAAAGATATCAACAAAATTAATTATTATATTGAATTATGTATAAAATATAATTTATCTAGAAATAAACTACGAGAAAAAATAAAATCAAAAGAATATGAACGTTTATCCGACGATGCCAAATTAAAACTAATTACTAATACTAAATTAGAAATAAAAGATTTAGTTAAAAATCCAAGAGTTATAAGGAATTCATCGATTAAAAAAATATATTCTGAGTATGCATTAAAACAATTGATACTCGAAGACTTACCATACTTCCTAGAAGAACTAGGAGAAGGCTTCGCTTTTATTAATCAAGAATATAAAATTAAAATAGGAACAACATATAATTACATAGATTTATTACTATATAATATTAAATTCAATTGTTACGTAGTAGTAGAACTAAAAGTAACAGAATTAAAGAAAGAACATATTGGTCAAATACAAGTATATATGAATTATATAAATAATAATCTTAAAACAATCTATCAAGATAATACCATTGGATTGATAATATGCAAAAAAGATAATAAGTTCATTATAGAATACTCTTCAGATGAAAGAATACATAGTACAGAATATAAATTATTATAAAAAAAGGAAATTGAATAAAAAATGCTAATATATATAGTAGAGGGATAAATAGATAAATAGAATAAAGAATGTGTTTTAGAAAGGAACAATATGTTAGAATTAAAACACGTTAATAAAGAATATGAAAAGAATAATCCAGTATTAAAAGATATTAATATTACTTTTAGAGATAATGAATTTGTGACAATACTTGGAGAATCTGGTAGTGGTAAATCTACACTATTAAATATCATGAGTGGCCTAGATAGGATTACTAGTGGAGATTTACTAATCGACGGAATAAGTATTAAAAAGTATAAAGATAAAGATTTTGATAAATATAGAAAGAACAAAATAGGTTTTGTCTTTCAAAACTATAATCTAATAAACCATCTAAATGTTTATGATAATGTAGCAATAGCAATTGATAACACCAATAAAAAAGAAGTTTTAGAAGCTTTAGAAAAAGTAAATTTATTACGATATAGGAATAAGTTGCCATTAGAATTATCTGGTGGAGAAAGACAAAGAATAGCTATAGCAAGAGCTATAATAAAAAATCCAGATATTCTCTTTTTAGATGAACCTACTGGTGCCTTAGATTCTAAAACAGGTATTGAAATAATGAATCTAATAAAAAGAATTAGTAATAATAAACTAGTAATAATGGTTACTCACAATAAAGAACTAGCTACTATTTATAGTAATAGAATAATAACTATTAAAGATGGCACAATAGTTAAAGATACTAATAAATGTGATACTAAAAGTATTATTAAAAACAATAATTATAAAAATAAAAGAATGAAACTATCATCATGTTTAAAGATGATTATAAATAATATAAAGTATAAAAAGAAAAGAACTTTTCTTGTCTCTTTAGCTAGTAGTATAGGTATAATAGGTATCTCCCTAATACTAAGTCTATCTAATGGAGTCCAAAGCTATATAGATAAAGAACAGAATAGTACTTTTGCTAACTATCCAATAGAAATAAATAAAACAAATCTAGACTATAGCAATATAATACTTAATGATACAACTGTTAAATGTTCTAGTAACAATATTTGTAGTAAAGATGATATATCTAATAGTGATGAAGTAATAGATAAATTATCTTTAAAAGAAAATGATTTAAAATCTTTTAAAAAGTATATAGAAAATAATAAAAAAATCTACAATTATACTAATAGCATAGAATATAAATACGATATAGATTTACAAATATATAGTAGCAATAATAATAAAGTAGGTAATAGAATAAAAGCTACTAATAGTATATTAGGTAATAATAATGAATTGTTTATAGAACTAGTAAATGATAAAAAGATAAGAAATAATAAATATAAAGTAATATATGGTAAAATGCCAACTAACTATAATGAATTAGTATTAGTTGTTGATAAAGATAATGTTATTAACATGTCTACACTCTATAATCTAGATATAGAAGATATAAATGAGTTAAATAACAAGATAGATAATAGTAAAAACAATTTGAAATTAGATAGTAAAAAATATAACTATAAAGATATAGAAGGGAAAAAATATAAACTAATACTTAACAGTAGTTATTATGTTAAAGAAAATAATAATTGGATTGATAAGAGTAATGATATAGACTATATAAATAAATTATTAATAGATAGCATAGATTTAACTATTGTCGGAATAATTAAAGAGGTAGATAGTAATAATAGTAGTTATGTAGGATACAATCACGAGTTAATCGAATATGTTATAAATAAAAACAAAGAAAGTACAGCATATAAAGAACTAGTTACAGATAATGATCCTGATACAATTAAAAAATTAGGAGTAGTAGATTTAGAAGACCCAATAACTATAAATATCTATCCTAATAGTTATGAAAATAAAGACAATATTAATAAATATATAGAAGAGTATAATAAGAAAAGTATAAATATAATAAGTTATACAGATATAGTAGGAGTATTACTAAGTAGTATTAGTTCTATAGTAAAAATAATAACTTATATACTAATAGCTCTAGTAGCAATATCTTTAATAGTATCTAGTATAATGATATCTATTATAACCTATATATCTGTATTAGAAAGAACTAAAGAGATAGGAATATTACGTAGCATAGGTTATAGTAAGAAAGATATAAAAAGATTGTTTAGAATAGAAAAAGTATTAGAAGGATTAATTGCAGGTATTATTGGTATAGTATTATCAAGAATAGTTATAATACCTGTTAATATCTTAGTAGAAAAATATACTAAAGTAAGTAATATAGCTATCATGAATAATAAAAATACCATATATTTACTATTAATAAGTATCACTATTACTGTTATATCTGGTTTAAGACCAGCAAGTAAAGGAGCAAAACTTGATATAGTAGAGGCGATACGAAATGAGTAGCAAAACTATAAATGTCCAGAATATAAAAATAAATATTCTAAATAAAGATGATTATGATTACATTTGTATTTCCAATTTTGGGAAATATAAAAATGGTAAATCTCAACCAGATGATATTATTCGGAATTGGCTTAGAAACAGAATAACATTGGAATTTTTAGGTACTTGGGAAGCAATCTACAATATGAATTTTAATTCCGTCGAATTCGACGGAATAAAGAAAAATGCAGGACTTCATACATTTACATTAAGTGTATCAGAATGGTGTTTAAAGACAAATGCAATAGGTATTTATTCAAAACGAGGAAAAAACGGAGGAACATATGCTCACAAAGATATAGCTTTTGAATTTGCATCAGCTATAAGCCCTGTATTTAAACTATATCTAATAAAAGAATTTGAGAGATTAAAAGAATTAGAAAATAAAAACAAAGACTGGAATATTAAAAGATTGTTAGCAAAGAATAATTATATTATACACACTGAAGCTATAAAGAGATATATAATACCCAAAATAGACTACTATAATAATAAAGAATGGTTAAAATATTCTGAAGAAGCAGATATAATAAATGTAGTATTGTTTCATACTACTGCTAAAGAGTGGCGAATATTAAATCCTGAGTTAGCAATTAAATCAAATATAAGAGATTATGCATCAATAAATGAATTAACTGTTCTATCGAATCTTGAAACTCATAATGCTGAACTAATAAAAAAGGGTAAATCAAAAGAGGAAAGACTAGAAATTTTACGAGATATTGCCAAATATCAATTAGATATACTGAATAATGCTGATAAACTCAAAAAAACATAAAATAGTAATCATCAATTGACTTAATCAAACCTTAGTGTTATATTTATGACAACGTTGAAGGGGACAAACGTAATAGTATTTATTACTTATAGAGAATTAGTGGTTGGTGAAAACTAAGAGTAAGATATTATTATTCCTACCCTGGAGTAAGATTAAAAATCTTCGGTTAAACCCGTTATAGTAAAGAGTATATTAGGATGGTACCGTGCTTATAGCACTCCTTAGGTATCATCTTTTTTGTTTAGAAAGAGGGATATTATGAAATTAAGTAATAGCTATTTTTATACTCTAAGAGAAAATGCTAAAGATGAAGAAAGTGTATCAGGTAATCTACTTGTTAGATCAGGAATGATTAAAAAGGTTGCTGCTGGAATATATATGTATCTACCTTTAGGCCTTCGTACATATAAAAAAGTTCAAAATATAATTAAAGAAGAAATGGATAGAGCAGGAGCTCAAGAATTACTAATGCCATCTTTAATTCCAGCCGAAGTATATGAAACTTGTGGGAGAGTAGAAGCTTTTGGTGATGACATGTTCAATTTAAAAGATCGTAAAGGAACATCAATGGTACTTGGACCTACTCATGAAGAATTATTTACTATAGCAGCTAAAGCCATGGTAAAAAGTTATAAAGATTTACCTTTCACTATCTATCAACAAGCAGAAAAATTTAGAGATGAACCTCGCCCTCGTTTCGGATTAATACGTGTCCGTGAATTCATAATGAAAGATGCTTATTCTTTTGATAGAGACGATGAATCATTACGTGTTTCATATGATAAGATGTTTAATGCCTACAAACGCATCTTTGATAGATTAGAAATTGATTATACAATAGTTAAAGCTTCCGTTGGTGCTATGGGTGGCGACTTATCAGAAGAATTCCAAGCCATAACTGATAGAGGCGAAGATACTTTAGTATTATGTGATAAATGTGATTATGCTTCAAATTTAGAAGTAAGTACATATAAGTATTTAGATAACAATGACAAAGAATTAGAACTAGAATTGGTTGAAACTCCTCACTGTAAAACTATAGAAGAAGTATGTAAATACCTAAAAATAGATGTCAAAAATAGTGTTAAAGCTTTACTTATGAACGTCGATAGCAAACTTACTATCTGCTTTATAAGAGGAGATAGAGAACTAAATGAAAATAAGCTCCTAAATCTTTTGAATGCTAAAGAAGTGGGCTTTGCCAACGACGAATTAATAGCTAAATCTAATGCTGTGGCTGGCTTTACAGGACCTGTAAAATTAGAAGGAGCAAATATTGTTATAGATGAAGAATTAAAACATATGAAGAACTTCTGTTGTGGTGCTAATAAAGAAAATTATCATTATATTAATTGTAATTTTAAAGATATTAAGTATGATGTTATCGGTGATATCTCAACTGTTGTAGAAGGAGATTTATGCCCTATATGTGGTAACAAATTATACTTTAAAAAAGGTATTGAAATAGGAAATACATTTAAGTTGGGTAATCACTACGCTAAAGATTTAGGTCTTACTTACTTGGATGAAGAAGGTAAAGAACAAGTTCCAACCATGGGATGTTATGGTATTGGACCAGGCCGTGTCCTTGCAGCAATTATTGAACAAAACAACGATGAATCAGGTATGATACTACCTATGAATATCGCTCCATATCAAGTTGCTCTAGTCCAAATAGATATGAAAAATGAAGAACAGACTAAAATATCAGAAAAAATATATAATGAATTACTAGCTGCTGGTATCGAAGTATTATATGACGATAGAGATGAACGCCCAGGCGTTAAATTTAAAGACATGGAACTGATTGGCATACCACTTCGAATTACAGTAGGTAAAAAAATAACTGATAACATAGTTGAAGTAAAACATAGAAAAACAAATGAAAGTGAAGACATAGAAATAAATAATATAACGAATATTATCACTAAATATGTAAAAGAAGACTTAAAATAAGTCTTCTTTTTTGATATACTAATAATACGGTGATACTATGAAAGAGTATTTTAAGAAGTTATGTGTCTATTACCTTAACCATTTTAATAAGAGTTTCTATAAAAAAACAATTAAAGAAGCTAAGAAAAACAATATAGATACCAAGAAAATAGATAAAGATGCTAAAGAGTATATAAATATCTTAAAAAATAAATTAAAAGAATTTAATTATAAAGGTACCAAGAGTGAAACCTATGAAATGATAAATAAATATATCAAAATAAAAGATGACATGGATGAAGAAGACAAAAAAACATATTTAGAAATACTAAGAAGCCTATGTATGATATATAATATCGATTTAAGAAAAGAACTAATTGATTATATTACCGAAATACCTAAAGAAGAAGATATATTCGTTGAACTATGTAAATACTACTTAGAAGATCAAGACGAAAACGAGTTTAATAAAATAAAAGAAAGAGGAAAATTAATTAATTTCGAAGAACTTGATGAAAAAGCTAGTAATATTATAAAAGACATTAAAAAGACTTCTAAACAATACGATATAAATATAGTTAATACTGATTCTTTATATAAAGAAATAGATAGATACATTATTAATAAAGAAAAATATACTGATGAAGAAAAGAGTAATATCTTAAAAGTACTAGCTATTACTTCTAAACTATATAATATAAACCTTAAACAAGATATAGAAGGAAAGTATAAGAAAATAGATAAAGAAAACAACTTTGTTAACGATTTAATTAATCCTTTAGATAACAAACTATTCCTAGCAAGTTTTCTTCTACAAAGATATGAAAATTGTTTATTTGATATAGCTAATTTATCAGTTAAAAAATACTATAAGAATATTAATTCAAAGGAAGAAAACTACACTAATATTCAATCTAAACTAATGTCTAAAATAATAAATATCTATTTAGATAAGATTAATAACTATGGCTTAGATGATATTAATCCGTTATATAACAATATATTTAGTATTAATGATTTAACTAGAATAGATGAACTAACACCAGAAGAATTACATTCTTTTATAGGCTATATTACTAAAAGAACAGAAGAAGAAATAGTATGCCGTAAACTTAATATCAGTGATAACTTATATCACTTTCTTATCTACTTAGTAGGTATAACTGATATATTTAGTGATAACATTGGTAGAAGTGATAAAAATATCTTTAATGTACCACTAGATAACGATAATATAGCTATCTATATAGGTACAAATGCAACCAGTGATAGTTACGAGTTACTAACTAAGTATATAGTTAAATGTATAGAAAACAATATTAACTATAATATGAAAAATAGATTTAATAATAGAATAAAAACTATTCTTTATGCTAATAAAAAAGACTTCTATACTAAAATATCCATTTTAGATGAATTAGAAGAAGAAAATAAAGAAATAATATCTAATTTAGATAAACCTATAATTTCTGCTAGTATAGTTAATGGTAAGTATTATGCAATAAGTACTAGTAATATTGATAATATAGAATACAATGAATTGTTTGATATAGTAGCAGAAATAGCTTATTACAGGGTATTAGCAAAACTAGAAATAAATAAAAAAATAAACGAAGAAGACTTAAAAACATTAAAAGATTTTATAGAATTAGATAATATTAATAGTGAAACTATAAAAGATATCAACAGCTTTAATGATATAAAAGATTTAATTAATAAACATATAGTAGAAGTAACAAATACAATGGATGTTTATATGAAAAATAACATTGAAACAATTATAGAAGAATTCCAAAAAAGTATTACTTATATATTTAATAAACTAAGAAACAATGGCAAAAAAAGTAAAAACAATATATCTATTAGTAAAGAAGATATTACTTAATATTCATATAAACTTCATAAGATTTTCATAATTAGTAATTATTATTTATTAAGTAAAAGGAGAAGCATCTAATATGGAAATAAAAATAATAGGAGCAAGTAGTGCTAATGGTAAAATTTTAAGAAATAGAGTATTAGAAGCAGCAATGGAAGTAGATGATAAAATAACCATTTCTTTACTTAATGATAATGAATACCATGTTAAAAAAAGACCTGCCTTAGTAATAGATAATGATATTACTATCGAAGGAAGAATGATAACTACAAAAGAATTATCTAAGATACTTAAAAGAAAAACAATTAAAAAATAAGTACCAATAGATACAATATAATGATATAATTTAATAGTATAGTAGGTGATTATATATGGCATCAGCAGTAATACATTTATGCATAGCTAAAGAGGTAAATAAGTTATTAGGAATGGACGAAAAATTATTATTTCTTGGAACAATAGCACCAGATATTTCTAAGCAAATTGGTCAAACCAAAGAAATAAGTCATTTCTTAGATCATTCCAATGAGGATGATATACCTAATATAGATAGATTCTTAGCTAAGTACAGAAGCGAATTAAATAAACCATTTGAAATGGGTTACTTTATTCATTTATTGACTGATAAATACTGGTTTAGAGATTATATTTATAATTATATAGCTAGATATGCCAAAGATAATAAGAAGAAGGATTTAACATATGCTGCTCTAAAACAGATTATATACGATGATTATACTAATATTAATATCGATTTAATAACTCACTATAATTTGTCTTTAGAATTATTCTATGAAGATATTGACTATCCAACTAGTATAATAACAGAAATACCTATGGATAAATTACCAATAATAGTAGAAAAGATGGGTATAATAATAGAAGAAAGTAAAGAAGAAAAAACTTTCATCTTTGATATGAATGACGTAATAGCATTTATTGAAGAAACAGTTAAATATATTGTAAAAGATATAAAGATGCTAGATATTAAAACAAAAGACGCTTAATTAAGCGTCTTTTTAAAATAGTGATAAAACAATAATACTTAGAACAACAACAATAGATGAAATTAAAATTATTATTGATGCAGGAGAAGAAAAACCATAATTATTAGAATCATCATAAGCAACTTGACTTGTTTTACTTCCGTTAGGTGTTAATGTAAGTTGTGCACCTTTATTAACACCTTTTTTCTTTTCAACTTCATCATATAATTGATAACATCTGTTCATAAAATCAGTCTCCCTTTCTGTATAACTATCCTTACTTACTTGAACACTTTCTACATAAGCATTTAAATCATTTATAATTTCTTCATATCCAACATTATCATTAGTAATCATCAGCATTATATCATTAAAAAATGCATTAACTTTATTTAATTCTTCTTCTGAATAAGGACCATCTTTACTTATTATTTCAATTAATTCTTGCTTACTAATCGTCGTTTCAGTAGAAGTATACCCCATATTATTATTCGTTAAATTGCTATTTCCAACAATATTAGAAACAATTTTTTCTTCTGCTACTACTTGAGGTTCTTCTTGAGGCATATCAATATCTTTAACAGTCTTAATCTCTTGTTTAACATTATTTTTATGGGTACGCATTACTAATTCGTTATTAATATCATATTCAAAAGTTATTATAATATTATTTTCAGGAGTATTTTCATCATTAACATAGACGATTTCTTCTTCTATATTAGCTTCTACTTTTATTTCAGGGCGATCTCTAAATTGTTCTTGTATTTCTCTTACTTTATTCTTAAAGCTTTGTTTACAATCTTCTTTGTTTAGTACCTGTTGTGCTTCTAATACTTCTAATTTATTAAGTGACCACTTTTCTATTTCTTTTGCTACTATATCAGGAGTAATATTATCTCCGTATATTCTTTCTAAACTATAATAGAATTCAAATAAATCGAAATTCATATCATTCTTAAATAAATAATTCTCACCATTAGAAGTTCTAATATTTATGAATTCTTCCTTTTCATGAGTATTAATATCCTCATTAGTAAATATTGTTATATTCTTCATAGAAGGATTTTCCATAACTATAGTAGATAATTTATCTTTATTAGAAATTTCCTGCTTTTTAGTCAGTTTTTCTTCAAATATTTTAAATATTTCCTCCGGTTTTTTACCTTTTATAGTATTAATAAAATCCTTATTAATTAATAATTCTAAATCATATTTAGTAAGATCTAATTTTTTATCTCCAAATATTAAGAACCCATCTTTAACTATAAAACTGTTTAATTCTGGATAAGTTTGTTTTAAAGTATCAAATATAGTAGCATTCTTCTCTATGATATTCATAATATCACCTATACTAATAATACCACATTTTAGTAGGTTAAAAAACAAAAAAATGATATAATACTTTTGTGATTGTTATGGAGAAAGTTTTAAACGAAAAATTTATTAGAGAGCTTTCTAAGAAAAAGGGAGAACCAGAGTGGATGCTTGACTTTCGTTTGAAGTCATTAAAAAAGTTTTGGGAACTTGATAATCCTTCTTTTGGTCCTAAGATAGACATAGATTTTGATAAGATTAATTACTATAAATCAAATCCTGAAAAACTTACCAATGACTGGAATAGAGTTAATTGTAGTATTAGAAATAGTTTTGACAAACTAGGAGTTATAGATGCTGAAAAGAAATACTTAGGTGGTGTAACTAATCAGTTTGAATCAGAAGTTGTTTATCATAATCAAAGTATAAGCGATGGAGTGATATTTACTTCGACAGATAATGCCTTACAACTATATCCCGAATTATTTAAAGAGTATTTTAATCAATTAGTTAAATATGATGAAAATAAATATACTGCTTTAAATGGAGCTGCTTGGAGTGGTGGATCTTTCATATATATTCCTAAGGGAGTAAAAGTAGAAAAACCACTACAGAGTTATTTTCGAATCGAAACAGAAAGTTTAGGACAATTTGAAAGAACAATTATTATTGTTGATGAAGGAGCAGATCTAAGCTATATAGAAGGATGTACTGCAACCGCTTATAGTACGACCGCTCTTCACGCTGGAGTAGTAGAAATATTTATTAAAGAAGGAGCTCATTGCCGTTATTCAACTATTCAAAATTGGTCAACAGATGTTTATAACTTAGTAACCAAAAGAGCTATAGTTGATAGAAATGGTTTGATGGAATGGGTAGATGGTAATTTAGGAAGTAAGATAACTATGAAATATCCATCTTGTATTCTAGCTGGCGAAGGAGCAACCGGGAATTCAATTAGCATTGCTTATGCTAAAAAAGGACAACATTTAGATGCTGGTGCTAAAATGATTCATCTTGCTCCAAATACTAAAAGCAATATTGTTAGCAAATCTATTGCTGAAGAAGGAGGAATAAGTAATTATCGTGGAACAACAAGAATCACTTCCGCTGCTATTAATTCCAAAGCTAACATAAAATGTGACACTATTATATTAGATGAATTAAGTAAGAGTGATACTTTCCCAACAAATATAGTGGGTAATTCATCATCTATATTAGAACATGAAGCAACAATATCTAAAGTATCTCAAGAAAAGATGTTTTATCTTATGAGTAAAGGCTTAAGTGAAGATAGAGCTAAAGAATTACTAATAATGGGTTTTATTGCTGATTTCAAAAAAGAATTACCTATGGAATATGCTGTAGAGCTTAATAGATTGTTAAAGGAATAAAATTTTTTCAAATATACCAAAAAAATTGAAAAAGGCTTCAAAAAATCTTTTTGAAGTCTTTTTTTTATTAAAAAAAGGTCTGGGAGGTATTGGTTTAGATTTTTTCGCCACTTTTAGAGAACAACTTTCATTTTTTAGTGTTTTGCATTAAAAATTCTCTTCTGTTAGTATGTCAGTACGAAAGGAGGAAAATATGGTAAATCAGGTAATGTTAGTTGGACGACTTACAAAAGATCCAGAAGTAACTACTATGGAAAAAGGTAAAAAAGTTTCTCACATTGTAGTAGCTGTTCCAAGAAGTTTTAAAAACACTGATGGCGTTTATGATACCGATTTTATCCGTTGCACACTGTGGAATGCTATAGCTGCTTCTACCAGTGAGTATTGCCATAAAGGTGATGTCATCGGTGTTCGCGGTAGGATTCAAGTAAGTAGTTATACAGACGAAAACAATAATACCAAATACACAACCGAAGTAATTGCAGATAAAATAACCTTTTTATCTAGCAAAACAAGCGAAATAGAAGAAAACGAAGAAGAATAGCTTGTTAATATTGAATGTGGAAACACAAACTATTTTCTATTTAAATATCTGTTTAGATGCCCTTTTATAGAAAACACATTCTTATAATAGTTCAATATTATTAGTTTTTATTCCCCTATAAACTAATTAATCAAGATTTAATCTGTTTGATTAAATCTTTTTTATATTTACGTACTAAATGTAAATAGTTGTCATTTATAATATGCCGAACATATGGGAAAAAACGACCTTTTTATTTAAAGTGTACGAAATACACTTTTATTATAAAAGTAATTGTGCTATCATTTTTCTAGGTAGAGAATAATTGGTAAAAGGAGAGGTTTTTATTATGGAAATAAAACTACTTGGAAATGGAACAAAAGAAAAAGTTATTGCGGATTTAAAAGCAAGATTGGCTGCTTTAGAAGAAAACACTAATAATCAGAAAAATAGTGAGTATCAAGAACTGGTTAAAAGTTTTATTACTGATACAAGAAGCGATTTTGATAGAGATTTAGTACTTGAAGATAGATTAAGAACTATTTCAACAGCTGGTCAATTATCTAGAGAAAAAGGTAATGTATTAGATGTATATGATAGAAGAACAGATAGTACTAGAAATCTAAAACTTGCTAGTGCTGTTATTGGTTATGGACATAAAACAATATCTGAACATGATTATCTAGTATTTGGTTTAAAAGATGTTTCTCGTTTTGTTGAACAAACATTAATCAGTTATAGATTAGCATCATTTACTATTAAATCTGGTAGAAATGTTGATTTTAGATACTCAGGTTATTACGTTCCAGATTTTCATGATAAAGATGGTAATATAGTAGCTAATAACGATAAGTTAAGAGATTTATATATTAAACATATGGATAATATATTTGCTAGATATGGGGAATATGTAGATAGTGGAGTTCCTGTTGAAGAAGCACGTTATACATTACCATTCTGTTATAAAACTAATATAGTAATGGGCTGTGATGCTAATGAATTCTTTAGAATTACTTGTGATTTATTATATGGAAAACTATCAAAGATAACAGAATTACATGAAGTTGGTTTGGAGTTTGAAAAAATATTAAGAGATAGATGCCCTTACTTAGCTGCTTCATTAGATAAAGAAAAAGGTAAAAAGAAATATGAAGACAACCTTGCTTTCTTAGATAATGAAATAGATAGAGAAAAAGAAGAATTACTAGATAGAGTTAATTTATTTAATTTAACAAGAAGTCCTGACTATAATATTATTATTCATGCTATAGCTAGAAGATATGGTGTTAGTTTTGAAAAAGCTCGTGAATTATACGCCAAAATATCTGCTAAAGGAGAAATAAGCGATGAAGAAATAATAAGAGGTATATATAACAATAGAAGACAAAGAGAATTTGAACAAGTTTCATTTACATTTGAATCTCCAGTAGAGTTATCTATCCTACCTCAATTAACTAGACATAGAATGCAATCATTAGAAGTACCAGATTTTGTGCCTTTATGGAATACCAAAAACTTTTTATATCCAGATCATGATGAAGACGAAAATGTTCACATAGATAGAGACGAATATAATGAATTGTTTATAAATAATAATTTAATGTTAGAAGTATTTAAAGGAGAAGGAATTAGAGATGAAGATTTAATATATTTCTATTTAGGTGGTAATGCTTGTAATATTAAAACAACAATGAATATGAGAGAGTTAATATGGTTTAGTAAAATGAGAAGCTGCAATAAAGCTCAAAAAGGTATAAGAAATATATCTAATCAAATGGTAGAAGAGGTAAGCCGTTTTTCTCCAACTTTAGCAACTCTGTTAGGACCTACTTGTAAAGTAGATGGATATTGTCCAGAAGGCAAAGATAGTTGTAAATTAAGAGGAGTAGTAGTACTTAAAAAGCAGTAATATGGAAAAAGGTAAATTAATAGTCTTCGAAGGTGCTTGTGACGGAATAGGAAAAACAACCCAATTTGAATTATTACAACAACGTTTGAAAAAAGATGGGCAAGAAATTGCTTATCATCATTTTCCTTCTTATAACACTTATCAAGGAGCACCAGTTGAAAAATATTTAAATGGAGAATTTGGAAAACCAAGTGAATTATCACCATATTTTATCAACAGTTTATATGCTATAGATAGGGGAATTACTTGGTATACATATTTAAAAAATCTTTATGAACAGGGTAAAGTAATACTACTGGATAGATATACAACTTCAAGCCTTATTTATCAATCAGCTCTTATAGAGGATATAGAAGAAAAGAAAAGGTTTATTGATTACGTAATAGAATTTGAATATAAAAAAATAGGTATAAAGGAACCAGACAATGTGATCTTTCTATATGCTCCTTTTGATTTAGTAACAGAAATGCGTAAAAAAAGGAAACAAAATGATGGAGTTATAAACGATATTCACGAAAGAGATATCGAATTTATGAAAAAGGTATATGAAAGTGCTATGTTTATAGCTGATTATCTTTCATGGAACAAAGTTAAATGCAATGATAAAGATAAAATGAGAAGTATTGAAGATATTCACGAAGAGATATATCGTTTAGTTAAGAAAAAATAGAAGCAATCGCTTCTTTTCTTGTGCTATAATTATACTAGGTGATACCATGACAGGAGCGGAGAAACAAATAGCAAAAGATTTAAAAAAAATGATTGCAGTTTCCATGATGTATAAAGATTCTCTTAAAAAAACAAAAATGATAGAGGAACTATATAATAAATATAGTCTGTTATGTTATAGCAATAATATTCCTCAGTGCAACAAGATTTCAACAAAACTAGGAATAGACAAATTGTTAGGAAGGTCCTATATAGTAGATAGTAAACCATATATATTCCAAGTAGATGATGAAAAGTTCAAATTAGCAACGGAACATTTAACAGAAGCTTTGTCTAATAATGGAGGAATATCACTAGAAGAAGCACATACCATACTTGATTGGGTAGTTCAAAAAGGTAGGATTGAATTAGGTGATAATAAGCCTGGCAACTATAAAAGGAAAAATCTTTCTGGAGCATGTGGATTTGGTCAAATGATTTCACTAGCTCCACTTCAAAAGCTGGGTTTAAAAATAACTATAAATAATGCTAGTAATTTTGAAGAAGATGTTGAAAGGCATGCTTTTGGGACAGTAACAATACCTATAGAAACAGATGGGAAAGTAGAAGAAAAAAAATTCTTAGTAGATCTAACTTTAAGACAATTCTATTCAACAATAAGATGCAATGAAGGAAGATACTATGAAAGTGATGATAGATTTAAAGAAGAAGTAGGACCAGATTCTGGATATTATATGGTTAATTACTTAAATGGTACAAAAACTGCTACAGAACTAATAAAAAGGGGATTTATAGAAATGAATCCTGAAGTATTAAAACAATATGCTGGATCATTTATTGGCGCCAAAATGAATATAAATAATAAAGATAATATAGAATCTATAAAGAATTTAGATGCTAATAAATTAGAAAAAATAATAGAGGAACAACAAGAGAATTTTGACTATAATGATGAAGAAATAGAAACATATCTAAACAAAATACAACTTATTCAAAACACACGAAGACTAGGGTAGACAGGCATTTGTTAAAAACATTGTCATTTAATACTCTTTCTGTTATAATGTGTAAGTCAAATGCCTTTATTTAAATTTAAGAAAAGAGTGATTAAATTGAGCAAAATAAAACTATTTAGCTTAGGTGGTCTAGATGAAATGGGTAAAAATTGCTACGTAGTAGATGTAGACGATTCCCTATTTGTTTTTGACTGCGGATTAAAATATGCTAACGAAAGCTTATATGGTATTGATTATATAATTCCTGACTTTGAATACCTAATAGAAAATAAAGATAGAATAAAAGGAGTATTCTTAACCCATGCCCATTATGAAAATATGGGAGCAATAAACGAGCTATTAATAGCTATTCCAGATATTCCTGTTTATGCTACCAAATTTACTAAATTCGTCTTAACAAATGATGGAATAGAACCTGATAAAATAACTGAAATAGTAGCTAATAAAAAGATAAACTTTAAAGATGTATCTATATTTCCTATAAATGTAAGCCATTCGACTCCTGATTCAGTTATGTATGTAGTAAATACTAATGATGGAGCTATAGTTTATACAGGTGATTTTATAATAGATCCCAAAATGATGGATAGTTATTCAATGGATTTAGGTAAAATAGCTTATATAGGTAAACAAGGAGTATTAGCACTTATGTGTGAATCAGTGTATTCTGAACATGTTGGACATACATCCCCAACGCACCGTTTACTACCTTTTTTTAAAGATGTTATTAAGCATGCTGAAAATAGAATAATTTTTTCTATTCTTCCAACACATATATATACACTTCAAGAAATCTTTAGCAGTGCTGAAAATACTCATAGAAAAGTAGTAGTAATGGGTAAAAACCTACAAAATATAATTAGCTATTCTAAAAAAGAAGGATATTTACATTTTAGTGACAATCTTTTAGGTGATTTATCTAATATAGAGGATAAAGATTCTATTTTAGTTATTCAAGATGATAGAGAAGCTCCATATGCTTCTATAAACAAAATTATTAATAACTATGATAAATTTATAAAACTAAGAAGTACAGATACAGTAGTATTTGCTGAACCTAAATACGATAGCAATGAAAAAATATTTGTTAAAGTAGAAAATGATTTAGCTAGAAGTGGTTGTTCAGTATATAGTGTTCCTAAAGATAAGAACATTCTTCATCATGCATCTTCAGAAGATTTAATGATAATGATAGATTTAATAAAACCTAAATACTATATACCAGTAAAAGGTGAGTATCGTTTTATGGTTAACAATGCTAACCTAGCTTCTGAATTAGGCATGCCAAGTGAAAACATAATACTAAAACAAAATGGCGATGTAATATCTATTGAAGATGGCGTATATGACAGTGAGTGTTTTGATAAAGTTCACGTTAATGACATTCTAATAGATGGAAACAGTAATGAAGACGTAGGAGAATTAGTAATAAAAGACCGTGAAATGCTATCAGAAAATGGCATTGTCCTTATTAGTGCAACAGTTTCAAAAAAAGAAAAGATATTACTAGTTGGACCAGAAGTTACAACAAGAGGATTTATATATGTCAAAGATTCAGCTGAAATGATAGAAGAAATAAAAAGAATATCTCTTTCTGTTATTGAAAGAAATATTACAACCAACTATATTGATTTTAATAATATAAAAAATGAAATAAGAGAAGAACTAGGTAGATACCTATATAAAGAAACAGAATGTAAACCAATGATAATAGCAGTAGTTCAAGAAGTATAAAAAAATATCAGTTTATTAACTGATATATTTTTTTTCTTCAAGTATCTTTCTCAGTACATAATTTGCACTAGGTTCTTGAATAACACGTGGATCGTCATATTTTTTCTCTGTAAAATTATCCACCTTTATTGTTTTTAAACCAGCTCTTAGTGCTGCATCAACACCCTTTTTAGTGTCTTCAATAGCTAACCCCTCATTACTTTTAACACCACTCATAGCTAAAGCCATATTATATGCCTTTGGTTTTGGTTTTAATTCACCTTTAGCATCCTCTCTAGCTACAACAGCTGAAAACAAATGATATATACCTTGATGTTCATTTAAAATATCTAAATATTGTCTACTACAAGTTGTAACTAACGATAATATATATTTTTGCTCTTTTAACTTTCTCAATAATTCAAAATTATCAAGTGCTTCATCTTCCTGAATAGCTTTTATAAAATATTCTGTATAATCTCTATATACAATTTTCATAATGTCGTTTTTATCGATTCTAGGATCTATCATACCCATTTCTTTAAAATGAATTATTAATTGCTCATCTTGATCTAATTCATATTTTTTATAATCTAAAGTTGTAGCATTACATCCATACATATTATTTAATACAGTAGTAAAACATCTAGCAAAAGGCGCTTCTGTATTAACAAGCGTACCATCAAGATCTAATAATATACTTCTTATCATTTTTCTCCCCCACATTAATAAGTATTAGTAATTTTTGTATAGTATCTTTTAATTCAGCATTTAGTACTATTGAATTTTTTAATACTTTCTTATCTATATCACTTTCATTTTGAATACTATCATCTGTTATAGAATCAACATTTAACTTTGTTAATAAACATTTATAGAATACTTGGTTTACCTTTGTTATAAAAGTAGTAATATAATCTAATCTTTTTAATAGAGCAAATATCGCTAATAACTCATTAGTATTAAACATTTTATTATCAAAATATTCTTTAACACATCTTTCTAATTCACTACTATCACAGTTTTTAAATACACCCCATTTAAAACCACTACCAAGTATTTCTGAAAGTACAGTCTTATATTTTTTATAGAAGTCTTTTTCCATTGGAATAATCATACTATCTATATTAATGTAGATATTTCTAACCTTCTCAGCTAATTTATTGTCATATATGCTCTTTGCTACTATATCTCTATAAGGTTCATTAGCTGGAACTAAACTAATAGAATTAAATCTATTAACAAAACTTCTTAACTCTTCATATAACAATTCTCTTTTATAATCCTCGTTATTAGCAATTATTTCAAATTCAACAAAACCACCAATATTATCGATATTATCAATCATTACGTTATACTCATACATCTTATTTTTAAAACTGTATACGATTCTTTCTTTATTTACATTAACATAGGAGTAATAACCTAATGACGCAAATAAAGCAAGATAGTTCTCATATTCGCCGATATCAGCTTTAATATTATTCTCTAATTTGGAGTATTGACCTAGTAATTCTAGTGATTTACCTTTAAAAGTAACTTCCATTGAAGTATTATTTGTTTTTCTAATTCTTAAACAGGTTCTATTTTTTACAAATATTCCTTCTAAATCAGTAAAATACTCATCGTCTTCAGTAATACTACGCATCTTCTTTAAACCCATTGTTTCACAAAAATTCATGAGCTTTTCTGGTTCCATGCAATAATACTTAGATTCTGTTTCAACTCTTGTTAACATATATACCTCCTAACTAATCTTTGCTATCATATATTCTCCAAGTACATTATTAAACTTATAATACTGTATTTTTTTATTAGTAAATTTATTATTAATTATATTTTTAAATTGTATTTCATTTAAGTAACATCTTCCAACATCTTTTAAAAACTTAGAATATAAGTATTTATTTAAAAACTTAGGAAGACCACCTGTTTTAGCAGGATTCATTATTTCTACAATAATTATTTCATTTGAAATATTATTTAATGTATCCAATAAATTGTTGATACAAACTATATTATTCATATGATGTAGTGTGTTTTTCACATAGCTAACATCATAAGATTTATGTTTAATATTATTATCTTCAATATTATCATTAGTAAATATAATATTATCATAAGAATGAGTTCTTAAATAATTTAAACATATATCATTACCAACGATAGTTTTATAGCCTTTCTCCTTAGCTATTTCGAATATATCTGAATTGTCTCCACATGATACATCGATAATATTCTTTTTATTAGGTATTAAACTTTTAATTAAATCCCTAAATTCTTCCTTTCTTCTTTTTTTATTTGTTAATAGATATTTCTTAATAAATTTCTCATGAAACTTATATCTATTTATATATTTTCTACTCATTGATATTTCTTTTTCTATATTAGTAGAAACATATAGAGTAGAGAAATTATCTAAATGATACTTACATAATTGCTTATACTTTTCATCTAATTCTTCATATTTTAATCTATTCAAAGAAGTAGAATTAGTAGAATCTATTCTAAGTGCAATTACTAGTGTCTTTTTGCAATAACATACAGGGTAGTAATTTGATACTTTAATAGTAAATTTAGTAGATACTTTATTAATGAATTCTAGTATATTGTCTAGTTCATCTAAAGATATAAACTCACAATTATCTAAATAATAATAGTATTTATCATCATACATAAGAATTAAATACTTATTATCACTAATTGCACAGTTTAACTTTTTTAAAACATAATGCTTACTAATAAATTTTGAGTAATCACTCTGCATATATTTCTTCCTCAATAAATTTTCTACTAATACTATTTAGAAAACTATTAATATAAACAAGATTTATCTCCATTGTAGGTAGTTTCTCTTTTATATTAATATAATCTATGATTCCTTCCTCTACTAAATAACTTACAGCATCTTTTACTACATATCCAATTCCCATATTTCTTCTTACGGAATCAATAATTAATTCCTCAGTACCAAATTCCAATCTTGGATTTATATATAAATTATTCTTTTTAAACAACTTATCTATATTCTTTCTTATAGAACTTCTAGCAATAGGCATGATAATACAAGCATTCTCTAAATCAGCTAACTTAGATATACTTGTTTTATCTTCCGTACTTTTAATAAAAACAGTTTCCAAAGTTTTTATAGGTTCAATAATAATATTATTGTAAATACTTTCTATTGGAGATGAATCAATAATAAGATCAACTTTTCTTTTTTCTAATGAATCTATTAACTCATTTGTCGATAAATCGATAAGAATTATTTTTATATTGGGATGATTAAGACGGAAATGATTCATCTTACCCATTAAGTAATTTCTAACTATATGTGATTGAACTCCTATAATAAGTTCACCATTATCAGCATCGTTCATTGACTTTAGAGCTCTTTGACAAGAATTAAGTAAGTTCTTGCATTCATTCAAATAATTGAGTAATACTTCTCCAGATGGTGTCAAAATAATACCTTTATTAGCTCTATAAAATAGAGTAACATTTAAATCACTTTCTAAATTAGAAATACTTCTCGAAACAGCAGGTTGTGTAATAAATAGTTTGTTTGAAGCTTCTAAAAAACTTTTACAATTCGCTACTTCTAAGAATATTTTCAAAGAATTCAAATTAATATCGTTCAAACTACCACTTCCTTTTTGCCTATATAATATAATCAAAATGTTATAAAATCAATTAATAATAAACGATTTTCTTATAAAATATTTTTATACAGCTATAAATTTTATTTAATACAAGTATCTATATACTATTTATTATTATTTATGATATAATTATTAGGATAGATGAATAGGAAGAAAAAAGGGTGATTAACATGTTTGGAAAATTACTAGAAGTAAAAGAAAAACATATTAAAATCGAAAATACTACAAACGTTTCTCAACCAAGTATTGTTAATTTCCACGTAATATTTGACGAAGAAGATAGAAAAGTAGTAGCAGAAGTAACTTCTTGTGATGATAAAGTTATTGAAGCTAATTTGATTGGCGAAATAAGAGATAATGTTTTTTATTCTGGAGTATTAAGAGTACCTAGTTTTTTAAAAACTTGTCGTATTATAAGTAAAAGTGAATTAGAGTTATTAATTGGTAATCAAGATTATAAAGCTCCAAATAATTTATTAATTGGTAGCTCAGTAATATATAACGGTTATAATGTTACAGCTAATATAAATGATTTGTTTTCACAGCATTTCGCTATTCTAGGAAACACTGGATCTGGAAAAAGTTGCTGTGTAGCTAGATTAATTCAAAATATTCTTTATCAAAATAATGAAGGATATCCATTAAATGCTCATATCGTTTTATTCGATGCTTTTGGTGAATACAATACAGCATTTGAAAATATTAGTAATATTCCAGGCATGAATTTTAAAACATATACAACAAACGTTAATTCTCAAAGCAACAATATTGTAAGAATACCTGCTTATTTTCTTGAAGCAGATGACTTAGCATTATTATTAAATGCCAATGATGCTCAGCAACTACCTGTTATTGAAAAAGCATTACAACTTGTATATATTTTTAAAAGCGAAAGCGCTATGAAATATAAAAGTGATATCATAGCTAAGAGTTTATTAGATATTTTATCTAGTGGTAAACTAGCTCAACAAATTAGAGACCAAATAATAGCTGTCTTAACTACATATAATACGCCAGAGATAAATCTAGATACTGTAATTTATCAACCTGGTTATACAAGAACATTAAGACAATGCTTGAATATAGATAATCAAGGTAAGATAGCTGCTGTCCAACTGGTAGTAGATAAATTATCACAATTTAATAAAACTAATTTAGATGAACTAGAAGTAAGACATGATTTTGTTTATACATTGGAAGACTTATATCAAGCTTTTGAATTCGCTCTAATCAGTGAAGGTGTTTTATCATCAGAAAAAGCTTATGACACAGCTAACACATTAAAGGTTAGATTACATAGTATTATCAATAGTCCTAAAAAAGAATACTTTGATGTAAAAAAATATATGACAAAAGATGAATTCATGATTAACTTCTTTACAGCATTCGATGATCATAAAAAAGTATGTCAGATTATTAATATGAACTTTGCATATGTTGATGATAGATTTGCTAAGGTATTAACTAAGATATATTCAAAACTATTCTTTAATTTTACTACAACATTAAAGATACGTGCTTCTTTCCCAATACATATCGTATTAGAAGAAGCTCACCGTTATGTTCAAAAAGATAACGATATTGATGTAATAGGTTATAACATATTCGATAGAATTACTAAAGAAGGAAGAAAATATGGTGTAATATTAGGATTTATTACTCAGCGTCCTTCTGAATTATCAGCTACATCCTTATCACAATGTTCTAACTTTATAGCATTAAGAATGTATCATCCAGATGATCTAAAAATAATAGGTTCTATAACCTCAAACTTAACTAGAGATAATCTAGAACAAATAAAAAATCTACAACCAGGTATGGCTATAGCATTTGGTACAGCATTTAAAATTCCATTTATTTGTAAAATGGATTTACCTAATCCAATGCCACAAAGTACTAGTGTAGATATCAAAAATAAATGGTATGGAACATAAAAACGATAGAAAAACATCTATCGTTTTATTTTACCAATTCATAAACTTCATCAACACTTAAACTTTTTTCTTTAATAGTATAATCAGGTAATAAATGTAGATGAAAATGCTTTATAACTTGAGAATCACCATAATTAACAGAGAATGTAATAGCTTTTGATTCTAACTTTTTCATTAATTTATCAGCAAGTTTATCAGCTACATCATAAATATGTAATAACAATTCTTTATCTAACTCTTTATAATCAGCTATATGTTTCTTAGGTAATATTAATGTATGTCCATCTACAATAGGATTGACATCTAATATTGCTATTACATCATCATCTTCATATATCTTTTTACTAGGTATATCTCCATTAATAATTTTACAAAAAATACAATCCATTTCCATCACCTAAAGCTATTTTAACAAAAATATATTCTTCTAGCAATTGCGAATGATTTATACTATAATTATTTATAATAGAGGTGTTATATAATGAAGAAAATCTTTGTTTTTCTATTTTTATTACTTGTTATTCCTTTTAAAGTAAATGCAGCAACCAGATTAATAACAGATAATAACAAACCAACAATAGGAGCTAATTTTGATGTTAATGTTGAAATAGATTATGGAAATACTAAACTAGCAACATCACATTATATTATCAAGTATGATACTACTTGTTTAAGTCTTGCTAACTTTAAATGGGATCAATCAGTAGGAATATATAATGTTGAAGATGGTCTAATCTATATAGATAAAGAAAGTACAACACCTGCTTGGAAGAAGGGGAATGTTTTAACCCTATCTTTTCGTGTAGATAAAATATGTAATACTACTATAGAAATAAAAGATAATGGAGATACTTACAATGATAAAAACGAGTTTGTTCGTCAATCAGTAGTACCACTAACTATATCTTCTGTAGAAAACAATAGTGATACCCAAGTTAATTTTATTTCACCAGTAGATCAAGTATTTACTACAACTTTTAATAGGAAAGTAAATAACTATGAAATAAATGTTAAAAATGATGTTGAAAAAATAGATTTTATTGTCGAAATAAATAATAATAAACAAAAAATAACTAGTAACGCTGAAATAACTCATGAAGATCCAGAATCTTTACAATATAAACTTTCTTATACATTAAAATACGGTACTAATAAAGTAAATATAACTATTCAAGCTGAAACAGGAGATACTAATACCTACGCTATACTAATCAATAGAGATAAAAAAGATGAAGAAGATATAAGTTTAAAGAAACTATCAGTATCCAATACTAATATCAAATTAGTTGATTATAAAGATACTTATACAGCTAAAGTTCCAACTAGTGTAGATAGTGTATTAATTACAGCTGTAGCTAGTAGTTCAGATATTGAATTAAGAGGAACCGGTACAAAAAAAATTATCGATGGAGAAAACGAATTCAAAATTTATTTAACTGCACCATCTGGTAAAGAAAGAACTTATACAATAATAATAGAAAGAACAGATTTAATAGAAGAAAAACCAGGTAGTACAAATATTAAAACATTAAAAGTAAATGGTAATTTCGTTGAAGAGATAAAGAAAAACTATATATATGGAGTTACTAAAGAAATAAATACTCTAAATATAGATATCGAATTAGAAAGTGAAACAGCAGATTATAAAATAGAGGGTAATAACTTAGAAGAAGGATTTAATACCGTAATAATTAGTGTTTTTGATGATAATACAGATACTCAAATATACAATTTATATGTATATAAAGATTATAGTACTTATCCTATAATAGAAGATCTAAATGATATAAAAGCAATAAAAAGTCATATGATTTATAAAGCTGCTGTAGATAGTAAACATATAATTAGTAAAGACATAGTTAGTAAATTTAAAAAAGCAGGTAAAACTCTTTACTATTCTGTAATAAATGATAATAAGGGAATACTTTATCAAGTAATAATAGATAATAGTATTGCTGAAGCATTAGAAATAGATGCTACTATAGAAAAAGAAGAAAAAGAAGTATTAACATATAATAGTAATGTACCTAGTGGTATCCAAGTAAAATTATATCTTGATACTGAAGAATATAGTAATGGCGAAACAATAAAAGTATATTCCTATGAAGAAGAAGGTAACTATAGAATAGTAAATGAAGGAGCAGTAGTAGAAAACGGTTATGTTACATTTACAACTAACGAAAATCATCATTACATATTTACTAAACAAAGCCTTCTAAAAGGTGAAGATAATACAATAAAGATGTTAAATCAATACAAAGATTATATTATGTATGGTATATTTGCTCTAATTGCTATAATACTAATATTGACTGTTTCTAAAGTAAGTAGAAAGAAAAAAATATCAAAAAGTCAATAAAAGTGTTATAATTGATTATATTTTATTCAAGGATGTGATGATATATGACCATCGAAGAAGTCTTAGAAGTAATAAATAAATATAATCCTGAGGAAATAGATAGAGTAAAAAAAGCTTATAAAATGGCTGAACGCGCTCATCGCAATCAAAAACGCGAGAGTGGTGAACCATATATTATTCATCCAATTCATGTCTGTATGAATCTAGCTCAGTTATATGCTGATGGTGATTCACTATGTGCTGGTCTACTACATGATGTAGTAGAAGATACAGATGTAACATTAGAAGAGATAAAAAAAGAATTTGGACCTAGTGTTGCCAAATTAGTAGATGGAGTAACTAAGATTAGTAACTTGCACTACAATACAAAAGATGAAGCTACAAATGCTAACATAAGAAGATTAATAAATAGTTTAAATGAAGATGTAAGAATAATAATTATAAAATTATGCGATCGTCTTCATAATATTAGAACTTTAGAATATAAAGCTCCAGAAAAGAGAATTAGAAATGCTCATGAAACATTAAACATCTTCGCTCCTCTTGCTTATTTCATTGGATTATTCCGTCTTAAATGTGAATTAGAAGACGTCTGTCTATCTTACATAGATGAAGAGAGTTACCAATCTATCAAGAGTCAAGAAAAAGATATATTTAAAGACTACGATGAATGTTTAAAGAAAACTACAGAAGAAGTAAAAAAAGTACTAGATGAAAAAGGTATTAAATTTACTTATAGAATAAAAATATTAAATGTTTACCAAATCTATAAAAAACTAAATAAAGGTTATAAATTTTCTGATATACATGATTTAGTTAACTTTAAAATGATATTAAATGATGAAGATGAATGTTATAGAGTATTAGGTATAATTCATAAACTATATACACCTATGAATAACAAATTTAAAGATTATATAGCAGTACCTAAAACAAATAAGTACAAAAGTCTCCATACTACTGTCTTTGCTCCTGATAATCATCTATTACAATTTCAGTTAAAGACTAAAGATATGGATGATATTAATACATACGGGTTAACAGCTTACTGGCGCAATCTAAGAGGTGAAGGTAAAGCTAAAATGGAATCTGAGTTAAAACTTAACTATCCATTCTTTAATACTTTAAGAGAATTAAACTCAGTAATAGATAATGATAAAGATTTCGTTGAAAGAGTTAAACAAGAAATATTTACTAATAATATCTATGTTTATTCTCTAAGTGGAGAAATAATAGAATTACCATATGGTTCTACTGTTATAGATTTTGCTTATAAGCTTCATACAGAACTAGGAAATCACTTATATAAAGCTTTTATAAATGGTAAAGAAGTAAAACTTACAACGCAATTAAACAATAAAGATCGTATACTAATTTTACAAAACGAAAAAGCCCATCCTTTAAAAAGATGGCTAGAACATGTAGAAACGTTAAATGCTAAAAGAAGAATAAGAGACTACTTCAAAAGTAAAGAATAATTTCTTTACTTTTTTTGTCTCCAAAACTTGAAAAAAAGCCAAAAAAATAATATCATATTATGTCATACGGGGGTAATGGTATGAAGAAAATAAATATATCTTGGATATTCTTAATATTAATAACTATCTTAGCAGTAGATTACTATAAAGAAGATATAAAAGAAATGTTTAGTTATAGTATAAATCCTATTAAGGAAGAGAAAGTAGAATACTATTCCTATAATGATGCTATAAAAGAATATGATCCAAATATAGAATATAGTTTTGACTATAAATATTATATCTATTATTCCTTTTTATCTGTAGAAGAAAAGGCCTTATATCGTCAACTATATACTAATGTTTTAGAATACAATGAAGTAATAAAACCAAGTGTTAGAGTTAAAACAAATCAACTAAAAATAGTAATAGAATCTTTATATAATGATCACCCTGAACTATTTTATTTAGATACTAATTATTTATATAAATATGATAATTATAATAATTGTATAGAAATAACTTTAAAATATAATGACTTAATAAATAATATTGATTATAATAAGAGAGTATTTAATAAGTATTTAGATAAAATAGTTAATAAAGCTTTAGAATATAAAACAGATTATGAAAGAGAAAAATATGTATATAATTATCTAATAAATAATGTATCTTATAATACTAAATCTTCACTTAATCAAAGTTCCTATAGTGCCATAGTACTAGGTAAATCAGTATGTGCCGGTTATGCTAGAGCTTTCCAACTTATAATGCAAAAACTAAATATACCTACTTACTATGTATTAGGTTATGCTAAAGAAGACCATGCTTGGAATATAGTAAAACTTGGTAATGAATATTATAATGTCGATCTTACTTGGGATGATACCGGTAAGAAATATAGTCATTTTAATGTTCAAGATAAAGATATCGAAAATACTCATAGAAGAATAGGTATGTCAGTATATCTACCTTCTTGTAACTATAATACTTATTATAAATACGGATAGGAGATACTATTTATGATATTTGCACTTCTAACATTTCTGTTATGGGGATTAGCTGACCTTTTCTATAAAAAAGGTAATACAGGTAATGAAAAATATAATGAATTAAAAACAGGTATTATTGTAGGTATAGTAATGGGTATCCATGCTACTATCTACTTAATTATTAATCACCTAGAAATAAACTTTATCGAACTATTAAAGTATCTACCAGTATCTATCTGTTACATAGCTAGTATGGTCATAGGATATAAAGGTTTAAAATTTATGGAATTATCTTTAGTAAGTCCAATAGAAAACACTTCAGGTGTTATAACATCACTATTACTAATTATATTTTTTAAAGAAAAACTACCATTACTAGCTTATTTCGGAATACTATTCGTCTTCCTAGGTATAATAACTATTTCTTATTTTGAAAAGAAAGAAAACAGAAGTATAAAACTAAAAAAGATAAACTTTCTAATAATTATCTTTCCCTTATTATATTGCCTATTAGATGGATTAGGTACCTTCCTAGATTCTATATACTTAGATAAACTAGAATTAATAAGTGAAAATAGTGCTCTAATATGTTATGAATATACCTTCTTACTATATGCTATTATCACTTATATATTTATAAAGATTAAAAAAGAAAAATTACCAATTATTAAAGAAAAAGACAAACTTATAGCAGCTATCTTAGAAACAGCTGGTCAATTCTTCTATGTCTTTGCTATGTCTCATAATTCTACTTTAGGAGCAACTATAATTGGTTCATATTGCATACTATCTATGTTACTATCTCATATCTTCTTAAAAGAACATTTAAGAGAAGAAAAGTACATAGGTTTAATAATAGCTATATCGGGTCTTATAATATTAAGTATTTTAGATATTTAAAATGTCAACTTTGAGTTTCCTTTTCAAAATGCAACTCAAAGTTGATGTTTTTTAAGTTATAATAATCTTATACTGGACTCATGAAAAGGAGGAAATCTAATGAAATTTGGAGATAACCTAAAAAATTTAAGAAAGAGTAAGAAACTATCACAAGAACAACTTGCTGAAAAAGTAAATGTTTCAAGACAAAGTGTATCTAAATGGGAAAATGGAGAGGCCTATCCAGAAATGAATAACATATTAGAACTTTGCAAAATATTTAAATGTCATATAAATGATTTAGTAAATGATAGTATATTAGATCTAGATTCATTAGATGAAGATGTTAAAATGAGTGTAGTAAAATTCAAAAAAGAAAAACAAAAGAAAGTAAAAACACTAAGCAAAATTATTTCAATAATAGCAAGTATTGGTAGAGTATTCGCCTATATTGGTGTTGTAGTTGTAGCAATATTTATTATTGCATCGCCAATAATAATTAAAAATGTTAAATTAGAAGATAATAAGATAATGTATAAGAATAAAGAAGTAGATTTTGTCGAAAAAAAAGACAAATTAATAATTCAATATAGAAAGAATAAAATAGGAAATATAAGTAAAGAAGAAAAACTAGAAATTATTAGTTATCTAGAAACAATACCTAAAAACAAGCTAATACAAATGGTAGAAGCAGCATGTATTACTTTAGAGCTAACATTAGTATTATCCATATTAATATTATCTAATTTAAAAGAATTAGCAGATAATATTCATGATAAAGATACACCATTTATTAAAGAAAATGTAGATTTAATAAAAAAGATGTCTTATTTTCTAATAGCTGCTATTATATTACCAAATATAAGTGGCAAAATGTTTGAATTAATACTTCATAGAAGTTTAGATATTAATATAGAAATGTATAGCATTTTATCAATATTAATTATATATACATTATCTTATATATTTGAATATGGTTATGAAATACAACGTGACTCAAAAGGAAAAATATATGGTGAAATAGATGAATAAAAACACTTTTGTTGAACAGTTAACAAAAAAAATGGATTTAAATATAGAAAAATGTAATGATATTTATAATATATTAGATTCTAATTTTGTAATTAGTAAACAAAGTAAAAAGAAGATTATTGAATCTCTAATGCAAGAATTGTCATACAATTATGAAGAAGCCAATAAGATCTATTGGACTTCTATTGAAATAATAAAAGGCTTATTAAAAGGCATTAAGAACTAGATATTCTAGTTCTTTTTGTTTATAATAAAAGTGGTGGTTTTATATGGATGATAATATAAAAAAAATGAAAGATTTAATAAATATTTTAAATGAAGCTAGTATAGCTTATTATAAGAATAGCATGCCAATCATGACTGATTATGAATATGATAAATTATATGATGAATTAGTAGCTTTAGAAACTGAAACAAATATGGTTTTATCTAATTCTCCAACCAATAGAGTAGAACCGGAAGTACAAACAACACTCGCTACTGTAAATCATCCTGCTCCAATGTTATCTTTAGGTAAGACAAAAGATGTCAATGATTTAGTAAACTTTCTTGGCGATAAAGAAGGTTTACTATCTTGGAAATTAGATGGTTTAACAATCGTCTTAACTTATGAAAATGGCAAACTTATTAGTGGTGTAACTCGTGGTAACGGGATCGTTGGAGAAGTAGTAACGGAAAACGTTAAACAGTTTAAAAATATACCACTAAATATTTCTTATACAGGTCGATTAGTTCTACGTGGTGAAGCAGTTATTAAATATAGTGACTTTAATAGAATGAATAATGATATGGATTCCCAATATAAGAATCCTCGTAATCTATGTAGTGGATCTGTGCGTCAACTAGATAGTAAAATAACTAAAGAAAGAAATGTAAACTGTATCATCTTTGCGTTAATCGAAAGTGATGAAGATTTCGCTTTAAAAAGCGAAGGCTTTGAATGGTTAAAATCTCTTGGCTTTGAAACAGTAGAATACGCAAAAGTAGATAGTAATTCGCTACCATTAGAAGTAGAAAACTATAAAAAAAGAGTAAGTACTTATGATATACCAAGTGATGGTTTAGTACTTACTTTTGATGATATAGAATATGGTAATAGTTTAGGTAGTACTGCTAAAGCACCAAAACATTCTATAGCATTCAAATGGAAAGATGAAACAGTTTTAACTAAAATAAATAGTATTGATTGGATGGTATCTCGTACTGGTTTAATTAATCCTGTTGCTGTCTTTGATCCGGTTGAACTAGAAGGCACTATTGTTTCTCGTGCTTCATTACATAACATTTCTATCTTACAAGGTTTAGAAATAGGTATAGGGGATATCGTCGAAGTATATAAAGCTAATATGATTATTCCTCAAATAGCTGAAAATGATACGCGAAGTAACAATTTAGTTATACCTAATACTTGTCCAGTATGTGGTCATGAAGCAAGAATAATAAGCAATAACGATGCTAAATATCTATACTGTATGAATGATTTTTGCGTTGCAAAATTAATGAAGAGATTAAGCTTATTTACATCTCGTAATGCGATGGATATCGAAGGTATTAGTGATGCCATACTATCTAAATTAATAGATGAAAAAATAGTAAATGAATTCGCCGATCTTTATAAGTTAGAAAATCATCGTAATGAAATCATTCATTTTGAAGGATTTGGTATTAAATCATATGATAATATGATAGATTCAATAAATAAATCTAGAAATGTAAAACTAGCTAACTTTATCTATGCAATGGGTATACCAGATATAGGTTTCTCTCGAGCTAAATTAATTTGTAATAAATATAATAATGATTTAGAAACAATAAGAAATCTAAATGAAGAAGATCTAGCTAATATCGATGGTATAGGTGATGTTATAGCTAAAGAATGGGTAAATACTTTTAGCAATGAAGATTTTATTAAAGAGTTTGATAATGTTATTAAAGAATTAAACTTTATCGATACTAAAAATGATAATGAACAAGTATTAAAAGATAAAACATTCGTAATAACTGGTTCGCTAAATCATTTTGAAAATAGAGATAAATTAGTAGAATATATAGAAAGTCTAGGAGGTAAAGCATCATCATCAGTATCTAATAAAACTAGTTATTTAATTAATAATGATGTTACTTCTACATCTGGAAAAAATAAAAAAGCTCAAGAACTAAATATTCCTATCATAAGTGAAGATGACTTCTTAAAGTTAGTAGGTGAATAATATGTATATAATAGATTATCTAAATCAATATAAAGATAAAAAAATAAAACTATATGTTGATATGGATGGAGTAATCGCTGATTACGATGTAATGTGTGCAGCTAATTATGATAAAAAAAGACCACTAGTATCTAGTATTAAAGTACTAGAAGAAATATCTAAATGGTCTAATATAGAAATGTATATCTTATCTATTACTAGATATAACGAAGGATTAGAACAAAAGAATATTTGGTTAGATGAAAATATAAAGTTTATACCTAAAGAAAATAGAATAATAATTAGTAGAGAAGCTAATAATTTTATAAAAAGTAAAACTCTAAAGAGTAAATTCTTTAAAAATTTAAAAAGAGATAATAGTGTTATTATCTTAATAGATGATGATCCTCGTGTCTTAGAAGCTGTTAATAAGTATAGTCCAGATGTCTTATTATTAAAAGATACTGCTTTAGTAAAATAATAGTAGTATAATAAGGGGCGAAGAGGTGATACTCATGAAAAGAAAATATAAAAATATAAGAATACCATATTTTTACTATGATATTAATTCTAGAAATTGTGGATATATATATAAAGATGTTCTTTATTTTAAAGAAAGTGAAGTCTTCACAAAATACGTGGGTAGTTACCTAACATACCATTATAGTGTTAATGGAAACTTAAAAGAAGTACATGATTATGAAGATGTCTTAGTAGATGTAATAAATAACTATGATACTTTTAAAATAGATAATAAATATAAAGATGAGTATAGTCCAAGAGAATTAAGCGCTATACATGAATCAATTAAACGTTTAAAAAACAAGGATTTTTATGATTGTACTAAATATCAAATGAAATTCAAAAAAAGATTATTTGAATCTAAGGAAGAAAAGATAGGTAGAAAATTAGATGAAGAAATGAAAAAGTACGAAGACATAGATTTTCCTAAAGAAGTATTTAGTGATACTTTAAAAAGAAATGTTTTCGTATATAAAGGTATATGCTTCTATTCAGCACTTCATTGTTTAGAAGAATTAACCGTAATATCACTTTATTTTCAATTTAATGTTGATGGAGTAGAAGATAGTTATAATCATAATCATCAGCACGACTTCCAAGCCGTCATAAATGATTTAATATATGATACCGATAACTTTATAATATATGATTTTCAAAAACAATTTTATAGTACACAAGAAATTGAATTCTTAAATAAATTACATAAAAAATTATTAGACGACAACTTCCATACCATACCAATTGAAAATGATAAAAAATACCTAGAACATTATTCATACTTAGATGATAATAATAAGAAAATCAGATTATTCTTTTATAGAATATATGGTGATTATTTAGACAATAAAAAAAGAAATAAAATACTAAAGAGATACAAATAGTATCTTTTTTGTATGATTGATTATTTAGCATCATAGTGATAATATTTTAATATGGAAAATGAAGAATACAATAAACAACTTATGGAACTTCTTATGAAGTATGAACACAAAGAAATAGATGATAAAACATATAAAGAAGAATATGCTAAGTTAATAAACAGTAAACCATTATTAAAAGATATTCATAAGAATAAACAATTCTTACTTAGTAAAAACCTTATATATATCATCATTTTTAGTGTGTTACTCATTATTATATTAACAAACTTTGTTTCCACGCTTGTAGGAAAAGAATATATTGCAGCTGATTTAAATAATATAGATGAACCTATTCAAGTCCCATATAATGGTATAGATGATCTCCAAATTGGTTCTATAGATGCTGAAGTAGATTTAAATTACTCTTATGAAATAAGTGGTAAAGTAGTAGCAACATTTAAATATCTTCCTATTACTACCGGTAATAGAATGTCACCTATGGATGTAGGTATAGTATGGGGAGACTTAATAGATGAAGAAAATCTTAAACATATTAAATGGCACGAAACTGGTACAAGATTTCTTCATTGGGAAACAAAAGATGGTACTTGGTATCAAGAATTCGGTAGTGTTGAAGGACTTTATTCAAACAACCATTTAGTTCCTAGCAATAATAAAGCTAAAAATATGATCAAAAAGATAAAAAGGGGAGATTATATCAAAATTACTGGTTACTTAGTTGATATATTTTGGGAAGAAAGAAACAGATCATACTCTTGGCATTCTAGTATTACTAGAAATGATCAAGGGGATGGCGCTTGTGAACTTATTTACGTTACTGACGTAAAATGGTTGAAAGAGAACAAGTAATCATGTTATTATAAAAAACGCGGGGGAGATTTATATATGATTACTATATATGAAAAAGATATTAATGAAATTCACAATGAACTTGGTCAAATTCTTCTTAATGAGGAAAAAAGAAATATATGTTTAACATACATATTAGAGTTAGATGGTACTAGAATAAATACTGATGATTTAACAGAAAAGGAAATAATCTCTTTAATAAAACATGATCTAATGGATTATAAAGCTCCAGAAGGATCATATAAAAAACATCCTAGAGAATTAGATTCTCTTCGTCTAGCTCATTTAGTTAGAGATAAAATGATGCCTACAGTTAATGGTGCTTATGAATTATATAGATTAATACCTAAATATGAAGAAATAATACCAAGAATATTTAATGGATTCGGCTATATGAATATAGTTCATAGAGCAGTAATTATAGCTAATTATTTAAAAGAATCACATAATGACTTTAGTGCTATATCATACGATGAAATGATTACAGTACTAGAACAAATGGCTAATAATGAATTTGAAAGAAATTATAATTTACAAAGAAGATTAAAATAATTAATCTTTTTTTCTTTTTTTATTAGCACTATAGTGCTATAATACCTCATTATGGGGGGTTAAGTATGGAAACCAGTAGCAAAGATATAAAAGAAATAATGGCATTATATGGACATTCATATGGATATGAAGATTGTCCGAGTACAAGTGAATTACTAAATTATGTCTTTGAAATAAATGAAATGGATTTCCCAGACGTAAGTAATATTATTCTCCCATATATAAGCAAAAGAGAAATATTAAAAAGAGCAAAAGACTTTCTTGATAGTTTAATTATAATGCATGATATAAATTATTTATCTGATAAAAAATATGCCAATCTAATTACTATGAATCCCAATGTAACTCTTGCTAGTTTTATTACACTTTATAATAGATCACATACCAGTATTCATCCCTTTTTATTAGATGTTAATTTCGCTGAAAATAGTATCATAGATGGTTTAACAAGAGTTAGAGTAGTTACTACCAAAGAAGAAAACCTAACCTGTAAACTTCTTCATTATCTTAATATTTGTTTTGCTGGTATTAATATAAGTAGGTTTCTTACCGAACTAAATTCTTCAATATATATTCATGAAATAATTCATACGCAAACTTGTCATACAAAAGGTATGATAGAAAGAATTAATAATAGTGAAATACTTAGTATCTTTTTTGAATTATTATATGCTTATGATAACAATCCTGATTTATTTATAGTATTACTTATTAATAGAGTAGATCATATTTTTAAAGCCTTTGAAAATCTTAATAATATGGATAAAGGAATGCTCGAAGCTTGTACAAATAATAAATATTTTATTTCTATATCTAAAGCTTTTAATTTATTAGACAAATATATAAACAGTAATAACAAAATAAAAAAAGAAATAATGAATATAATACAAACTATTATAGATGGAGACATTACTTTAGAAGAAGGTTTATCTAAAATAGAAGTATTAGATGAAAATAGTTTAGATAGTAACATCGTTAGAAGATTAATTTTAAAATAAACTCATAAGTGGTATAATCTTTATGAAAGAAGGTAGAACTTATGAGTTTTATTAATGATATAATTACTAGAGCTAAAAGAAATAAAAAAACAATCGTCTTACCAGAGACAATGGACGAAAGAGTTTTAAAAGCAGCAGACCGTATCTTAAAAGAAGATATAGCTTCTATTATTCTAATAGGTAATCCTAAAGAATTAGAAACATATACTAACCTTGATTTTCGCTCTGCTACTATTATTAATCCTAGTAATTCTGAACTAACAGAAAAATTTGCTAATAAATTATATGAATTAAGAAAAGAAAAAGGAATGACTCTAGAAGAAGCTAATAAATTGTTATTAACAGATTATATGTACTTCGCTTGTATGCTTGTCCATGAAGGACTGGCTGATGGTGTAGTATCAGGTGCTTGTCATTCTACTGCTAATACCTTAAGACCTGCCTTACAAATAATTAAGACCTCTCCCAATACAAAATTAGTTTCATCATTCTTTGTAATGAACGTTCCTGATTGTGAATACGGAGAAAATGGCACATTTGTATTTGCTGATTGTGGCTTAGTTCAAAATCCTAATCCTGAAGAATTAGCATCTATTGCTAGCAGTGCAGCTGAATCCTTTGAAATGTTAATTGGTAAACCAGCTAAAGTAGCTATGCTATCACATTCTACTAAAGGTAGTGCAAGTCATGTTGATATAGATAAAGTAGTTGAAGCAACTAAAATATTAAAAGAGCAATATCCTTCCATAAAAGCAGACGGAGAATTACAACTAGATGCTGCTATCATACCAGAAGTAGCTAAAAGTAAAGCTCCTAATTCCGATATAGCAGGACATGCTAATACCTTGATATTCCCTGATTTAGATGCTGGTAATATCGGTTATAAATTAGTTCAAAGATTAGCTAAAGCTGAAAGCTATGGACCAATGACACAAGGCATTAAAAAGCCTATAAATGATTTATCTAGAGGGTGTAGTGTTGATGATATAGTTGGTGTTGTAGCAATTACTGCTGTTCAAGCTGCATCTAAAGAGTAAACAAATAACTATTTAAGAAGAGCAATAGTATTGTTCTTCTTTTTATGTTAAAATGAATATGGTGAATAATATGAAATTAGAAGATGTAACTAAGTATTTTTCTTACAACTCTGTTGTAATACTAACATTCTTTTTTATCTGTTTTATATTACTTATATTAGATTATATATTTGTTCATAAAATAAGCAATTTCTTTGCATTAAAAAAAGGAAGTTTATTAAATCCTATGACATATATTAGATTCATATCTAATTCCTTTGTAAGTAGTGATTGGAACCATTTCCGTAGTAACTTCTTATACATTCTATTACTAGGTCCTATGTTAGAAGAAAAATACGGAAGTATAGCTTTAATAGAAATGATGGTTATAACTAGTTTAGTAAGTAGTTTTTTAGTAATACTATTTTCTAATAAAGGGGCTTTAGGATGTAGTGATATAACATTTATGATGATTGTATTATCATCAATTGTTAATATCCAAGGAGGTAAAATACCTATTACTTTAGTTTTAATAGTATTATTCTATGTTTTAGATGAAGTAATAAAAGAAGTATTCCATAAGAGTGATGGAATATCTCATCTAGCTCATATAGCCGGAGCTGTATGTGGAGTAGTGTTCGGTTTTATAACATTTTAATTGACATTACTTTTTTTTTGACTTAACATATACCTCTAGTTAGGAGTGCTATCTATGAATGATAATACTAAAAAAATAGTAAAAGCTATTCGCAGTAATAATTATCAAGAATTTAGTAGTATATTATGCTATACAACAGATTTAGATTATGAAACAATAGATAGAGAACTACTAATTAAAAGAGATTTTAATATCCAAATAAAGATTAATTATTGCGATAATTATCAAA
>JAEEGL011205418.1_pt1 | contig 60559 bp, 43 predicted proteins | sample 9134231 | NCBI WGS metagenome assembly JAEEGL01 (sample SAMN16246548, study PRJNA631951) | gut metagenome | biome: gut microbiome; feature: rumen; material: fiber-attached | host: Bos | place: Iran: Karaj | collected 2018-10
GCTCGACCAACTGACCGAATTCGTGAAGCGTCCGCAGGTGGGAGCAAAGGGTTTGGTCTATGTGAAGTTCAACAGCGACGGCACGGTGAAGTCGGGCATCGACAAGTTCTACGAGCCTGAGGTTTGGCAGAAGGTGAAGGAGGCCTGCGGTGCCAAGGACGGCGACCTCGTGCTGATTCTCAGTGGTGACAATGCCAACAAGACCCGCGTGCAACTCTGCACCCTGCGCCTTGAGATGGGCGACCGCCTCGGCCTGCGCGACAAGAACAAGTTTGTGTGCCTCTGGATTGTCGACTTCCCCCTGTTCGAATGGAGCGACGAGGAGCAGCGCCTCATGGCCACACACCATCCGTTCACGCTGCCCAACCCCGACGATATACCCCTGCTCGACACCGATCCTGCCAAGGTGCGTGCCGTGGCCTACGACTTTGTATGCAATGGCGTGGAGGTTGGCGGTGGCTCTTTGCGTATCCACGACGGCAAACTACAGGAGAAAATGTTCCAGATTCTGGGCTTCACTCCCGAGCGTGCCATGGCTCAGTTCGGCTTCCTCATCAACGCGTTCAAGTATGGTGCACCGCCTCATGCCGGCCTCGCCTTCGGCCTCGACCGCTTCGTCAGCCTCATGGCCGGCCTCGACAGCATCCGCGACTGCATTGCCTTCCCGAAGAACAACAGCGGCCGCGATGTGATGCTCGATGCGCCGGGCGAACTTGATCCGAAACAGTTGGAGGAACTTAACCTGAAAGTGGATCTTTCGGAAACATCGAATTGACTTACATCAAGAATATTTGACATTCTGTCAGAAACTATTAAGAATCAGTCAGTTTCCTTCTGTAAAAGTAGTACCTTTGCACACGAAATAAATATTCAACTTCAATAGTATTAATATTTTAAGTATCATGGCAGAAAAGAAAGCTACAACAAAGAAGGCTGCTGAGGAGAAGGAAGTAAAGGCTCCCGCAGCAAAGAAGTCAACCACAACGAAGAAGGCCGCCGTGAAAGCAGAGGCTGCAGTGGCAGTAAATGCTGAGAACATTGGTTTCAAGGCTGGAGATGTTTATCAGGCACTGGCAGCAGCAGAGAAGGCTCTCGATGTGAAGGAGATTGCCAAGGCTGCAAAGATTTCTGAGGAAGAGACTCTGCTTGGTCTCGGTTGGCTGTTCAAGGAGGGCAAACTCCTGAGCACAGAGGACAATAAGGTTGTCCTGGCCTAATGAGCATTGAGCATAACAGACAATAGGAAAAGGTCGGTAAGCACTGTTTTACCGACCTTTTTTAGTGAATAATGACTTACGAGCAGCAGATATTGCAGATCCTGTTGGAGGTAGGCGAGCGTGGCATCAGCGTCAGAAAGTTGGCCAAGCATGTCTACAACATGAACTGCACGCTGTTCTCTCAGCCCGATGTGCAAGCGATCCATCGTTCGGTGCAGCAGTATCTTTTCAGTAATTCCAGGTCGAAGCGTCCGTTGGTAGAGAGCACAGGACGTTGGGGCTATTATCGCTTGAGTAATAGTGGAAGGTCTTACATGAAACAACTGATGCTGGAGTTCAACGATGACGTTCCCGCAACGGAAGAAAAAGAAAGCGAGAAACCCAGTCAGGATCTCTCGCTCAATTTGTTTTCAGACTTCTGATATACCTCTTCGTATAGTTTCAGCAACTGTTGTGCTGTGCTACGCCAGGAGAACAATCGGGCTCTTTCCAGTCCCCATGCTTTTTGCTGCTGGTAAAACGACTCGTCGGTTTCCAATTTGATGAGCATATCGGCTATCTCGTCAGCACTCTCCGGATTGATGAGAATGGCTTTATTACCTCCAATCTCAGGCATGGATGAGGTATTACTGGTGATGACAGGCGTGCCGCATGCCATGGCTTCGAGTAATGGAATACCGAAACTCTCGCGCAGTGATGTGTAGAGGAATGCAAACGCCCTGTTGTAGATATACGGCAGGTCCTTGTTCTGGATATATCCGGGCATGACTATCTTTTCGCGGATATTTTCTATGTGGTTACGGCTGATGATGCCGTTGAGATACTCCTTGTCTAAGTCGGCCATCAGTAGCGGACGTTTCATCTCCGAGCGATTCAGGTATTTGGAGTAGGCCACCAGGGTACGTTCTGTATTCTTCTTCGGATCCGTATTGCCGAGGAAGAACAGGAAACCGGAATCAAGGGGGCAGATCGCTTGATTCCTATCGGAAACATGGCCCTGTTCCATAGAATCTTGTGGCTTGAACCATTCGTTGTAGCCATTATAGATCATGGCCATCTGTTGCTCGGGAATGCTCAGTTTGTTAATAATGTTTTGTTTCTCAAATTCGCTCACGGTGATGATGCGCCTGCACTTATGCAGTATACGGGGCACTACCAGTCGGCGGTACAGCCATCCCATATTCTGATAGAGAGACTTGTTCTGCTTGTCGCGAGGCTCCAGGAAGATGATGTCGTGGAGAGTGAGCACAAGGGGAATGTCACACCAGATGGGTGCCGTGTTGCTGGTACAGTGCAACAGGTCAATGCCGGCTTTGTGCGCTGCCCTTGGCAGTGCCACTTGTTCCCAGAGCGGATACGACGGCATGTTGATTTCCACCACATGCACATTGTCTGAACTTTTTACGCAGCGGTCAGGACCAGGCTTTACGAATACATAATATTCATTCTCATGGTCTATCTGCTGCAGTTGTAATATCTCCTGCAATACGACATAGTCCATGCCATGCTTGTTTTTGCGAAAGATGCGTTGTGCTTCAATGCCGATTCTCATGGGTGTTGGGTGTTAGGTGTTTGATGATTTTGGCTGGAACGCCACCAACGATGGTGTTTTCAGGGACATCCGTAGTGACTACGGCTCCGGCGGCCACGACGCTGTGGCGGCCTATGGTGACACCGGGCAGAATGACGGCATTGGCACCTATCCAGACATCATCGCCGATGGTGACAGGCTTGGTCGTGATGCCCTGCTCATCAATGCGGTGGGTGGTATCGGCGAAGTTATGATTGAGGGCGGTCACGGTGATGCCCTGCGCCAGGTTGACATGGCTGCCTATGCTGACAGGGCCGATAATGGTGTTGTGGATGCCGATGCGGGTGTGGTCGCCTATCAAGACGTCGCCCACAGCGTTGTTGATGCAGCAATACGACTCGACGACGCTACGGCGGCCCAGCGAGAAGCGGCGGTAGGGTGGGGTGTCCATCCTTACGCTGTGGTAGATCTTTGAGCCGCGGGCGTGGTGCTGGTAGAGCGGGGCCAACAGGCGGATATACCAGCGCGGGCGGGCATCGCGCTGGTTCATGATCAGGTAGTCAAGCCAGTGCTTCAGGCGTGGGCTGGATTCGAAACACTGACGCAGGCCCCTGCGGGAAAAACGCTGGGTACGATCGCTATTCAAGGTGTCTTGATGAGTTGTTGCCATTGTTGGGTGATTGTTTCTATGTTAAAACGGGCGGCTATCTGCAGGGCTTGCTTTGCTTTTGCGTCGAAATCGAGGCGGGTGGCCTCTTCGAGGCGCCGGGCCAGGACGTCGATGTCGCCATTGGGGAAGTAGAGGGCGAAGTCGCCCATGATTTCTTTGCTCGTCGGCAGGTCGGAGGAAACGATGGAGAGGCCGTGGGCCATGGCCTCGACGAGCACTAGTCCAAAGCCCTCCCAGCGGGAACTGAGCACGTAGACCCTGGCCTGGGAATAGTAGGCCTGGATATTATTAGTGAAGGGATGCAGGGTTACGCGCTCTTCTAAGTGGTGCTCGGCAATGAGGCGGCGATAGAGCGGCTCCTCCGGACCCTCACCTACGATGTCGAGTGTCCAGTCACGGTTGTCTTTGGCAAAGCGTGCAAAGGCTTCTATCAGCAGGTCGAAGCCCTTGTGACGGTAGGAGAAGCGGCCTACGGCGAGGAAGGACTTCGTAGCCCCTTCGGGGGCAGAATGGGGGGCTTCGGGTATTAGCGTCAGGGGGTTGTAGATGACCTCGGGGGTAAAAGCATGTTTGGTTTGATAGGGCTCGACGTCGCAATGACAGAGCACCACGGTATGCGTGAGGCGGCGGAACTGATAGACGAAGTATTTCTCCAGTTCGGGGCCGGCATACCAGGAGCCTTCGGAGAACATGGCCTCGAACGAGTTGTGAACCCAGCCTATCAGGTTCTTGCACTTCAGACTGTCGCGGATGGCGGCTATGCGGGTGGCTATGGGGGCATGGACGGCAATGATGGCATCAAAGTGGTGCGCATTCAGATGGCTGATAAGCGTCTGGCGCCGTTCGCTGGGAAATGAACTGTGGGCATAAAGCGAGGAGGTTGCATCATTTTGTGGCAGCAGCCGGCGGAAGAGGAAACTGTAGGCCTTGCAGCATTTCTGTTTCAGCGGCCCTACCTCGGGGTAGGCCAGGAACTCATAATCGATGTCGGCCTCGTTCAGGGCGTATAGGCTGGTGTCCTTGCTCTCGGGTTGGTCGAAGGTCATGATGGTGACCTTGGCCGTTTTCGACAGTTCCTTTGCAATGACAGCCGTCACCCGCTGCACGCCTCCGAAGGAGAAAATGGATTCTACCACGAAACAAATGCTCATATCTTCCGAATTTTTCTGCAAAGATAATGTAAATCAAGATAAAAACCAAATGATATTTGCATATTTCATGAAAAATCTTTATCTTTGCCATTCAAAAACAGAGATACAATGAAGATTCTATTTCTTACATATCATGGTTTTGACCCAGGCAGCGGCATCAGCAAGAAGATGCTGGCACAGATAAAAGGCCTGCGGCAGGGCGGCCACGAGGTGCATGTCTGTTCGTATGACTACGATGCCAAGCGCGACCTGTGCCGCTTTATCGACGACCGGCCCATCAAGAATTACGGCCGTGGGGCAATGGCGGCCATCCGTCAGCGTATGAGTTATGGCTGTATAGCCGACTACTGCATAGACCATGGGATAGAGTTGGTGTATTCGCGCAACTACCAGAACGCAACGCCCTGGCTGATAGGTCTGTTTCGCAGACTGAGGAAAAACGGCATCCGCTGCGTGCAAGAGATTCCCACCTATCCTTACGACGGCGAGTTCAAAGGCTATCCGTGGGACAAGAAGATAGGCCTATATATAGATAAGGTGTTCAGAAATGCCCTGGCTGCTCAGATGGATGCCGTGGTCACGTTCTCGGAGGCAAAGGAAATTTTTGGCCAGAGGACAATCAATATCAGCAATGGGGTGGACTTTGATGCCATACCGCTACATTGCTTACAGACGCAAGACTCTGTCCCTACCAAGGGTAATGGCTCGGACATCCATGTCATCGCCGTAGCCGAGGTACACACGTGGCATGGCTTTGACCGCTTTATCCACGGGTTGGGAGAATACTATGCCCAACACCCAACACCCAGCACCCAGCACCCAGCCACTTTCTTCCATATCGTGGGCGACGTGTGGGACCCGGAGATGAACGGCTCCGAACGCGCGCCGGGCTTTGCCATGTATATTAATAAATATGGTATAAAGGACTATGTGGTTTTTCATGGAAAACTGTTTGGCGAGGAACTCGACCGTGTGTTCAACCAGTGTGTGTTTGCCGTGGGCAGCCTGGGTCGTCATCGCAGTGGCATCACGCATATCAAGACGCTGAAGAATCGTGAGTATGCCTGTCGTGGCATACCTTTTATATATTCTGAATGTGACAGCGACTTCGACCATCAGCCTTACGTGCTGAAGGCTCCGGCCGACGAATCGCCTATTGATATTCAGCGGGTGGTAGACTTTATTGACCATTGCCACATCAAGGCTGAGGATATACGCAAGAGCGTGGCACATCTGTCGTGGAAAGAACAGATGGGACGAGTGGTTGAAGAGTTGAAGAGAGAAGGAGTAAAGGAGGTAAAGGAGGTAAAGGAGTAAAGGAGGTAAAGGAGTAAAGGAGGTAAAGGAGATATGAAGATAGTGTATGTGATTGACTCGCTGGCCAGCAAGGGTGGGGCAGAGCGGATATTGAGCGACAAGATGAACTATATGGCCGCCCGTTATGGCTATGAGGTCTATGTGGTGACCTGCTATCAGGACTTCAATAAGATGCCTAATGCCTATTACCTGTCCGACCGGGTGACACAGATCAACCTGAACATACCCTATTATTCGCAATACCACTATGGCTATCCCAAACGGCTTTGGGTGAAGCATCAACTCTACCAGCGGTTGTGCCGCGGGCTGACTGAGACTATCCAGCGTATCGACCCCGACGTGCTGATAGGGCTTGGCTATTTCAATGCCGACCTGGTGAGTGGCATACCTTGCAGGGCGAAGAAGATAGTGGAGAGCCATGAGGCCCGCATCTTTACCATGTCCGACCGTGGACTGAGCCGTTCGCTGCTCTCGCGCCTGTTTATGCGCTATTATAAAAAGAGGTATTTCCGCAGGGTGGAGCGTCAGGCCGACGTGGTGGTGACGCTGACCAAGGGCGATGCTCTGGAATGGCGGCAGGCCAAGAGGGTGGAGGTGATACCTAACTTCACAGTGATGAAAGTCAGCCGGCTGAGCGACGTGACGACAAAGCGCGTTATTGCCGTGGGACGCCTGGAATGGCAGAAAGGTTTCGACCGTCTGATTGACGTCTGGCAGTTAGTAGGGAAGAAGCATCCCGACTGGACGCTGGACATTTTCGGCTCGGGCACGCTGGAGGGCGACTTACAGCAGTTGATACAGGCAAAGGGCCTGAAAAACATATCCTTGCATCCGTTTACGCCAAATATTGCCGACGAGTATGTGCAGAGTTCCATCTTTGCCCTGAGTTCGCGCTTCGAGGGCTTCGGCCTGGTGCTGCTCGAGGCTATGCAGGCCGGCCTGCCTTGTGTCACGTTCGACTGTCCTTTCGGACCCTCCGATGTGGTAGCCGATGGCGAGAGCGGCTTCGTTGTTCCCGATGGCGACGTTGCCAGGTTTGCCAATCGCCTTTGCCAACTGATAGAGGATGAAGAACTGCGGCACCAGTTCTCTACAGCCTCGGTAGCCAGAGCAAGGCTATTTGATGTCGAGGTGGTGATGCAGCAGTGGAAGGAACTACTTGAAGAGGGTGGGGTAGGAAAGGCTACTTGAAGAGGGAGGCAACCTTTCCGGCAGCCCGTCGGAGCCATAGATAACTGCATGGCATCCGGCGGTAGAAAAACATGATGCACCTCTGTTTCTTGGTGTAGGGGAAACTCAGGTCGGCCACTTTCTGCTTGAGGTCGGCTATCAGTTGGCGTCTCTCCCGAAACAGGTTGTCGTACTGGGTGATATACCACTGCGTGATGGAGAAGGTGGTGAAGATCACGTCCATGTATTTCTCGTCTTCTTTCGCTGTGAGTTGCATTTCTTTTCGCATGTCCCACAGGCGCGCTATCACCGTGTTGAGGTCGTAGATTTTTCGTGCATCAAGGGTGGAGCAGATGGACTGCTCGCGCTGCCGGTAGAGGTAGAACAGGCTGTCGGTCTTGATGCATTTGCCTGCCTTGAGATAACATTCGGAGGTAAAGGGCACGTCTTCGAAATAGATGCCGGGGATGAAGTGCAGGTTGTTGGCATCGAGGAAGGCTTTCTTGTATAATGTGCGCCAGACGTAGCACTCGCGGGGATTGAGGTTGTAGATAAAGGCCTCGCTGCCCGTCTTTTCTTCGTAGGAGAGCATGGATCCGACGGGGGAAACCCGTCGGCACAATTCCTGTAGGCTCTCGTCTGTTACCTTTTCGAAGCCGGCAATGAGAAGGTCGGCATCTTTCTCTGTAGCCAGGTCAACAAGGTCCTTTATGCTGCCGGGCACCAGCACATCGTCGGAGTCAAGGAAAAGGATATATGCACCCGTAGCCTTGGTTAGTCCAGTGTTGCGGGCGGCCGAGAGGCCTTGGTTATCCTGCCTCATAATGATGATGTTCCGATGCTGGGTCGTGATGTCGGCAATACGCTCGAAACTCTGGTCGCGTGTGCCGTCGTCAACGATGATGACTTCGAAGTCATCATCGTTCATGTCCTGCATGAAGATACTCTCCACGCAGTCCCTGATATACTGTTCCACCTGATAGACAGGTACTATGATGCTCAGACGTTTCATTTCTCCATCTAATTTAGTTTGTTTCGCAATCTAATTTAGTTTGTTTTGCAATCTAATTTAGTTTGTTTCGCAATCTAATTTAGTTTGTTTCGCAATCTAATTTAGTTTGTTTACTTCTTAAAGCGCCACGGCATGATGATTTGCTCTGCCTTGCTGATGAATCTGTAGCCGAAGATGCGGATAAGCAGCGTGCGCGTGCGGTAGTAGGCCTTGGCCTTGGGCGAGAACCAGGAGTTCTGGTAGTGGTGGATAGCGTAGGTATAGGGCGTCAGTTCCACCTCGCGCGAGTCGAAGACCTTGGGCGAGAAGAAAGCATCGTTCATCACGAGCACCTCTTTCTGGAAGTCCTGTCTGCGGATGTTCAGGCTCTCGTCAAGCGACAGCACACGGAGCGGCTTCAATTGGCGTATCTGCTCGTCCATAATCTCAGGCAACTTACGGATGTCGAGCGTACCGTCGGCCTTCACAAAATGTCGGCCTTCATAGTAGTCCAGGCATTGCTTGATCCAGTCGCATCCCTTTTCGGCCCCCATGATGGCGGCTTCAGGCGTGCCCGCTTTCTCGGCTCCCATGAAATAAGGCAGGTCGAGCAGGTCGTCGAAGCGTTTAAGTACCTCCACGTCGCTGTCTAAGTAGATGCCGCCCTCGTGGTATAGCGCATAGAAGCGGATATAGTCGGCCGCGAAAGCATACTTCTTTTTCTCGAAGGCCTCGCGCACCCACGGCGACAAACTCAGGTCAAAGCGCTTGGTGTCCCATAGCACTATCTCATAATCGGGCATCACCCGCTTCCACGACTCAATGCAGCGTGCTATCTTGGCAGGGTAGGCATCGCCGCTGAGCCAGCACAGATGTAACTTTTTAGGTATCATGGTGCAAAATTACAAAGAAAAGATGATATGTCAAAACGAATTCGGAAGTTTATTGCACGTCATAGTGGCCGAGGCTGCTAAATCAGACAACGGGATAAGAAACAAACGCCTACTCACCCTCTAACGGCCAGCACTCTGAGGGCTGATGCATGCGGCGCATAGCCTCATCGAAGAGTTGCACCATCTCGGGGTATTCACTGGCCAGATTATGACGCTCCTCTGGATCCTCTCTCAAGTTGTAGAGTTCCAGAGGGGCGTTCTTTTTGATGGTCACACACTTCCAGTCGCCCAGTCGGGCTGCCCGCTGCTTGCCGGTGAACTCCCAATAGAGCATGCGGTGGTCGGTGTCTACGGGCTGCCCATAGAAAAGGGGCAGGATATTGATGCCGTTGATATGCTGCGGTAGGCTCTTCTCGCTGCCGGTCAGGGCTGCCAGCGTGGGCATCATGTCGGGGAAGTAAATCAGGTTTGTCAGTTTCTGCACAGGCACGCGCCCAGGCTGATTGACAATCATCGGCACGCGGATGCCACCCTCATAGAGTTGACCCTTGCGACCGTGAAAGCCCGCGTTGCAGTTCAGTTCCTCGATAGGTGCCTGCACGGCGGCGCCGTTGTCGCTGGCAAAGATGACGAGGGTGTTCTCGCGCAGTCCCTCCTTTTCCAGATAGTCCAGCAGCCGGCCGATGGCACGGTCCATGTGGGTGATGAGCGAGGCATAGCGTTTGGTGTTCATCGACCAGTCTTCCTGGCCGTCGTACCATGAGGTCTCGTCTATGATATAAGGCTCGTGGGGCGCATCGTAGGCCAGATAGAGGAAAAACGGCCGCTCCTTGTTGCGCCCGATAAAGGCAATGGCATCATCGGTCGAGATGTCTGTGTTGTGGCGTACATGGGCATCGTGGGCATTCTCCTCGATGGTGGTCAGCGTATCGCCGTTGAAGCGATAGTAAGGATAATAATAAGGTGAGTTGGAATGTACCGTCGAGATAGTCCAGCCATAGAACTCGTCGAAGCCGCGATGGTTGGGCGATGCGGTGGGGTCGTAGCCGTCCAGGTGCCATTTGTTTACCAGGCAGGTGCGGTAGCCGGCGGTGCCCAGCACGGTGGCAATGGTCGTATCGGTGGGCATCAGGTTGGTACGACGGATATAAGTGGTGTCGCCGTTGGCATTGATCTTGATGCCCTGAATGCCGCCCACGGGACACTGGTTGTCGCGTATGCGGGTGTTGCCGCTGTGCTTACCCGTCATCAGCGAACAGCGCGACGGGCTGGAGATGCCGCTGCCGGCATAGCACTGCGTAAAGGTGGTGCCCGTCTGCGACAGGCGGTCGATGTTGGGCGTCTTCACATACTTCGAGCCGAAGCACGACAGGTCGCCATAGCCCATGTCGTCGGCCAGTATAAACACGATGTTAGGACGCTCGGGCGTAGCCTTCTGCGCCTCGGCCTCGACAACACTTCCCGCTGCCAGCAAAACCAATGTTCTATTTAACTTCCCTTTTAATTCCATCTTTAACTTCCCTTTTAACTCCATCTTACCTTCCTTTTTTATTTCCTTTTCAATTCAACGAATAATCTGACTCCCTCTTGCTCGTGTTCAGACATAGCCCTCCATAAACTCTTTTGTATGCTCGAAATACATGCGATAGCCCTCACATAGGTAGTTTTGGGGCGATTCCTGACCCTCGGTCTCTGTACTATCTGTGCGAATCCTGTTTCGCGGACACTCGCCGTAGCAAGTAAACAGCCACTGGCACTCATGGCATTGGCGGGGCAGCGCCTCCTGTTTCTGCCGTGCGAAGGCCTGCTGCTGGGGACTGTGCATCATCTCGTAGATGGTCTGCCGACGGATATTCCCAAGCCGATGCTCTGGAAACACGAAGTGGTCGCAACTATACACGTCGCCGTTCCACTCCACCACGCCCACATGACCGCACAATGTCGACAGCGCGCAGATGCCGGGTATCACGCCCAGATAGTTGGCCAGCGTTGCCTCGAAGATATTGACAAACACCTCGCCCACATCCTTCTTCCGCCATTCATCGAACACCTCGCAGAGGAAATGTCCCCACTGGCTGGCCGTGACATCGCCGCCCACGGGCGTAAACTGTAGATACTTACAGCCGATATTGCGAAAGAACTGGTAGACCTCCACGGGCTGCTTTACATTTACGCTGTTCACCGTGCTAAGTGCGTTCCACATCACGCCATGCTTTTCCAACAGTTCGATGCCCTGCATCACCCGTTGCCACGAGGGTTCTCCCCTGCGGCTTTTCCTGTAGGCATCGTGCAGGTGCTGCGGCCCGTCGATGCTGATGCCTATGAGCCAGCCATTGTCGTGGAAGAAGCGGCACCAGTCGTCGGTGAGTAGCGTGCCGTTGGTCTGCAGGCAGTTGTCTATATGATGCCCGGCGGCATAGCGTTGTTGCAAGCGTATCGCCTTTTCATAGAACGCTTGCGGCAGCAGCAGGGGCTCTCCGCCATGCCATGTAAACAGCACCTCCCGGTTCACCTGGCTCTCTATGTACTGCCTTACAAAGAGTTCCAGCACCTCGTCGCTCATTACCTGTTGTCCCTTGTCAGGATACAGTTGCTGCTTATCCAGGTAGTAGCAATAGCCACACGCCAGATTGCAGGCAACCCCCACGGATTTTGCCATCATATAGAGCGGTCGTTGTGAAATGAACTTGGTGTTGTGCATCATTTATATAAATAAGTTCTTGCCTTGCAGGCGACCAAAGGTCGAGCGAGGACTATTTGCTCGTAGGGACATATTCTTGTATTTGTCCGCAAACGGTTTTTCCTGGTGCGGACAAATACAAGAATATGTCCCTACGAGTGGATGAATTGTCCCTAAAAACAGATAGTTTTATTTAAAATTGATGACCAAGCCAGTGCAGCGGAACTGCACACCGCCGCTGTTGCCAGAGGCCAGGTCGTTGACCACTTTGAGTGATGAAGCACCAACACCAGAGAATGAGACGGTGGCTGCATCCTTTGCGTAGTTCAGTTTCTTGCCGCCAGCCTCGCCGTAGAGTTCTTCGTTGCCGCAGTAGGGTGTGCCGTTATAGGTGTCGTAGTTGAATACCACGGAGTCGATAACCTTAGAGCCGGCATTGATGGTCACGGAGTTGTGGGCATACATGCGCACAATCTTTGTGCTCTCATGGTACACGGGCTTGTTCTTGCCGTCTTCCTGAGAGAAGGTCAACGTAGTACCGTCGACCAGTTTGATGGGGCTGTCAACAGAGGTGATGCCCAGGTCGCCGTAGACCACGGTGAGTTTGTTGCCCTCCAGCACGCCGCCATTGCCGCTCGGCGTCTCGCCGCCGGGAGTAGTGCCGCCGCCGGGGGTGTCGCCGCCTTCGATGCTCACGAAGTAAGCGTTCATCACCTCAATCTTGTCGTTATACGAGCCGCGGTTGCCGATGAGCGTCAGCGTGCAACCCTCCTTGATGCCCTTGGCAGCCACCAGGTCTTGGAACTTCTTTTTCTCACCACCCTGCTTATCGAGCAGACCATAGACATAGACGGAGCCGGTGGCATCCTCCAGGTCGAAGTTGCCGTAAAGGTCACCCTCCTTCAGGTTCTTCACCTTGCCCGTGAGCTGATACCACACTTCGGTGCTTTCTGCAGCAGCGTTGAACTCAGCAACTGTCACTTTTTTCACCTCGCCAGTAGGAGGTGTTGGTGGTGTCTCGCCACCGCCGGCTGTCTGCCCGTTGAGCGAGTATATATAACTCTCGTTGGCCGATGTCTCCGGCGTGTTGCCCATATAGTTCATCACCTTGCCGCAGATGATGACCTCGTCGCCAATCTTAATGTCGGTGCCGGAAGTGTACTTCACATTGCCGAGATAGAGCGTGCGGAACACGTAGAACTCGTTGCTTTCGGTGCCGTCCTCAGAGATGTAGAACGAAGCGTTGCCGTAGGTGCCGCCACCGGCGAAAGTGCCATTGTTGGCAATCTTCGATATCTTACCCTTGATATACACATCGTTGGCACTCTTTGCGCCTGATGCCAGTTGGCTGGTGAAGTTGATGGCAGCAACGGGATTGAACGGGTTAGCCAGCGTGCCGTCGCCCTTGGCCACGCCCTCGCTGCTACCGCCGCCGGCCACCTTGCCGTTGAGCGAGTAGATGCTGCTGCCCTGAGCGAACTGCGGGGTGTTGCCCTTGAAGTTAACAAGTTTGCCGGTGACGATGACCTCGTCGCCCACCTTTATCTCATTGGCCGACTTGAACTTCTCGCCACCGAAGCTGTAGCCACGGTAAATCTGTAGCGTGGTGCCGTTCTCGGTGCCGTCGTCGGAGATAGAATAGGTGGCATTGCCATACTGGCCGGTGTCTACCTCGCCAATGGTGCAGATCTTACCCTTGACGAAGCCTACGGGCGACTGCTTGTCGGCACCCAGCGCATTGATATAGGTCAGAGCCTCGGCTACGGTTAGCGGCTTCTCTTGCGTGCCGGGAGCAGCGGGTGTCTCGCCACCGCCGCCTTCGCCTTTCTTATAGGCTACGAGATAGTTGCCCTGGTCGAACTCCATGGTGCCTTTATAGTTCTTCACCTTACCGCAGACCGTTACCTCATCTCCTACCTGCAGGTCGGCATCCGATGCTACTGCTGCGCCGTCGAGCAGTTTGCCGCGATACACATAGAAGCGGTTGCTGGCCTTGGCATCATCAGAGATGTAGTAAGTGGCATTGCCATACTGCGAAGAAACCTCGGTGGTCTCCGTCACGATGCCCTTTACATACACATCTTCGCTATTATTCAGAAATTCTGTGTCGGCCAGCCCTTCGCAGGCTTTGATGACAGCAGCCACATTCCATGGATCTGCGGCCGTGCCGCTACCGGTCGGCTCAATAACGACTTCGGGCTCTGAGGGTTTAATCTGGCTGTACGGGTTGTTGTACGGCTCGGGTACATCTTCACAGGATGTGAAGGTGAATGATGCGATGGCCATAGCCATCATGCTAAATAATATCTTTTTCATAATAATATAATTTTTCTATCGTCTTTAACTCCTTTAACTTCTTTACTCCTTTACTCCTTAAAGAACTTACTTCACCTCCTCCACGTCGTCTAAACTGCGGATAATGAGTTCCCATTGGTTTCTGTAGCGCTTAATGACGCCGGTGATATTCATCTTGCCGGCGGGCAGTTTCATGGCTGCAAAGTCGGCATAGTTGCTGGTATAAATCTGCACGCCGCCGTTCGAACCGTCGGACTGCTCCTTGAAATACCAGGAAGTAGAGTAGTTGGGATCAGAGAAGGGTGACTCACCGGCCACGAAGGGTATGTTGTCTACGTACTGCTTGGTGTCGCTGTTGTAGTAGCCGCCTTTCTTGATACTCACATTCTTGATGACGCACAGTTTTCCGGCATCCTTGGCAATGTCCCATGTGGTCTTTGTGCTGCCGTCGGCAAACAGTTCCGGCTCTATGCGCATGCGGTAGCCGGTATAAGTGAAGTGCTGATTCCATAGGGCGCGTGGCATGCGGCTCACGCTGGTGTCGCCCGATGAGTTGGTGTAGGGTGTGCCGATAGTGGCACTCAGACGGTAGTTGCCGATATAGAGGCCGTTGAGGTCGACCAGTATCTCGGTGCCTACGGGCAGATAGCCGAAGATGCCGCCCTGAGCGATGCCGATGAAGATGGCACCCGTGGCATCCTGCACGCTAATCTCGTTGTACATATTGCCCTGCACGTCGTTGGCTGTTACCACGGCCTTGATTTGCAGGTCTTCATTGATTTGTTTGAAGACGCCCTCGGTGTTCACCTCGTTGCTGAATTTCTGTTTCAGCGCATCGATGGTGATGACATTCGTTTCCTTGATATAGGAGTTGCCATAGAGTGTGTCATCGGTGGCCGGCTCGTCCCAGTCGCCGTCCATGCAGGCCGTCGTCAGCAGTGGCATTGCTGCCAGCATGCCCAGTGCGACCGCACCTTTCATGAGCAACTTTTCCACCTTATTATATATATATATAGTCATAACTTTATTTACTTTATAATATTTCGTGTAATTCGTGCAATTCGTGTAATTCGTGCAATTCGTGTAATTCGTGCAATTCGTGTAATTCGTTGTTTAGAACTTATACGCAATGTTCACCATGCCGTTGATGCCGTATGCATAGAACTTAAACGGGTTCTTCTGGAACTGGTAGGCACGCACGTTGTCGCTGGCCGTATAACTGCTGCGGCTCTGCTCGTAGCCGCCGGTCACGATGTTCTGGTTGTTCAGGATATTGGTGGCCGTCACGTTGATACTCATTGAGCGGCCGTGCTTCAGGCGGATGCTCCTGCCTATAGATGCATCAACCATAAAGCCGCCGTGACCCTTGGCCTGTGCCACTGCACTCTCCAGCACATTGCCGTTGCTGTCGTAGACGGGCTCGAAGTCCAGGCGGTTGCGCCTGTCGAGCGTCGACTGATAGCGGTAAGAGGGCGAGTAGGACAGGTAGATGCGGTCGTACCAGTTGCAGTTGAGGTCGAGGAACCAGCCGTTCTTGTGGTAACTCACGATGAAACTCATGGCGGTGAGCGGTGTGCCAGCCTCGCGCATGTTCTTATTATATACTATCTCGGGCTTACCGCCGTTGGCATCGTTGAAAGTGCCCTTGGTGCTGCTCATATACCACACCTGGGCGTTGTTGGTGTTCTTGGCCTCGCTCACGGTTCCTATCGCCTTGAAGTTGAGGTCGCTTGTAATCTTGAAGTTCAACCCCCACTCTATGCCGTAATACTTCTTGTTGATGCCGGTCATGGAGACATACGAGAACGAGTTGATGTCGTCGAAGTAGAAGTTCTGCCATTCGGTGACATCCTTCAGAATGGCACCGTATGCCATGATGTTGGCCTTCAGCCAGGGGGTCTGCAACTGGTAGCCGATTTCGGCCATGTAGTTCTTCTCGGTTTTCAGGTCAACCACGAAGTCGTTGTTCATCTCGGGCGACACGAAGGCAGCCTGTGCCTGCGGTGCACGCATGGCGACACCCACGCCGACATTGAAGGCGTGGCCATGGCCCAAGTTGACGGTAGCACCCGTCTTGCCGCCGCCTTCCAGGAAGTGGGCGGTGCCGCTCTTGCCGTAGGAGTTGTCGAGGAACATACCGTTGCGCATCTTGCCGTCGCGCTGCATCTCTACGCCGCCAATGCGCCCGCTGGCGAAGGCGTGGATCTTGCTGCCCACATTGGCCGAGTAGGTGGCCCAGAAGGTTCCCTTGTCTACCAGTAGGTTGTAGTCGTAGCCGAAGCGGTCGCCTTCCCTTACCACGGCGTTGGGATGGTTGGCGTCATACTGCACCTGCGGGTCGAGGGCGGAATAGGTACCCAGGGCATAGGTGTTGATGTTATGGTAGGAGGTGGCACCCATTAGGTCGTCCATCGTCTGATAGTGCATGCCCTTGTTTGTGGCCAGTTGGATGCCGAAGACCAAGTGCTGGTCCTTGGTCAGGTCGATGTTCATGGTGGAGGCCAGCGCGATGTTCAGGTTATCATTGTGCTTGGCCTGGATATAGTACATGGCATCGGCTCCCTGCTGGTTGGCATTATGGTTGGCCAAATAGAGTTTGTCGAAGTCTATCTGGCGGTCTCTCACGCTGCCCGACAGCAGGTCCTTGGCACGCAGCCAGTCGCTGGCACCCTGCTCCGTGCGGTTGTTGGCATCTTCTTCAAACCACACGTCGAAATAACTGCTGGGCAGGTTCTTCCAGTAGTTGGGGTGGGGGTTGTCAGAATTGTTGTAGTTAAGCCTGGTGCTCTTGTACATGGAGTAGCGGCCTGACAGCGAGGTCACCAGTTTGATGTCGTCGGTAATCTTCCAGTCCCATGTGGCCAGCACGGTGGGCGCATAGTCGGTCACCACGCGCGAGTTACGCTTGTGGCCGCTCTGGTAGCCCCAGTAGGGGTTGTAGTAGCGGTCGTTGGCCAGCCAGTACATCTCGTCGGTGGCGGCACCCTGACCTGCACGCTCCGTGGGGTTGCCCCATGTCACTATCGACAAGCGGTGCTGGTCGTTGAAGAGTTTCTCCACACCGAGGAAATAACTCAGCGAATTGTAGAACGTGCCATCAACGTAGGCCGTCTCCATATTGGCCCAGCGGTAGGTGAGGTTGGCCGAGATTGCCCAACCGTTTTCCATCACACCACTATTATAAGTGTACATGCCGCGTAAGGTGTAGTTGCGGTTGGCGCCCGTAAGGGTCAACCGGTGGCCGGTGGCGAAGGCCGACGGGCGGAAGTTGTAGTTGTTAGAGCCGGCCATGTCGCTCATGCCGAAGTTGTTGTCCTCGAAGGGCAACGAGTTCTCCATGCCGCGCGTCTGCTGGTTCAGGCCGCCGATGATCGAGTAGCGGAACTGGCCCGACTCCATGTCGTTCATCTGCACATTGTTGATGTAGATCTCATTGTACTTTTGGTTAAAAGCACGGTAGCGGAAGCGCAACGGGCTGAAAAGATAGCCCACCTGAGAGGCGTAGGTGTTGGCGTTGGCACCCATAATGGTCACGTTCTGCGACATGTCCTCGTCCTCGCCCAACTGTGCTTCCGTGAAGGTGAAGGCCTGCTCGTCCTGCACGCCCAGCGAGTCAATCTCGGTCTGAGCCATGGCTGCAGGCGCAATGCAAAGTGCCATCACCGCAAGTTTCAGCGTTTTGTTCATAGAATTACAGATTAGTATTATTAATATTGGGTACAAAGATAAAGAAAAAAAATGAGTAAAGTCAATATTTGAAGAAAAAATTACAAGAAAAGCAAAAAAAAACTGCTTTTTCTTTGTCGTTTCTAAAAAAAGTTATAAATTTGCAGCGGATTTTGTGTAGTTATTTAGTAAACATGTTTAATTTATAATACTTTTTAATCAATGAAAAAGAAAATTATTAATGGTTTTCTCATGCTGACACTATTAGTTTCAGCCATGGGATCTTTCGTGTCTTGTAAAGACTACGATGAAGATGTCTACGTGGAATTGAGGGGCAAGATCACCAATCAGACTACGCTGATTGATGCCTTGGACATCCAGGTGAAAGAGTTAAAGGCTACGGTCGACACGATGAAGTCCTGCAACTGCCAGTTGAAGGATTGGCTTACCAAGACCGAGGCTGACGCAACCTATGCTACTAAGGCTGCTCTCGCTGATTCAATTGCTAAAATTAAAACTGCTAATCAGTTGCTTGAGAATAGAATTAATAGCGTAGAGACAACACTTAATGCTAAACTTGATTTATACAAGAATGATATTCTTACGCAGATTACTCTCTTGAACACTGAAATTCTCAATGTTAAAGCGACCATAACGAATGTACAAGAACTTCTTGATGGTAAGATTACGGCTCTTGATGTTCGTGTCACTGTTTTGGAAGGACTGATAAATGGCTGGGATGAAAAGTTGACAAAGGCCACCGAGGATGCTGCAAAAGCCTTAGAAGATGCTAAGACAACTCAGACTATTATCACTACTCTCCAGAGTGAGATAGAAAGCATTAAGAACAGACTTGATAATGTTGAGAACCAAAACTGCCCTTGGACTCCAGGTAAAGATGGCTACTGGTACAAGAATGGTGAAAAGACTGATATCCCCTGTGTAGGTGAGAAGGGTGCCGATGGTGCCGAGTGGACTATTGGCCCTGATGGATACTGGTACAAGGATGGTGTAAAAACCTCGCATAAGGCTTTAGGTGAGGATGGCTCTATGGGTCCTCAAGGCCCTCAAGGTCCTCAGGGTCCTCAGGGTCCTCAGGGTCCTCAGGGTCCTCAGGGTCCTGCTGGTTCTGGTAGTGGTAGTGATGGATATACCGCTGTGGTAGATAATGGTGATGGTACTGTGACCTTGACGCAATATGATGGCAATGGCGTGGTGGTTAAAACTGTAACCATTAATACAAATGGTGGCTCTGCTGGTTCTCAAGGTCCTCAAGGTCCTCAAGGCCCTCAGGGTCCTGCCGGTAATGATGGTAAGGATGGTAAAGATTGGAGAATCAACGACACTACCAAGAACTGGGAATATAGCACCGACGGTGGCACTACTTGGACTGACACTGGCGTTTGCGCTCAGGGCACAAATGGCACCAGCGGTACAGGCCTTTCAACAAGTTACAGTTTGGTTACTTTGAATTCAGAGGATGGTAAGTGGCATGTTGTTACCTACGACAAGGATGGCAATAAGGTTAGCGACACTGTTCTTGACTTCGCTGCATGCACCTGTGGTTACGATCCTTCTAAGTTCTCCGCATTGGAGACAAAGGTCAATAATTTCTATACCAATTATATTGACAACAACAAACTCCAGGATGCTATTGATGCAATCGATAATCTCATTAAGGACAACAATAAGGAGATTCAGAATATTATTAATCAGTATCTGACTACAAACAACTATACCACTCAGACTGACGTTCAGAATATTACCCAGAACTTCTTGAAAGAGTATTATACAAAGACTGAAGTTACGAATGTTCTGAAGAACTACATCACCAATGAGTATTTGACCAAGAACTACTACACTAAGGAAGAGGTGATGAATATCATTAACCAGTATTCCACCCAAGCAACGGCTACGGCAAAGAACGAGATATACAGCCTTATTATTCAGGGTACTGCATGTCCCGCATTCGGATACTTCAACTTCCCGCTCGACACCCGTAGCACCATGCTGCTCGTGTTCTATGGCCACCAGAGCCGCTTCGTATTCCCCAGCAGCGATACCTTTACTGCTGAAGAACTGGCAAACATCGGTGTGAGCAGTGCAAGTGAAATCACCGGACGCTATGCTCACACAGGCGGTAAGTTCATCAAGGGCAAGGAGAACGACTATATTGGAAATGCCGGTAGCATTTACATGACCGTTAATCCCGCTAATGCCGACCTCACTGGTAAGAAATTCACGCTGGTGAACAGCCAGAATATTGAGTCGGGCGTGAAACTCGGGACTCCTTATGCTTCCACCAAGACCCTGAAATTCGGCTACAGCCACACACGTGCTGGTTCTGACATTGGTTTCTATCAGATTCCCGCTACTCTCACTCCTGAGAATATTGGTGGCAGCACCCTGCTCTCCATCAATCCCGATGCTCTGATTGATGATGCTGAAAGTGCTATCAAGTCGAAGTCGAAGTCTGGCATTCTGAGTGTTGCTGCTTCCTTCATACAGTCGATTAATAATAAGGTGGAAGCCAATGCCGTGAAGGCTACATGGAAGGATGAAACCCTTGGCGACCGCGTTGTTACTTCCGACCTTAGCATTGCTGCAACTGCTATGGAGCCGCTGTCAATTGACCTGCTCAAGACCTTCAGCGACAAGAAGGTGCCTGGCATGGGCCGTATTAACAATCTGGTTGACGAAATCGTTCATAAGATTGATATTAACTTCCCGTATCCCGGTTTCGATATCAGGAATTATATTAATAAATATTTCAACAAGTTAGATGCCGACAATGGTATATTTAAAGATGTCGAAATATTTACCAACAAGACTATTGTCATAACTATTCCTAGTATCACTATTGATGGTTCAACTCAAGATGTCAAAGTTACGTTTGTTCTCTCTGATGAGGGCTATCAGACCTTCTGGGAGTGGATTACTGAAACTGAAGGAACTTCTGATATAGAGAAACTTACTATTGAAACCGAGAATGGTAGCAAGTTTAGATTGAATGTTTCTCAGGATCTTCAAGATCTTATTACCGACCTGCTGAAATTGAATTCTATTGAGCAAAAATGGTATGAAACCATTGAGGAAACTGAGGATAATATCACTGAAGTATTCCAAGATTATGTTGCTAAGGTTTATACTAAGTTGAATAGGATCCTGAGTAAGGGCTTCAATGCCTTCGACCTCCTGCTCGTTGGTCGTCAGCCTTCTACCGGTAATCTTGCAATGATTAGCCAGATGCAGTCTGTTCCCACTAATGTCTCCGGCACTATCACACTGTGGCCTACCACTTACTCGCTCGAGTTCTTCGCTCCTGCCTTTAAGAAAGTTGTGGCTGTGACCAATGCATGGAATGCCGCTGGTGCTCCCGACCAGGCTGCTGCTATCGCTGCCAACGAGGGTGAGAACATGGCTACCGTTATCGACGGTGATACCCGTGCTGCCCTCACTGGTAAGGCCGGTTACACCTACGAAATTACTTACGCTGTGGTTGACTACCATGCTAAGGAGTACAAGGTGAAGTATTACGTGAAGTTCTAAACAGCAACAACCTAAATTGAAAGGTAAAAGTTATGAAAACGAAAAAATTATTAATGTCTGGACTGCTGTTCCTGGGTGTGCTTTCTGCACACGCCCAGGACGGGCAGCAGCCGGGCACTACGGAATACGATTTAGTTCCTCACTGGTATGTGCAGATACAGCCTTTAGGTATGCAGCATACCCTTGGTGAGATTGAATTCAGTGACCTGTTGTCATATAACCTTCAGGCTGCCCTTGGCTACAACTTCAATAAGGTACTTGGCGCACGCCTGTCAGTGAATGCTTGGCAGAGCAAGGCTGGTATCGACAATAAGGAGTTCCGCCTTGCTAACGATGGTGCCTTCAAGGGAAAGTGGTCATGGAAATACGTGGCTCCCTCGCTGGAGATGACCGTCAACCTCTCTAACTGGGCCTTTGGTGTTAATCCCAACCGCCTGTTCACGCTGAGTGCCTTCGTGGGTGTCGGTGCTAACATCGGCTTCGGCAACGACGATGCTGAAAAGGTGAAGAATGACTATGAGAAGTTCTGCTATGGTAAGTCTACTATTCCTGCTGGCGATCACAATCAGAACATGGACTATCTCTGGGACGGCAGCAAGGTACGTCTTACTGGCCGTGGAGGTCTGATGGGTGACTTCCGCATCAACGATAAGGTCAGTGTTGGCCTTGAAGTTAATGCCAACGTGCTCAACGACCGTTACAACTCCAAGAAGGCTGGCAATGCTGACTGGTACTTCAATGCCCTGGCTGGTGTGAAGATCAATCTTGGACAGACCTATACCGAGCGCACAGTGGCTCCTATCATTGAATATGTTGACAGGGTTGTTGAGAATCGCGTAGAGGTTCCCGTTCCCGGCCCTCAGGTGATTGTTGAGAAGCGCGCTCCGCTGCGTCGTGACATCTTCTTCAAGATTAATTCTTGGAAGATTCAGAAGAGTGAGGTTCAGAAGGTGGCTGATATCGCCTACTATCTGGATCAGAATCCTGATGCAAAGGTCGTGATGGTAGGTTATGCTGATAAGGGCACTGGTAATGCTAAGATTAATGCCCGTTTGGCTGCCAACCGTGCACAGGCAGTTAAGGATTCCTTGGTTAAGGAGTACAAGATTGCTGAAAGCCGTATTTCTTACGATTCTAAGGGCGACACTGAACAGCCGTTTGCTGAGAACGACAAGAACCGTGTTACCATCTGTATCGCTGAATAACCTCATGCGAGGATGACAATGATAGTTCCCCTCCCTCATTAAAAAGGAGGGGAATTTTTGTGTGATATACTAATATATTTATCTTAAAAACATGAAAAGATTATTATTACTATCCCTTTTAGGCCTTTTTATTTCGAGTACGTATGCTCAGGAGGGAAAGTCGGTGGAATCAGGATTCTATCGTATCAAGAATGCTAAGAGCAATCGCTATGTTACCATTATTGACGGTGAAGGCTCACTTGATATTACAGGTAAAAAAGCTGACTTGGGTGCCTTGCGCACATTCCCCGATTACAACAAAATTGTGTCGAATGCCGCTTCTGTTATCTATATGAGTTATGAGTCGGCCGATCATTACGATCTTCAGGGACAGGGCACTGGTGCCAGGGCCATTGTTGGTTATCCCCTACAGGTGCATGCAAACACTGACGGCACTTTCTGGGCATACGCAAGTAAAAGTGGTGTATCGCTCTATCTGAAAGAAGTTTTTGACGATTTCAGCGACTTCAGCCAGTACGGTGAGTTTGGTAAACTGATAACTGCCGACTTGGCTGCTGCTGACAAGGCATTCAAGTTTTATATTGAACCGTTGTCCTCGACGAACGACAACAATTATTTCGGTGTCAAAGCCGATGTAAATGCCGGGGGTGCATGGTATAAGTCTTTCTATGCTGGTTTCTCTTTTAAGACATCATCGTCGGGCATGAAAGTGTATTATGTCACAAAGGTTGACAAAGCCAAGAAGATGGTTGTCTATGATGAAATCAGCGGTATAGTGCCTAAGGCCACTCCAGTGTTTGTGAAATGTACCTCTGACAATCCTTCTGCAAACCGTCTTGACTTTTTCTTTTCATCACCGTCGAATATTACAGGTAATTTGCTGAAAGGTACTTATTTCTGTAATACACCTGAGGAGGCTGCTGGCCCCGAACATGAAATGAATGTGCCCTACGATGAAAAGACCATGCGTGTGCTCGGGAAGATGTCTTCTGGTGAACTGGGTTACATCAAGGCTCCCAACTCTGCGGTCTTTATTGAGAATGGCAAGAAGTATATTCTCGCCAATACTTCATATCTCGTCGTGGATGCCGATGCACCTGCCGAGATGAAACTGGTGACAAAGGCTGAATACGAAGCCTCAAGTGCAGTGACGGTAACAGCCAAGAGTTATACTATCAACTACGGCGATGCCATCCCAACGTTTGAGTATGATGCCAGTACTACACTTACTGGAACACCTTCGCTCACCTGTGCTGCTACCTCTGCCTCACCTGTAGGAACTTATCCTATCGTAGTAGGTCAGGGCACTGTGACGGGGACTACTGTCAATGGCGTTAATGGCACCCTTACCATTAAGCCCGCAACCCTTACTGTTACCGCTCAAAGTGCCACTCGTGAGTATGGCGATGCTAATCCCGCCTTCACCTTCACCTATAGCGGTTGGAAGAACGGCGAGAACGAGTCGGTTCTGACCGTGAAGCCCACTGCATCGTGTGCTGCTACGGCTACAAGTGCTGCTGGCCAGTACGACATCACCGTATCGGGTGGCGAAGCGCAGAACTATCAGTTCAGCTATGTCCCTGCTAAGTTGACGGTTACAAAGGCCAAGCTGACCGCCACTGCTCAGGATGCCACCCGTGTGTATGGCGATGCCAATCCCGCCTTCATTGTGACCTATAGCGGCTGGAAGAATGGTGAGAACGAGTCGGTGCTTACCACCAAGGCTACTGCCACAACCGCTGCTACTGCCACCACTGATGTTGGCCAGTACGACATCACCGTGTCGGGTGCATCTTCAGCAAACTACGACATCACTTACGTCGGAGCGAAACTGACCATCACCCAGGCTCCCGTGGCTGTCAAGGCCAAGAGTTACACTATCGTTGAGACGGAAGCACTGCCTACTTTCGAGGCTACCTATAGTGGATGGAAGAACAGTGAGAGCGAGAGCGTGCTCACCAAGAAGCCGACGTTTACCTGCAATGCTCCTGCCGACAAGACTCCTGGCACCTACGACATCGTTCCCAGCGGTGCTGAAGCCAAAAACTACGCATTCACCTATACCAATGGTATACTTACAATCACTCAGGCTCCCACCATCACCGTGAAAGCTGTGGCCAAGGAAATGGTCTATGGCGATGCCGTACCCGAACTGACCTATACCGTTGAGGGCGGCTCGCTGTCGGGCATACCTGTACTGACCACTACGGCTACCAGCAAGTCTGATGTTGGTGAATACGACATTGTTGTTGACAAGGGTACTGTCACCTATCCGCGTCTGGTTCTCCAGAATGCCAAGTTGACCGTTAAACCGGCTGTTGTAACGGTTAATGCCGGTACTTACACTATGAAGCAGAACGAACCGCGTCCTGAGTTCAAGGCTACATACGCAGGCTGGAAGAACGACGATACCGAGGCCGTGCTCACCAAGCAGCCCGTCTTCGCCACTACTGCTCCTGCCGATAATATGCCTGGTGAGTACGAAGTGACCGTCAGCGGTGCAGAGGCCAAGAACTATACATTCAATTACGTGGCAGGTAAACTGATTATCACGGCTGCCGATGCTATTACCATTATCGCTACTGATGCTACTATGGTATATGGTGACAATGTTCCTGAACTGAAGTACACAGTATCAGGCGGCACCATCACTGGTTCGCCCGTTCTTACCTGTGAGGCTACAAGCGCTTCGCCTGTGGGCGAGTATGTTATCAAGGTGGAGAAGGGTACTGTAGACTATGTCAACCTGGTACTGGTTAATGGTAAACTCACCATCACACCGGCCAAGTTGACCGTCAAAGCCAAGGATGCCACCCGTGTCTATGGCGACGAAAACCCGGAACTGACTGTTGAATACAGCGGATGGAAGAACAGCGACACTGAAGACAAACTCGACAAAAAGGCTACGGCTACAACAGCGGCTACAAAAGTTAGCGATGCCGGTGAGGTAGACATCATTGTCAGCGGTGCCGAATCGAAGAACTATACCTTTGAGTATGTGAAGGGTACGCTGACCATTACCAAGGCCGAACTTACCGTGAAGGCAGAGGATGTGACGCGCGAGGCCGATCAGCCCAATCCAGAGTTTACGCTGATGTACAGCGGCTGGAAGAACGATGACAACGAATCGGTACTCATCGCCAAGCCGGTGGCAACAACCGAGGCTACGGACATGAGCGAGCCGGGTACATACGACATCGTGGTCAGCGGCGGTGAAGCCAAGAACTATACCTTCAAATATGTGAATGGTGTACTCACCGTGATACCTTCGTCGGGTGTCGAGGCACTGTTCATGGGTAAGGTGTTCAATGTCTACACCGTGCAAGGTACTAAGGTGCGCACGAATGTCCAGACACTTGAAGGTCTTCCCGCAGGTATCTATGTGGTCAACGGCCGCAAGGTCATGGTTAAATGATGTGTAACTTCCTTCACTTTTGAAGGTATTAATAATCGAGAAATGCCGAGGCGTGTATCCTCGGCATTTCTTTTTGTGTATGATTACGTATTATTACCTATATGTATACATAATTGAAAAGAAAATGAAACAAGAAATAAACAAATATACACTATCTTTTTTGTAATTTTGCACATATTTTTGTTTTCTATAACCTAAATTCAATGTTAATCAAAAAACCAAACGTATGAGTTTCAAAGCAAAAAAAACAGCGCTCTGTGTAGGATTATGCTTCTTCGGCATGATCGGTACACAGCAGGCTTCGGCTGCTACCGAATTGGTGGCTGCCGTGCAGCAATCGAAGCAGGCAACTGGTCGTGTGGCTGACACACAGGGTCCGTTGATCGGTGCTTCAGTGTTGGAAAAGGGAACGCAGAACGGAACTGTTACCGATATGGACGGTAGGTTCACGCTCAATGTGAAGCCCGGTGCAACGCTCGTTATCTCTTATCTGGGCTATGTAACCCAGGAAGTGAAAGCAGGTGACAACCTGCGTGTTGACATGAAGGAAGACGGCCACATGGTCAACGAGGTGGTGGTCATCGGTTACGGTACACAGCGCCGTGAGGCCGTGACAGGTTCAGTGGCCAACATCGGTGGTGAGAAACTGAACCAGATTGCGGCAGCCAACGCTGCACAGGCCCTGCAGGGACGTGTAGCCGGTGTGCTGATGACGCAGACCAGTTCTCAGCCTGGTGCCGAGATGCAAATCCGCATCCGTGGCCAGCGCTCGCTTTCGGCCAGCAATGACCCGCTGATTGTGCTCGATGGAATACCCTTCATGGGAAAACTCAGCGACATCAACCCTGCCGACATCAAGTCTATGGACATTCTGAAGGACGCCTCAGCCACCGCTATCTACGGTAGCCGCGGTGCCAACGGTGTGATCATCATCACCACCTACAAGGGCGATCAGGGTTCTCCCGCCAAGGTGAGTTACAACGGCTACGTCAGTTTCAAGAAGGTGTTCCACAAATATCCTATGATGGACGGACCAACCTTCTCAGCGATGCGTAAGTATGCCGAGAAGTACCAGAATTCAAACGACGAGAGTGATGCCACCGATACTGGCTGGCAGGATCTGTACTACCAGACAGGTGTCAGCCATAACCACGATGTCAGCGTGTCGGGCGGCACCAACGGCGGCAGTTACAGTTTCGGCGCAGGTTACTTCCACGACGAGGCAGTCGTCCCCACACAGGGCTTCGACCGCGTCAGCGTGCGTGGTAATTTCGACCAGAAGGTGGGCAAATGGTTCCGCTTCGGCCTCTCGACAAACAACAGTTATCGTAAGACCCAGGGTATCAGCGGCATGTATAACGTGCTGAGCATGAGCCCGCTGGTGAGCCCCTACGACGAGAACGGCAACATCAAGCGTTACGCCTCCATGCCTGCCGACGACCAGACCATCATCACCAAGGATGTGGTGGAGAACTACGAGGACGTGTGGCTCAACGAGAACAAGGGCATCGGCTCCTTCAACACGCTGTTCGGCGAGGTAAAATGCCCGTGGGTTGAGGGTCTGAGTTATCGCATCAACATCGGTCTGAACTTCCGCTCGTCGAAGGGAGGCAACTTCACCGGTACTGGTGTGAACAACAAGGACGAGAACGCAGTCAATGGCGGCGGTATCTCCGAGGACCAGACACGCAACTGGGCTGTGGAGAACCTCATCACCTACGACCGCACCTTCGCAGAGAAGCATAATATTAATGTGGTAGGCATGTACTCTGCTGAGGAGACCACCTACGAGTCGACCGGTGCCAGCGCACAGGGCATCCCCGCCGACTATTTCCAGTATTACGCACTCGACAAGGCCACCGGTGAGGCTAATCTGAACAACTACAACTACTGGCGGAGCGGACTGATGTCATGGATGGGTCGTGTGATGTATAGTTACGACAACAAGTACATGCTTTCGCTCGCCATTCGTTCCGATGCCTCTTCGCGTCTGGCCAAGGGTCATCAGTGGCACACCTATCCTGCCGTCTCTGCCGGTTGGAATATCGCCCGCGAGGAATTCATGCAGGACATCAAGTGGATTGACAACCTGAAACTGCGTGTTGGTTACGGTGAGACCTCTAACCAGAGTATCAGCCCCTATTCCACGCTGGGAACCCTCGCTGTCCGCAACTACAACTTCGGCAACACTTACAAGGCTGGCTACTATGTGTCGGGCCTGCCCAACGAAGAACTTGGCTGGGAGTATAGCAAGACCTGGAACTTCGGTCTCGACTTCTCGCTCTTCAACGGACGCCTCTCTGGCTCGTTCGAGTACTACATCCAGAAGACCAGCGACATCCTGCTCGATGTCACCATGCCCAGCACCTCTGGTGTGGACAAATATACTGGTAACATCGGTAAGACCGAGAACAAGGGTTGGGAATTGTCGCTCAACGGCATCATCATCGACAACAAGAAAGGTTGGAACTGGGAGGCTGGCATCAACATCTACCAGAACCGCAACAAACTGACCGAACTGGCATCGGGTGCCGACCGCGACGAAGCCAACCGCTGGTTCGTAGGTCATCCCATCGACGTAATCTACGACTATGAATACGACGGACTGTGGAATGAGAGCGATGTCTATGAAGTGACACTGGCCGACGGTACGAAGACCACCAACTTCGCTATCCTCGAGCCCGGTGGCAACCTGGGTATGATTAAGGTGAAGTATAATGCAGACGCACTGGACGCCAATGGCGTTCCTACACGTGCCATCGGTGCCGACGACCGTCGGATTATCGATATGGAGCCCGACCTTATTGGTGGTTTCAACACCACTGTTGGTTATAAGAATTTCGACCTGACCATGATTGCTGCCTTCCAGATTGGCGGTAAACTCATCTCGGCCATCCACTCTTCGAACGGTTATCTGAACATGCTGAGCGGTCGCCGCAACAACATCGACGTGGACTATTGGACGCCGAACAACACCGGTGCCAAGTACCCGAAACCCGGTGGCATCACCACGAGCGACAACCCCAAGTACGGCAGCACTCTCGGCTACTTCAACGCCGGTTACCTGAAGATGCGCACCATCACCCTTGGCTACAACTTCGGCAACCTGAAAGCCGTCAAGGATCTCGGCATCAGCCGTCTGCGTCTCTATGCATCCGTGCAGAATCCCTTCGTACTCTTCTCGCCCTTCACCAACGAGAGCGGACTCGACCCCGAGACCAACTCATGGGCTAACGAGAATACGGCTGTGGCTTACAGTGAGTACTCCGGCAAGCACAAGATGCCTATCGTGGGCTACAACACCCCCGCTACACGCAACTTCATATTCGGTCTTAACGTAACGTTCTAACCTCAAAAAATCAAAGAATTATGAAAGCAATATATAAAATAGTCTGCGCAATCTGCGTAATCTGCGGTTTCTGGTCTTGCTCCGACGTGCTCGATGAGCAGCCGCGCAGCAATTTCGATCCGTCGTTCTTCACCACGAAGACGGGTATCGAGGGCGGTCTGACATCGCTCTATGCCCACCTGCGCTATTTCTATGGCAACGGCTATTGCCTGAACAGTGTTGAGACGGGTACCGACGAGTACACATACGCACAGTCGGCCGATGGCAACTTCAAGGATGCCGACCTCTCGGGCGTGGGACAGATGTCACCCACCAACTCCATTGCCGGTTCGCTCTGGGGAACGGCTTTCGCTAACATCAACACTTGTAACGGTATCATCGAGAACGGTGCTGCCGCCGGTATTGACGATGCCCTGCTGGCTGAAGCCTACTTCTTCCGTGCATTCGATTACTTCCTGCTCGTACAGACCTACGGTGGCGTGCCCCTCGACTTGGGTGCAGGTGAACTGAAGTTCAACACCTCCACTGTCCGTACCTCCGTGCGTAACACTGTAGCCGATGTCTATACCAAGTGCGTGTTCCCCGACTTTGAGAAAGCACTGGCCGACCTGCCTGAGAACCCGCGTCTCACGGGCACTGTGACCAAGAACGTGGCACGTCTCTATCTCTCGAAGGCTTATCTGACCTACGCATGGTGGTTGGAGAACCCCAACAACATCCCCACCTATCCTGAGTGTTCACGTGATGCCAGCCAGGCTAAGACCTACTTCCAGAAGGCATACGATTTGGCCAAGGCCGCTATCGACAACCCTGGCCCCTACAAACTGCAGGATACCTTCTACGACGTGAACGTGGCCACCAACGACCGCAATGCCGAGATTATGCTCTACGCCGACCACGACGAGAACGAAAAGTATGGTAACGGCGGTGTAGGCTACGGTTGGGGTAGCGGCGGTTCGCCTGAGAACTTCGCCTACTGGATGGAGACTTGGAACTACACCGAGATGATTGCCAAGAACGATAAGGGTGAGTCCATCAACCCCGTGCAGCGTGAGGCCGTGCAGGGTCTCGGACGTCCCTGGACCCGTATGGCTCCTGTCGCCGATGCCTTCATGGCCGGAGGCGTGTGGGAGGATGCCGTCAAGGCCATCGACTCACGCTACGATGCTACCTTCACCCTCAGTTACTTCACCAACTGGGACAAGGCAGGCAATGGCTCGCCCTACGTTATCGGTGCCAACGGCTCTCAGATCAAGCCCAACGAGGCTTATTTCAGTTGGGTGCCTGAGAGTGAGGATTCCAAAATTAACTATACGGGTGCCGACGGTAAACTCGGTTTCGGCGAGATGGCCGGACGTCCCGACTTCGTGGTGGCTGTGAACCACATCAGCCGCAAGAAGTACCCCTGCAACTGGAAGATTGGTATCTACCGCACTGACAACAATGGTGGTCTGGGTTCTAAGGTCAACGGCGGTTCGCCCCGTCCTTGGAATGTTGCCAAGTTCTCTGAACTTTACCTCATCGCAGCCGAGGCTGCTGTGAAACTCGGTGACAACGACAATGCAAAGAAGTACGTAAACGTGCTCCGCGCACGTGCTGGCAAGCAGACCTACTGCGTGAACGCCCGTGCTCCCTTCACAGCCGACCATAGCGCCGAGATGCTGGCTGCCACGCCTGCCACTATCACCATCGACTACATCCTCGATGAGCGCAGCCGTGAGTTCTGGGGTGAGGGCTACCGCTGGTACGACCTCGTGCGCACTCAGAAATGGGCCGAGCGTGCCGGAACCTACCACATCGCCGGCGACGGCTATGAGGACAAGGATCTCAAGGAGTACAAACGTACCATCCCCGCCGGCTACTACATGCGTCCCATTCCGCAGGGACAACTCGACGGTATGGAGATGAGTGACCAGGAAAAGTCCAATTACCAGAACCCCGCTTACAGGTAAAAAACAGAACCTATAGGGTATAATTTCAGCGGTTGGAACAGACCAGAATCCGATGCGATTCAATTCTGTTCCAACCGCTGTTATTAAGTAACGATAAAAAAGTTGGGAAAGTCGTCCCAACTTATTTAAAACTATTACTTAAAATAGTTTGTACGTCAGCCGGAGGTTTAGCACGGGATAGACTTTGAATTTCTTGACGACGTCAACATAGTCGCCCACCTTACCATTGATATTCTCTACATCGCTGGTCAGGTCAATGCCATCGTGCGTCCTGACTTCAGGTACACCGCCCCAGAACAGCACACCTGCGTCGAAGCCAATTTTCCAGCGGTCGTCATTTTTCGCCAGCCGCCCCTCATAGCCTAATCCCAGATAAGGTTTGAAGCGGTTCACCTTCATCGAAGCCTTGGCCATGCCGTTCTTGTCGGGCTCCAGGAAATAGGGGTCGCCCTTATGATGCATAATGTCGCCTTTCTTGTGTAGCACCTTTTCATCAACAACTTCCATCACTTGATTGCCGTTTTCATCCAAAACAGGTTTGTCGCGACTGTCGACTTTGGGTACTGTTAATTGCACCACCACATCTTCCTGATAATAAACATCATGGGCATAATTGCCCACATGCATACCCATACGGCCGTTGTTTCTGAGTTTTCTCTGTATCAGTTCTAACTCTTCTGGCGTAGTGCTGGCGTTGATTCCTAATGCACTGAGGTCAATGAGTTTCGCTTCGTAAAGTAATTCCGGGAATGCCTCTATCTGGTCATTAATCAGTTTGCTATACATGCTGTTGTACATCTTCACTGCCAATAGCGACTGCATGTCCTCCGTGGTGTTGTAGGCCTCGGCAATATGTGCCGGCCCTAAGGAAAAGCCTGCCGTAATGTGCCAGTGCTTGTTGTTCTTCAGCGGGAAGAAGTCTACCATGACGTTCCAGTTCCAGAACTTATGAGGTCGGCCAATCATGTCTATTTCGCTGTCTATAATGTGAGGGTCGCCTTCCTGCCATCCAAGGAAACTCTTTTCCAAGAATCCCCTCATGGTTTCAAACTTCGACTTGCTCTTGGAGGCATCATTTCCCACCTGGATGCCGAAAGACATGGGCACCTCGATGCGGGGTACGTAGGTGAAGCCTGTGCGCAGACGGGCAAAGTCACAAAGAGGGGTGGCAAGGTCGAAACCGTAGCCGGTCGTACCTCCCTTGACGCTAAGTTCCAGATGCTGTAAAGCCATGAAGGTGGCCTTCTGTTCTGTCTGTGCCTGTGTCGTACTCCATGCGAGAAGCACACTGGCTGTTAGTGTGAAAAAACTCTCCTTTCTCATTTCCGATTGCTATGTTTATGATGCAAAGATACGCTAAATAATGGAAATGAGCAAAAAAAACACAAAATATATTGAAAGATTCTTTGTTTTTTCCAAAATTATCCTTAACTTCGCAGCATAATTACTACAACTTATGAACAAAAGGTTATTTTTCTTTACATTTCTGCTACTTCTTGGCGTAGTGGCAGTCAAGGCACAGGAGAAGAAATTCTCTATGTATGGCATTGGTTTCTACAACTTGGAGAACCTGTTTGACACCTGTCATGACGAGGGTCACAATGACTACGAATTCCTCCCGGATGGCGGGTATAAGTGGTCGGGGCTGAAATACACGCATAAGTTGCGCAACATGGCGCGGGTATTGTCAGAGATGGGCACCGACAAACTGCCGGGTATTGGCTGTGCCGTCATTGGCGTGTCGGAGGTCGAAAATGCCAAGTGTCTGGAAGACCTTTGCAACCAGGAGCCGCTGAAGGCTCGCAATTATCAGTTTGTGCATATTGAAGGCCCCGACTACCGTGGTGTGGACTGTGCGATGCTATACAATCCCCGCCTGTTCAAGGTGGACAACGTGAAACTGGTGCCCTATGTCTATGTCTTACCCGAGGACAAAAACCGTGCCACCCGTGGCTTCCTTACCGTCAGCGGACAGTTGGCCGGCGAGCATGTGGTCGTTATTGTCAACCACCTGCCCTCGCGTGGTGCCGGTCCTTTCTATCGTGAAGAAGGCGGCCGTCAGATACGTATTGTCAAGGATTCGCTGGTCAGGGAAGACCCGAATGTGAAGATTTTCATCATGGGTGATATGAATGATGACCCTATGGATGCGTCGATGGCCAAATCGCTGGGTGCCAAGCGAAAGATGAAGAACGTGGAGAAGGGTGGCTTATGGAATCCCTGGTGGGACACGCTGGCCAGCGGCACGGGTACTCTGATCTATGATGGCAAATGGAACCTGTTCGACCAGATTATCCTGTCGCAGACGCTTCTCGACCAGCATAAGACAAAAGATTATTCTACGTTGAAATACTATGCCCATCAGATTTTCCACCGCGACTATCTGTTCCAGAAGGAAGGCAAATACAAAGGTGGCTCTTTGCGTACTCATGCTGGTGGCGTATGGCTCGATGGCTATAGCGATCACTTCCCTACCGTGGTTTATGTAGTGAAGGAGGTGAAGAAGTAAAGGAGTAGAGGAGTAAAGGATGAAAAGGAGTAAAGGAGTAAAAGGAGGTAAAGCATGACTATTATAGGAATTGCAGGCGGTACGGGTTCGGGCAAGACCACCGTTGTGAGAAAGATTGCCCAGGCGTTGCCACCACATTGCGTGGCCGTGGTGCCCATTGACTCGTATTATAATGATACAACCGGCATGACACCAGAAGAGCGTAAGGCCATCAACTTCGACCATCCTGATGCATTCGACTGGAAACTGCTGACTGAGCATGTGCGTAAACTGAAGAATGGCGAGGCCATTGAGCAGCCCACCTATTCTTATATAGAGAGCAACCGCCAGAAGGAAACCGTACATGTGGAGCCGAAACCCGTGATTATTATCGAGGGCATCATGGCGCTGCACAGCAAGAGGTTGCGCGACATCATGGATTTAAAAATCTTTGTCGATACCGATAGCGACGTGCGCCTGATACGAAATATCCGCCGCGACGTGGTAGAGCGTGGGCGCACGGTGGAAATGGTGCTCGACCGCTATGAGAAGGTTCTCAAGCCCATGCACGAGCAGTTTATTGAGCCTACCAAGCATTTCGCCGACCTTATCATTCCATCAGGTGGAGAGAACAAGACAGGCATTCATATCCTAAAAACCTATATTGAGGGCATCGTCACGGGCGTATGACAAGATTATATTTGGTGCGCCACGGTGAGACGTTTGACAACGAGCGGCAGATGATGCAGGGCCAGACGCAGGGTGAACTCAATGCTACGGGTATTGCCCAAGCAGAGGCTCTGGCTAAGGAAATGGCCAAGGTTCATCTGGATGCCGTGGTTGCCAGTGATTTGTGGCGCTCTCAGCACACGGCTCAAATCGTGGCTGCACCTCATGGACTTTCTGTTCAGACTACACCCTTACTGCGCGAGCGTGACTGGGGCGACTTCACCGGCTGTTTTATTCCCGACCTGAAAGGCAAACCGTGGCCCGACAATGTTGAGCCGCTGCCGCAGTTGCTGGAACGTGCACGCCGGTTCATACAGTTTATCCGCACCTCATTTCCTAATAAGCAGGTACTGGCCGTTGGCCACGGCATTATGAACAAGGCCGTCCAGGCTGTCTTTTATCATAAGGAAATGCACGAGATAGAGCGAATGAAAAATGCCGAGGTACGAGTCCTCGACATTTCCTGATGGTTTTCGTATAATTCGTTCAAATCGTTATCTCCGTCCGCCGCCATTATGGCTATGGCCTCCAGAGTTGCTGCCGCCACCTCTGCTCATGCTACCGCTGCTGCTCCCTCTGCTCATGCTGCTTCCTCTGCTTACGCTGCTACTGCTTCCTCTGCTTACGCTGCTACTGCTGGAGAAACTTCCGCGGCTTGAAGAGTGGTTAGGTGTGCTGGAGAAACTTCCGCGGCTTGAAGAGTGGTTAGGCGTGCTGGAGAAACTTCCGCGGCTTGATGAACTGCTTGACGAACCGACTGAACTCCTTGGGGAACCAAAAGAACCTCTGTTGCTTGACGAGCCGATAGAGCCTCTTGGGGATGTGCTTCTGTCAGAGCCGCTATTCCCTCTGGGGGAAATGCCCCTGTCGGAGCCGCTATTTCCTCTGGATGAACCATACGAACTATTGTTGTTATGGTTGCCGTCAAAACTGCCGTTGCCTCCGTTGTTGTGGTGCGTCCCGTTGTCGCGGTTTCCTCCGTTGTTGTGGAACGAGCCGTTGTCGTGGCCCCTGCCATTGTCGCGGTTATGATCCGAGTGGCGACCGGTAGTCCTGTCGGTCATGCGTGTGGAACTGCGTCCGTGGCCGTTCCTGTAGTCGCCGCGATCCCAACTGTTGCGCATGCCTACATGATGTTCGCGCGAGACATGCGGGCGGAAGTGGTCATGACGGCCTTCGTAGTAACTCCTGCCACCGTTGTGACGCCAACTGTGACCGCCGCGATATGAGAGGTAGAAGTGCGGGCGTCCAAAGTAAAAATAGTCGCGGTGTGGATAGCGGGCATAGATGCCGAAGTGCCAGTAGCCTCCCTCCCAGTATAGCGGGCGGTAGAAGTAGGTGGCTGCACGGAAGGCATCCCACTGCCACTGATAGAGGATATAACTCAGGTCGAGGTTCCTGCGCTCCCAATAGACGCCAAATACATCGTCGTAACTGGTCACACCCATCAGGTAGTCCAGGTTGATTTCGTAGGCAGCCTCATACTGGGCATCGGTCAGGTTCAGTTCGTATGCCATCTTGTCGGTGAGGAACAGGGCCTCGTTGCGGGCCTGCTCGTAAGACATGGCGTTGGCCGTTGCTGCTATCGTCAGCATGGTAACCAGGGTAAACAACATCTTCTTCATAATCGTATCGTTTTAATTGTTATTCATCCGTGAATTATTTCTGCTGCAAAGTAACGACTTTTTTCTGGTCCATACAAAGGATTTCCCCTAAATAGTTTGGGAAATTCCCTATCGTTTCTAACAAGAATGCTATTTTCGTAGCCGGCGGCGGTATTCCTGCGGCGTGATGCCCGTCATCTTGCGAAACATGCGTATAAAATAACTGTGGTCGCTGATACCGAGTTCGTAGGCTACCTCCTTCACGGGCATGTCGGTGGTGTAGAGCAGCAACTGGGCCCTTTCCACCTTTTTATTATTAATATACTGTACGGGCGAGGTGCCGAACTCACGCTTGAAGAGACGGATGAGATAGGGTTTGGTGACACAGGCCACATCGGCCAGTTCCTCCACGTCGATAATCTCGCAGATGTGAGAATGGATATATTCCTGTACGCGCCTCATGCGCTCATCAGATGTCCACACATGTGGCACGGCCTGGCGCAGGAAGCGCGAGAAAAGCATGAGGATGCCGCCGCGCAGTTCCATCTTCTGCCAGAGCGGCATGTCGCGATAGCGCTCCACATAGTCAGTAAACTGTGTGGCATTGTCGTAGGCCTCGGGGTTGCTTGACGGCAACTGGGCCTGCGGATGCTGCTCGCACATGTGCTGCAGCAGCAACTCATCGTCATGGCTGCCGCCCACCTCTACGGGAAAGTCATACTGCTCCATCAGGTTCATCTCGCTCTTGAAGCCTTCGTACACGTGTAGATAATAATGTACGAACAGCCCCTCGCACTCATAAGAATGGAGGGTATAGGCCGGAATGAGATACAAGAAGCCAGGGCGCAGGCGGACAGTCTTTTGGGGAAGATGCACCAGTGCCTCACCCTCCTTTACATAAAATATGCGCGTAAAGGGAGACATGACATCTTTCCAGTTCCAGTCGCCTTGGTGATGTGCCAGACCGACATTCAGCATCTGCAGGTTGAAGGACTCTATAGGTATCTGTATCATTGTTGAAGGGAAGTTGAAGGGAAGTTAAAGGGAATTGAAAGGAAGATAAAGGGAAATGAAGGGAAGTTAAAGGGAGTAGAGTCTGAAAATCCGTTCGGCCGGCTGCCACTTCTCATCGCTGCGGGCATCGGCCCTGCATCCTTGAAAGCGCGCCACAAAAGCCTCCCACTCGGTCTGTCGAGGCAGTGTGGCCAGGCGGTTCATGGCCTCCTGCCAGTTGAAGTCGGCAGGCGCATCGACAATCATCACCAACTGATGGCCGCGCATATAGATTTCCATTTCAAGGATGCCCACGGCGCGGATACCCTCTTGTACCTCTTTCCAGTGGTGCTCCTCAGAGTGCCAGTAGCGATACTGCGCCATGAGTTCCGGGTCGTCCTTGATGTCGAGGAACTGTACATAGCGCTTGAGTTTACCGCCCGATAATGTCTGAATATAGCCTTCCATGTGATTACGATTCTTTTTTTCGAGGCAAAGGTAACAAAATATATTCAATAATCATAAGACAAAGCGATTTATTTATAGGACAATATTGTCTTTTGTTTATTTTGTCCTATTGTGGAACAATATTATGACACACTATTACAAACATATTTCCTAACTTTGCACCCAGATTTTGATAACTAATAACTATATCCAAGATGAAAAAGATGTTTTTATCGATGTTGGCCGCATTTGCAATGACAGCCAACGCACAGAATGCCGACGTGACCGTGAAGACAGGCGCGTATGGCAATGAATGGGAGTCGCTCAGCCAGTGGGAGTGTCCCGAATGGTTCAAGGACGCGAAGTTTGGCATCTGGGCTCACTGGGGCGTGCAGTGCCAGGCCGAGGACGGCGACTGGTATGCCCGCTTTATGTACTACGAAGGAAGTGGACAGTACAACTATCATGTCTCGCATTTCGGCAATCCCGGCGTCTTCGGACTGAAAGATCTCTGCAACGCATGGAAGGCCGACCAGTGGGACCCGCAGGAACTGGTGAGCCTCTACAAGAGCGTGGGTGCCCGCTACTTCATGGCCTTGGGCAACCACCACGACAACTTCGACAACTGGAATTCGCCCTATCAGGAGTGGAACTCGGTGAACGTAGGTCCGAAGAAAGACCTCATCAAGGGCTGGAGCGACGCTTGCAAGGCCGAGGGTCTGCCTCTCGGTGTGTCTATCCACGCCTCGCACGCCTGGACATGGCTGGAGCCGTCGCAGAAATTTGATGGCAACATTACCAAGGCCGACGGTGCAGGCAAATGGTGGGAGGGAATGGACCCGCAGGAACTCTATGCCCAGAATCATACCCACTCGACGGGCTGGGAGAGCAGCGGCACCATCCACTCGCAGTGGGACTGGGGCAACGGTGCCAGCCTGCCCTCACAGGCCTACAAACAGAAGTTCCAGAACCGCGTGCTGGAACTCATCAACGACTACGATCCCGACATGATCTACTTCGACGACACCGCCATGCCGTTCTATGGCTGTGACGACCAGATTGGCAAGAATATCCTACAGCATTACTACAACCACAGTGCTGCCGAGCACGACGGCCAGCAGCAGGTGGTGGTCACGGGCAAGCAACTCACCGAGCAGCAGAAGGGCTATATGATGTGGGACGTGGAGCGCGGCATACCCGACCGTCCGCAGGAACTATACTGGCAGACGTGTACCTGCATCGGCGACTGGCACTACAGTCTGGATCGCTACAACGCCGGCAACTACAAGAGCGGTGCTACGGTCATCCGCATGCTCATCGACGTGGTGTCGAAAAACGGCAACCTGCTGCTCTCCATCCCCGTACGCGGCAATGGCACCATCGACAACAAGGAGCGACAGGTGCTGGCCGACATCAAGGCATGGCTCGACATCAACGGCGAGAGCATCTACGGCACACGCATGTGGAAGACCTTCGGCGAAGGCCCGTTGGCCGAGGCTGCCAACCCTATGAACGCCCAGGGCTTCAACGAGGGTCAGGCTTATTCGGCGCAGGATGTGCGCTACGTACAGAAACCCTCAACCCTCAACTCTCAACCCTCAACTGTCTATGCCACCATCATGGCATGGCCCGAGCCGGGTGAGTTTACCTTCAAGGCTTTCGGCATGGCCGAGGCTTCCTATAGCGGCGACGTGGAGAAAGTGGAACTGCTGGGTTATGATGGCACCATCGAGTTTGAGCAGGACTTCAAGGGGCTGAGCGTCATCGTCCCCTCGACGAAGCCCAACGCTATCGCCCCCGTATTTAAGGTCACCTTCAAGGCTGAGCAGCGCAGTGCCTACGAGCAGTTGCAGCAGATGATCACCGAGATGGAGGAGGCCGTCCAGTATGCTGCGTCGTTAGCGCAGCCCTACAACACCGGTAAGATAAATCCCGCCAAACTCGACCTCCTTCGCGCCGCCATCGAGAAGGCCAAGAGTGTGTCCGTCGGTTTGCCCGACGGTGACTACGAAGCTGCCCGCCTGACCCTCGCCGAGGCCTACAAATCCTTCGAGGCCGACGGCCTGAACAAGGGTGGGGCCTTCAACGGTGTCATCGAGGACAACCTCACTACGCAGTACCTCATCGAGGCCTCGAACTTCACCCGCTCGGCCGGTGGCAGCAGCCGCTTCGGTGCTCCTGCCTACTGGACGGTGGAGAACTTCGATATCCCTAACGGCGGCGACGGCACAAAGCACGGACTCGACAAATACAGCGGCAACGAGGCCCTGATGCTCGGCGTGTGGAACGATGCCAGCCGCAACACCACCGGCGACCTGAAGAACGCCCGTATCTATCGCAAGGTGACGATGCCCGCAGGCAAGTATTATTTCGGCGCAGCCTACAACACAACCTACAATATAAATCCACAGGCTTACATGTTCGTCAGCACCACGCTTAGTGAGACGGCTGACATACCCACCGAGGCCATGGCCTACTATCCCATCAGCAACTGCACCGGCGACCTGACGGTGCAGGGGCTCTACTTCCAGTTAGACGAAGAGACCGAGGTGTATATCGGCTTTCAGGCCAATTTGCTCAACGGCTCTTCGACTCAGGAATTCCGCGCCGAGCGCGTAGCCCTCTACACGCCAAAGGAGGTGGGCGAGCGTCACGCTGAGGCCAAGGGCTGGAAACTCATCGATGCCATGCCCGAGGATGTGAGCCAGTATTTCTTCGCCATCTACGACCACGGCACCGACAACGGACTCGTGCTTGGCACCGGCAACAAACAGTGCACCAGTTACAAGACGATGTGGTATGAGGACGATGTTTATCCCGAGGGCAACAAGGATGCCGTCTGGACGTTCGATGCCTTTAATGCCAGCAACTACTCCGGCGCCAAGTTCGCGGTCGACGATTCTTCTGTCGACAATCCCGCCAAGTGGCTCATCATCACCAGTGCCGGCAGCCCGGACAACTGTCTCCACAGTTTTGATGCCCCGAGCAACTGGCAATACCGCACGGAAAACAACGGCGAGGGCTGGACTGACCGCGCCTACGTCACTGCCGCCTACATTAACGATGCCGCTCCGTCGGGCTACTGGACGCTTGCCAACAACAAGGGTGGAACCATTGGCCGCTATGATGGTACTGACGAAATTACAGGCGATGCTGCCGACGAGAACATCGGCCACTACGATTTCTATGCCATCCTCCGCGGCAACTATGTCGCTGCCGTTGAGAATATCGCCAAGGCCAGTGAGGAGAACCCTATCGACATCTCATACGTTATCACCAATGCCGATGCCACCCGCTACAACAACTTCCACGCCAAGCAGCCCGTGGGCTGGACACCCTCGCAGGACGATGCCTTCGAGTGCGAGTATTCCCACTATCTGTCCTCCAGGGTCGGTGACAGTTACTTCAACAAGTGGCAGGGGAGTGGTAACCTTACTAATCGTACAATGTCGCAGACTGTCAGCGGCCTGCCCAATGGAAAGTACCGCCTCAACGTAGTCAGCCACAGCGATGTCATCCATGCCGGTGCCTGGCTCTTTGCCAACGATGACAAGGCTGACATGACCAAGTTGACGAATAACAAGGCCAGTGTAGAGACAGAGATTACCGACGGCTTGCTCACCCTCGGTGTGGAACTGAAAAACTATACGAGCAACGACTGTAAGTTTGACCACTTCACCCTGGAATATCTTGGAGGTGACAACAGCGCCACGGGCATTAACGATTTTCCAAATGAGGATTTACGATTTGAAAGTCAAGACGCAAACAGTAAATCAGTAAACAGTAAATCTTTTGACCTTCAAGGCAGGCAAATTGATAATAGAAAAATGTCAAGGGGGCTCTACATAATTGATGGGCAGAAATATTTAGTGAAATAAACGCTACTATTATTCAATAGTATTCAGATAATTACAAATATATTTGGTTTTTCTATTGTTTCTTTGTAACTTTGCAGCCAAATATATGTGTAGATGATAAAGCAATATGTTTTTTTAGCACTTTGCTGCCTTTTTGTTACAACTGCCGACGCTCAGGTAGACGTGCGTTTGGAGAGTCAGGTATCAGTTGCCTCGGGCGACCATACGCCTCTGTGGCTCAATGCCAATAAGTATGGCCTTAGTTCGTTGGATTGTACCAATGGCTATGTCAGGGCAGGTGCTTTCCGCTCAATTGACGTTGATTCTGCCCGGCAGTGGGCATGGGGTTTAGGTGCTGATGTAGCCGTTGCCGCCGGCTACACCAGCACCTTTATTGTGCAGCAGGCCTACGGTGAACTGCGCTGGCTGAAAGGTTTGCTCACCGTGGGCAGCAAGGAACAGCCCATGGTGTTGAAAGACCATGAATTGAGTAGCGGCTCCCAAACCTTTGGCATCAATGCTCGTCCTGTGCCGGGCATCCGCCTGTCGCTGCCCGACTACTGGAATATTCCCGGTACCAAAGGCTGGCTGGGCATTAAGGGGCATTTCTTCTATGGCATGCAGACCGATGACGGCTGGCAAAAGGACTTTACCGATGGCAAGTCAAAGTTTACGGAGCATACCAAACTGCACACCAAGGCTGGCTATCTGCGTGTGGGACGTGAAGACCGCCCGTTTAATGTTGAAATGGGACTTGAGATGGCCTGCCAGTTTGGCGGCACCTCTTATCCATACGGCTATGCCAAGCCATCGGTGAAAAATTCTGATGGCATAAAGGCCATGATGCATGCCTTGGTGCCTGGTGGTGCTGAGGCTATCGACGGCCCTTACGAAAACAGCGAAGGCAACCATCTGGGCAGTTGGCTGCTGCGTGCTAACCTGGACTACGAAGGGTGGGGGGCATCTGTCTATGCCGACCATTTCTTCGAGGATCATTCCAGCATGTTCCTTCTCGACTACGACGGCTACGGCAGTGGTAGCGAGTGGAACGTGAAGAAAGAGTCGCGCTATTTCCGCTATGATCTGAAGGATATCATGCTTGGCGCGGAGGTTAGACTCAGACATTGCGACTGGCTCAACAAGATAGTGGTGGAATATCTCTACACCAAATACCAGTGCGGACCCATCTATCACGACCATTCGCAGCGCATGTCCGACCATGTCAGTGGCATCGACAATTACTATAATCACGTCTTGTTGCCTGGTTGGCAGCACTGGGGACAGGTGATGGGCAATCCGCTCTATCGCTCCCCGCTTTACAACGACGATCATGAATTGACGGTTGAGGATAACCGCTTCTGGGCGTGGCATTTTGGTTTTGCCGGTGACCCGCTTAAGAATCTTCATTACCGTGTGTTGGCCAGCATACAGCGAGGGTGGGGTACCTACGAACGGCCATTGCTTGACCCGCAGCGTAACCTGAGCCTGCTGGCCGAGGCATCCTACCGTTTGCCGGCGGGGTGGAGCGTGAAGGGTGCCTTTGGTCTTGACTCAGGCAAGTTACTGGGAAATAATGTCGGCTTTCAGTTGACTGTAGCCAAGTGCTTGAGATTAGAGAACAGATAATAATGTAACCCCACATAATCTATTATAAGAACGTATTAAAACGCATTTCACGAATGAAACGAATTACATTATATTTTGCATTCTTATCGCTGTTGTTGTCGTTGGTGTCAGCCTGCGACATGCATTCGTCTGACAATGGCAGTCTGGATGGCTACTGGCAGTTGACTCAGGCCGACACGCTCTCTGTCGACACCCTGACCGGTGCTATCCTTGCCGAGCGCTCGGGCGATGTGCGTGCAAAAGGTTTCTTTTGGGCCATACAGGCCGACTTACTGGAGATAATCGATGTGCACGACAAGCGCATAGACACCACATACCTGCATCAGGGTGTGTTTTTCCGTTTCAAGCAGGAGTCGGGCCGTCTGAGTATCTATGCCCCGTCCATCGACCAGCGTTATGACGTGCCGGAATATCCCGATGGTGAGGTAAAAAACCTATATCTTCTCAATTATTATGGTATATATAGCATGGAAGAAACCTTCAGCATACTACAGTTGACCGATGAACGTATGGTGTTGCAGGGCAATCACTTCCGCTTCCATTTCAGGAAATACTAATCATGTATTATTTCCTGTGGAAAACTGTTTATTGAGCCAAGAAAAGATAGTATTTCTTCATTTGCTCGGAAAATGAGAACTCCCCTTTAGCAGCATTAAGGCAATGCTGCCTTAACTGGAGGTATTCCTTGTCTGGCATTTGATTCAGAGTGCAGATGTTTCTTTTCAGCATCTCATAGTCTCCGGGTGGAGATACTAGTCCTAAATGATGGCTGCTGACGATAGTTTCTCCTTCACCACCACCGCAGAAGAGTATCGGTGTACCATGTGGTAGAAGATCAAAAATTTTTGATGGCACAGCCCCCTTGATAGCAACAACAAGTGGTACTATTGATGCGTGATAGGAACTAAGCATTTTGTTTATCTCTTCTTTGGGCTTGTATCCATAGCACATCACTCCGCAGTCATGACTCTTTACCCATTCTTCTATAGCCTCTGCCTGATTGCCTCCACCGTAGATGTGCAATTCTGCCCCCAGTTCCTTGAAGTTAACATGTTGTACCAACCCAAGAATATCTTGGGCCACACCTATCAGACCGGCATAGACAAGTCTCAGGGGCTTCCTGTCGGCTGTCGGTATATAGTTTTCATTGACAGAGTTATTGGGCTGAAGATTCCTGTAAAGGAAATGTGGCTTTTTGTAACCAAATTCTTCTACGTGTGTGATAATCTCCTGACTTTGTCCTTGGTAGGCTGTGGTATTCTTATAGACGAATTTCTCCATCCATGCCAAAACTTTATGATAGGCACTTCCTCGTTTTACTGCCCCCAGTTCAATAGCAGATATTGGCCAGAGGTCAGAGAGGTTAAGTATGACTTTCTTTTTGTAAAGACATTTGAACAGTAAAATAGCAGAGAAGCCTATAAGCAAGGGTGGACTTTGGATAATGATGCGGTCGTACTGTCGTATCTTGTTTGCTTTCAGACCGAAAAGCCATATTGCCAAGGCAAATACCATCATTCCACTGAATCTTGCAATAGGATTCTTCGATACTGTAGCATAAGTCCAGTAACGATACACATTTACTTCGTTAATGGTCTCTACTTTTGACAAACAGTTTCTGTAGCCTTCAAATATCTTTCCTTTCGGGTAGTTCGGCAGGCAGGTGAGCACATCTACTTGTGCACCTTCCTTTATAAGCCCCTCGGCCATATTGGTTATGCGAGAGGCTGCTGCACCCATTTCGGGAAAATAGTAAAATGAGACTACAAGAACTTTCATGCTCAACAGTCGTTTCGTCTTATTTCTTGAAGATACCGCAGAAATCTATAATAATCTTTTCGTCATTCCATTGAAGTTGTTTGAATGGAGTATGAGCCGTAAGGAATACTATGATGTCGGCCTCTTGATAGGCTGTGACATAGTCGGTGAGTTTGAATACTTTATGCTCTTTGATATTTGGCTCTACTACTAGGATGTTCGCATTATTGTAACTCTGCATCACCTTGGTCACTATATATTTGGCCGGACTCTCGCGAAGGTCGTCAATGTCGGGCTTAAAAGCCAGCCCCATCATCGCCACTATTGGCTTGCGTTTCTTCTCCAACTCGAAACGCAACATGGCATTTTGTACTTTCTCGGCACACCAGTCGGCCTTATAGTTGTTTACCTCGCGGGCTGTGGTTATCATGCGTGCCTCTTTTGGAAACTTGCTGCTGATGAAATAGGGGTCGACGGCAATGCAGTGGCCGCCAACGCCGCAACCGGGCTGCAGGATATTCACTCGCGGGTGCTTATTGGCTAGGCTGATCAGTTCCCATACGTTGATGCCTGCTTTGTCGCAGATAATGCTCAGTTCGTTGGCGAATGCTATCTGCGAGTCTCGGGATGAGTTCTCCGTCAATTTGCACATCTCGGCGGTCCTGCAGTTCGTGGGATGCAATGTGCCTTTTACGAATTTGCCATAGAACTCCTGTGCCTTTTTTGTTGATGCCTCGTCGATACCGCCGATAACGCGGTCGTTGTGTATCAGTTCATAGATGACATTGCCCGGTAGCACGCGCTCAGGGCAATAGGCAATATGGATTTTTCCTTTTAACTCAGGGCGTTCAGCAAAGATAAGAGCAGCCATCTTGTCTGTAGTACCTACAGGAGAAGTAGACTCTATCACGTATAGATCGCCTTCTTTCAGGTAAGGCAACACCATTCGCGTTGCTGATTCCACAAACGATATGTCGGGTTCGTGGTTACCCTTGAATGGTGTGGGAACAACCATAAAATAGGCCTCGCATGTTTCCGGCGTTGTGGAGGCATGCAACATTCCGCTTTTCACCACTTCCAGAAGCATTTCCTCCATGCCTGGTTCAATGATATGCAGTTGTCCCGCATTAGTCATCTCCACAACCTGCGGATTGATGTCAACACCTAAAATTTCTATGCCGTGTTTGGCTGCAATGATGGCCGTGGGTAGTCCGATATAGCCCAAGCCCATAAAACATGCTTTCATATCTTATTTTTCAACCTTCACTTTTTTGTTTTTATAAATATTTTGCAAAGGTACAATTTTTTCTACAAAAGGAAGCGTTTTTTGAATAAAAAAAGGTAACTTTGTGCAAATTTTAGGGAAATCATGGTGAAAAATGTGTTGACGGCTCTTTTATCTCTATTTGTTTCTGCCGAAATCCACAATGGTAGATTGCGACTGTTAGCACCACTTCCTGTATAAGCAAAGGAGCGAATTTACAACGTCATCTTGTACCCTGTGGTTACTGCTTTCAGACATCGTGGCATCACTCAATGTACGGGCAAAGCTCGTGTTATCGCTATAGGAAAAAAGAATGACACCATCAGGCCTGTCTACAACATCTGAACAGAGGGCAGGCAAACCTAAGTAAAGTGCCTCCTTCACCGACAAAGCATCGCCATCGGTAGAAGTGTTCCTGACAAAGACATCAACATTTTTGAGCAACTCGAAATACGAGTGCGGTTGGGTGATAAACACCACATTCTCTGAACAAGGACACAACTTCTTCTTATATCCGCCTTTAGGGTCAGAGACAAGCAACGTGAAACCATCGTGAGTGGAGAAATAGTTCACAAGAAAGTCTATTCCGTAGATGTCATTTCCGTCTTTGTCTACTGCAGTTTTGCTGGCATTAGTGGAAACGATAGGCATACCCCGTTTCTGACATTCTGCAATCAGTCTTTTGACATTTTCTGGGAGCGGCGGTTCACTCACAGGGGGAATGAATGCTGGTATGTACTGGGCATGCTTATTGACTTGCTTATATACTTGATAACTTTGGGGATTGATAAGTACAGGAACATTTGCCAAACGCATGGCTATGGAGAGACAAAGATTCTTGATGCCCGTAAAACGTCCGTGATTTGCGTGAAGCGTAAAGATACACTTAGAAAAGGACAGTTTGCAACAGCCTACGAATATGAGCAGAAGTATAGGGTTTGTGACATGTATGTGGGTGCAGCCTCTGTGACGAAGTATAAACAGGCAAGTCTTTAGAACTCCTATTCTTTTGTAGTCTACAAACTCATAACCCACCCCCTTGGCATCAAGACCTTGCAAAAGTCTCTGTACATGTATGGTCACCCCTCCAACGAATGACGATTCTGGCAGTGCGCCGATGATGGTCAATCGTTTCATAGGTCAGCACATTTGTCTATAACCTGCCGAATAGCCTGGATATAACCATGCCCGAACTTTTGGTCGGGTTCCACATAGTTGCCCTCGCCCCACTCGTTCCATGCCTTGAGAAACAGGATTTGATGCTCCGCCTGTTTCTGCTGAATCAACTTGACAGCCTCCTCCACTGTTACCTGGAATTTCTCTGGTGTACTGCCCGTGAGCGGGTCGGTCTTTATTCCTGCCCGTGGCGTGCGATCCCATTGCGGCATCAGCGTGGGATAGACATTCTCCCATGCATCCTCTTCCACATAATAATGACGCATCACCTTGGCATAGTCGGCACGGAACGACATAGGCAGGAATGTGTGGTTGGCGGCAAAGAAGAGCGCTTTCTTCCATTTGCCGTTGACAATGGTTTGTGCACGTCCCAACCCTGCAGACATCACCGCATCGAAGCCCAGGTCGATAACCTCCTGATAGCGTTCTGCGGCTTGGTTGGCATCCCAAAGGCTGACATGTCCGTCCTTGGTAGAGCGACCGGAAGAGTTCTGCGTATAGCCCACGAAATGTATGCCTTTCAAACCATTCTCTACAGCCAGTTTCTGCCAAAGGTCTATGAACTGGCGCGAATCGGGTATGGCGCGTGGCTCCCAGACGGCGAACAGGGGCTTGCCATCCACCGTTATGTAGCGAGGGTCGCGGAATGCTTTCAGCACGTAATTGAAATGACGCACGTAGTCCTCGCGGTCATAGTGCATCTGCATAATCATCGAATCCTTTCTAAGGCTATTGCCCTTCTGCCACGTCTTGTTCGTCCAGTCGTGATTGGCCCAGCACAGGCAGAAGGGGAAGTCGGGCTTGCCTGAAGCCAATACTTCCTCAAACGGCCGTTGCAGTAGTTGCTTGCCGTTGCCAAACCAATAGTGATAGTAGCAGAATCCCTCTAATCCAGCCTCGCGTGCCAACTCTGCCTGCTGCTCGCGCACCTCCGGCAACCGCAGGTCGTAGAAGCCCAGGTCGGCAGGCAGGTGGGGCTGATAATGCCCACGGAACAAGGGTTTGGCTTTCACCACGTTGTTCCACTCTGTAAAACCTTTTCCCCACCATTCGTCGTTCTCTGGTATGGGGTGATATTGTGGCAGATATAATCCTATGATTCTTGGTTTCATTATTCACTTGATAATTTTGTTTGCCCATAGCCGTTGTAGGAAATCGCATACAGGCCATATCTCGATGTTGTTGAGTTTTCGTGGGCGATCTTCTAATGACAGGAGTATCAGTTGGGCCTCCGGATGCTCCTCTCCAAAAGCCTTCAGGCCTTTAGTGTCGTTAGAGGCAATGCCTTTCGACGACTTTACCTCTACAGCCACTTCAGCATCCCCTATGACGGCGTCCACTTCATACTTGTTGTCCAGAGTATGCCAGTAACTGAGTTTCTTGTCTTCTCCATAATAATAAGAAAGGTATGCGCGCAACTCCTGAATGACCAGATGCTCAAGGGCATGGCCATAGACGTCTGTGCCTTGTTTCAATGGGGTGCGACGCAACAGATGATTGGGGATGGCCACGTCGAAATAATAGAACTTTGGCGACTGTATGACTCTACGTTTTACCGTATGTGTGAATGCCGGCAAGTAGAAGCCGAGCATGGTATCCTCTAAAATCGTGAAATATTCCTTCACTGTTTTTGCCGATATGCCACAGTCTTGTGCGATATTCGTATAATTGACTATCTCAGAATTGCTGATGGCTGCCACCTGCAGGAATCGGGTGAAAGAGTCCAACTGGCGCACAATGGCCTCTTCCACTATTTCCTGTTGCAGATAGTCGCCAATGTATGCCTGTATGCGTTTCGTGGGATTCGCTACAAGATAATGGCGGGGAAGCATGCCGTTGTTCAGGGCCCGGTCAAGATTGAAATCTGGTATTTCGGCACTGACAAGAGGAAACAGTGTGCGCCGCAAGGCTCTCCCCCCAAGCAGATTTGCACCGCTGCGACGTAATTTTCGTGCGCTGGAGCCACTGAGGATGAACCGAAGGCCTTTGTTCTCCATGAGCCAGTGAACCTCGTCAAGCAAGGCTGGCACTTTCTGCACCTCGTCGATAACAACCAGTTCGCCTTCATCCAACATCTCGCACTCCTCTCTCAGCAGTGCTGGACGAAACTGAAGTGCAGAACGGACGTCCGTCTTAAGCAGGTCATAGAGGCGGGCTTTTGGGAAAAGTGCTTTCAACAGCGTGCTCTTTCCCGTCTGGCGTGACCCCCACAGGAAAAGACTGTCATCTTCCACTTCTTCTAATTTCAGTATTCTTGTAAGCATGCCCATCTGATTTTGAGTGCAAAGGTAATAAAACGGATGAATATATGCAAGAAAAACACTGAAAATCTGAAGTGCTACTTCAGAAATCCGCTGAAAATCGGAAGTGGCGCTTCAGAAATTCATCATCAGAACGGATGTATGTGTTCCACAAGATACATATTTTTCATGAAACAGCCAAACAATAGTATATATTAACTAAAAAATGATTGGTAATTCAATGTTTTTTTGTACCTTTGCAATCGCTTAGCAATTCATTTTATTAACCATTTAAACACACACACAAATCATGGATGAACTATTTGACCACAATCTCGTTCCTCACCACTATTGGCTTTGCTATGTGGAACGCTGTCCTCAGAAAGACAACTGCATGCGCCATAAGGCCTGCAGCGTAATGACCGACACCCTGACCCATCATCCCTGCGTGCTGCCCACGGCCATAGCAGATGGGCGTGCCTGCCCTTATTTCAAGCCGGTTCGCGTGATGCGTGGCGCATGGGGATTCAACACCATCTTTAAGGAGGTGAAGCAGAAAGACTATGCCAGGCTGCGCGACATGATAAAGGCATACTTGGGAGGCCACGGCACCTACTATCGCTATCATCGCGGCGAACGCCTGCTCACCGAGGAGCAGCAGCAGTACATCAAGGATGTCTTCGTGAGCAACGGCTATACCAAGGGACTGGAGTTTGACGGCTATCGCATGTCATACGAATTCTGATGCAAACTGTCCATGCTGCGGTAGAGCAACGCCCTGAAAGCGGTACAACATTGTCCGAAAAGCGGTACAACATTGCCCAGAAAGCAGTAGTGTGGCTACCTGACAGAGGTACTCCTACTACCGCAGCCTGGTACTCTCACTACCGCTGTGCGGTACTCACGCTACCGCACAGTGGTACTCTCAGTACCGCAGCCTGGTACTCACGCTACCGCCCATCTTATTATCATGTAACTAAATTGCTGAATAGACCGATGCGTATCGGTCGGCAATGTCATGCCAGGAGAACTTCCCTTGATGGTAATCAGCCATAATGTTTTCACGCATTTGGCTAAGCAGCTGACGGTCTGACAATAGTTTCTCTATTGCTTTGGCCAGAGCCTGGCTGTCTTTAGGGGGCACGATGAGACCATGACGTCCGTCCTCCACCATTTCAGGGAGGCCGCCAGTGGCCGTGGCTATGACAGGCTTGCCAAGCGCGAATGCCGACATGATGACTCCGCTCTGGGTGGCATCAATGTAGGGACAGACTACAAAAAGAGCGTTAGTGATGAAGCCCGCCAACTCGGCATCAGACAGATAGCGATTATGCAGTTCGAGAAGCCCTTCGTTAATATAAGGTTCGGCGTTGAAATACATTTTGCCGCTGCCCGCCACCACAAGTTTCTCGTCTGGATACCTCTTGCGTACGGACTGCATAGCATTGCACAATATATCTATGCCCTTATGTGTGTTAATCTTTCCTATGAACAGCACGTAGTCTTTCGATGCTGGCAAGACGGGCTTCGTATCAAGCAGATGTGTGTAAATGCTTAGTTGTGAATTGTGTACACGCTTTTCACTCACGCCATAATAATCCATAAAAACCTTGCGTTGGCTTTTGTTGAGTAATATGAAATGGGGAGTCAAACGGATGGCAATCTTTCGGTGGAAGCGATTCACAGATGTGTCCTCACTGGAATGTGGCAATGGGTCGTGCATGGTGAGTACCATGCGGCGGTGGAGCAGATAGGGCAGGAAATTGCCATAGCGGAGCGGCCATGTGAGATGGATAATGTCAAAATGGCGGCGCAAAAGGAAAAACAGCAGACAGACGGAAGCCCACAGGTTGCCTGGTGAGTAGTCGTGGGATCCTGGCATATTTAATACATAAACATTGTTAAGGTCAATGTATTTTGAGAGGTTCTGAAGGTCAGGAAAGTCAGTAGACGGAAAAACTCCTCCGTACTTCTTTATCTCCTTGATGTTGATAAGCGTCTGGGATTTGCTCTTTTCTGCAATTTGTAGTATGTAGGTCACGTCGACTTGCTTCTGAAGTTCATGCAGGAGGGGAAGGTCGCAGTCGGCAAAGTTTGGTGAAGAAAAGTAAGCTATCTTCATCTTGTAGTCTTGATGTCTGGTTTTCATCTGACGAGTTGTTTATAATAACAATACAAGTTTTCGGCTGTCGAGGCAGTGGAATATCTCGCCAACTGCTCGTCACGATGCAAACTGCCGAAGCCTTCATGTTGCAACTGGATGGCTTTCTTCACAACCTCCCCGATGCCATTGGTGTTGTCGGTATCAAACACGGGGTAGCCCCATTCCTTGAGCAGCGGTCCCACGTTGCCGGTATCAGGTCCCACTACCACTTTCCCATACAGCATCGGCAGCATGGCATTGCCCGAATTAAGGATCTTCACTCGCTGGATAAAGCACACGTCGGCGGCACCGTAATAATAAGGTAAATCATCGTCGGACACCACGCCCCATGTCTTCCCCTTGCTGTAGATGTGGTATTTGTGACGGTAGTACCACTGCCGGAACAATTGGACAGGGAAATTCAGCGACTTCCATTTCACGTCGATGAACCCAGGGGCAAGAATGGAGACGTTCTTGTTGTCTAACTGACGGTATAGACTGATGACCAACTGTCGTTCTTCATCGCTTCTGAATGTGCCGAAACAGAGAATGTACGTATGGCCTACGGGCAGGTTCAGATGGCGGAGCGACTCTTCCTTGGAGGGGAAATGATGATAGATAGTGTCGTAAATATGATGGGGGAGCAGCAGGTGGCGTGCATTGGGGTATTGCTGTTCGAATAGTTGCTTGCTGTAATCGCCCAGATGGAAGATGGCATTGCACGAGGAGTACACCAAGGGCATGGCCCACGCCTTCTTGACACACTGGTTGTAATGGGGCTTCAGGTCATGGCAAGTGGCAGCAATTGTCACGCCTTTTTCTTTCATCTTCTCCAAATGGCTGCGCAACTCTGCCTCAGTATGGTCTTCGGTAATGAAGGACTGCGGCCACTGGAAATGAACGATGTCGAAACTGAATATCTCGTTGCTCCAGAACAGGGGTCTGCCCCATGCTATCTCACTGTCGGGATGCGATTCCCTGATTGCTTCAATGAGCGTGTAGATATACGGGTTTCCCGCGTTCCAAGGGTCTTCGTGGGCAAAAAAAATCTTCATGGGCGTATGGCATTAAGAATGGAGTCCATCATCGTTTGGTAACTGTCGTATCTCTTCTCGGCAATTTGTAACACCTCGTCTTTAGGAAAAACCGTCATCTGCTTAGCTATCCGTTCATCCAGTCCGTCGGTATTGCTCTTATAAGGAACCATACGGTATTCCTTCAGATTGAAATACGTCAGGAGGTCTTCTATCTTGCTGGCTCCGTCATCTTTGGGACGGCTCCAGAAGTCGTAGTTGGAGTAGTTGTCTATGCTGAAGCAAGGCACGCCGTTACTCAGGGCTACGACAGCAGGGTGCATGTTGTTACCGATGTATCCATCGGAGTAGGCTATCAGGGCATACCAGTCAATGGGACTCAATGGCAATGGTATCTCATAGTCATAGTTGTGGTTGAAACGCATACCTAAGGGTGACGGAAGAGCCACGCAACTGGCCGTTTGCGAAAAACTTTCCTTCAGGCCGCAAATGATGTTATATGGAATATGCACATTGAGGAAACTGACAAGTACGTAATGCTCCGGCTGTCCGTATTTCTTGTGGATGTACTCTTTACTGGGTATCAGGTCTGCCGCATTGTGCTTGAAGGCAAACACGGGGTCGGGGGTGACAGGCACATCCTTATTGGCAATGAACTGCACCATCTTCTGTGCCCAAGTGTCACGTACTGAGATGAAGGAGAATCCGTCAAGTGCCTGTTTCATGCTGACTTTCATTCCAGAAGAGATACAGCGATATGCTGAGTTCTGCGATGACACAGACATAAGGGCTTTCTTGATAGTCGGACTGATGCCGCAGCCCCAGAAGAGATTCGGGAACATGCGCTCATCGTTTACCTTCTCTATACGCAGACGTTTCAACCGACGTCCCACGACACGTATTCTGGATATGAGCGGATGATGCTGCAGCACGGCATCCGACCCGATGATGATGGCCTCGATGCCATGCTTCTCTATGGCGCGGTTCACGTCGTCTGCCGTGAAGCATGTCTCTGTCTGTCTCTTGATGACGCTGTCCACAAAGTCCAAATGGGCCTTCACCTGTGGGTTGCTGTCGTAGCAGCCGTCGTTGGCGTTATATAGCCCACGTGACATATAGTGGATGAATACAGGTTCATGTCCAGATTGTTCCAGATACCTGTAGGTCGAAATGGCCTGAAGGTTCGCGCCAAAGTTTGCTACACGGTAATATGTTAATACTCCTATTCTCATATCATGTGAATAAAGTTGTTTTTAGCACTATAGCCATAACTATAATCCTTCTTTTCACGATGGCCGATAACCTTGGCGGGAATGCCGCCGACAATAGTATATGGCTCCACATCCTTGGTAACGACTGCACCCGATGCGACAACTGCACCTTCGCCAATCTTGATGCCTGGCAGAATGATGCTCCGCGAACATATCCATGAGTAGGCTCCTATTTCCACTGGCGCACCTTTTACACAGAAGCCAGTATCGTTGTAATCGTGGTTAAGCGTCCAGATGATAGCCTCGTAGGCTATGACAGCGCTGTCACCAATAGTCAGCCCGCACCGCCCGTCAAGCAGTACCTTCGGCCCTATGCTGACACCTTTGCCGATGGTGATTTTCTGAGGCTCCCTGATGTGGAAGCCACTATATATCATCATGTCACCCTTCATCTTCAGCCCCATCTTCTTCAGCCCCCAAATCCTAATATGCCGACTGGGCACTGAAGGCAACAAACTTGTTGCCAGCCACCATCGAAATCCATATTTCAGTCCCCAACAATGCTTCTTTATACTCATGTGATTATAAAATTAACGCTTCAACAATTTCTTTGCCAACAGCCCGAAATACTTACGCTCCTCACTATCAAGTATGCCAAAATAGGTGACAGGAAGAAATACCACCACGTCAAGCAACCCTATCAGCATCAGTCTGAAGAAAGAAGGGGAGAACGCAGATGTACACAGATACATGACAACACCAGTGACAAGCGAAACGAACAGAACGGGCAGGACAATGCTTCTGACGTATCCCCATGCAGGAATCTTGTTCAGATGGTGTGCAAACCATAGACGTATGAAAAAGCACACGGCCTCAATGACACAGGCACAGGCAAGTGCCACGACAGGTGAAGCTCCACTCCAAAGCACAGCGTAAGCCACAAAAAGCGTACTGAGCAGCGTCGAGCTAATCACAATGGTATACCATTTCACCTTTCCCGATGACTGTACTGCCGACATCAGGCCAGATGAAGCCTGCGTGATGACAGAGATGATGATGATGAGGCGAGTGAATTCAACTGTATATTGAGGAGCATGGCCTATCCACATATTTATAATATAGGGCATTTCCACATACAATGGAGTAGCCACTATACAAAGGACGAGCAATGAATACTTGGTCATGGCGAAGGTGAGCCTCACCAGCCGGTCGTGCTCGCCAAGTCCCTCACTCTCCATCAGTTGCGGGTTGATGCTCTTCTTGATGGTCTCTGTGAAATAGCCAAGCACGCCACTGGCCTGCATGGCTATGCCGTAGGCGGCGTTGATGATGGTTCCAAGGAAATGGTTGAACACAACAGCCAATCCCTGATTGCGCCCTACCATTGCGAACGCAGACAGCGTGTTCCACCCTGTAAACTTTGTCATTTCCATAAACAGCCGTCTGTTGTGGCAGGCACTCAGGCTGATGCTTAGGTCGTGGTATTTGAAATGGCAATAGGCGTATTTCACCAGCAGAAGTAATGCGGCAATGGCAGACATGGCAATGGCATAGACGGCCAGACGGCCGTGCTGCAACCATGGCAAAGCCAACACAAGAACCAGTTTCAGTAATGCCTCCATGACTCCGACTATTGCAAAGAATGTCAGATTCTCGTAAGCATTGATGGCAGCATCAAGCGGTACGACGACGATATGGAGGAACATTGTAATAACCAGTGTGTGAAAAAGCAAGTGTGCCACGTCCTCTTGTTCGGGCAAGATATTCAGCACGTGGCTGAATAGTAGCGGCATCAGCGCTTCAATGGCGATGACTATAATAAGGCCGATAAGGATATGGAGCACAATGCTGAGGTTGTATACTTGTAGTAATTTCTGTTTATCACGCTCACCAATGGTCACAGATAAATAACGCTGCGTGGAAACAGTCATGGCTGCATTCATGAAAGCCAGCATGGCAATGACACCGCCCACGAGGTTGAAGAGTCCGTAGTCGCTCTCACCCAGCGCACGCAACACCAGAGGCACGGTATAGAGCGAGATAGCCATACAGATGACTATCTTCGCGTAAAGCACTGCGGTATTCAGTATGATGCGGTTAGTCCTTTGCATAGTATTGAGGTTCGCTGTCTTGTAACTTTTTATCATACTCATAGCGGCCAATGATATAGCCGATGGTAAGCATCACAATATTGGCGAAGAAATAGATGATGACATGCGACATCATAGAAAGCGAGAGATATGCCACCATGATCATGGCAAGAGGCGGCGCATACTCTGACTTGCGACGTATCATGATGAGCAGATAGAAAAGGGTGACTATGATGGATAAGAGGTAGAGTACGATACCTATTACTCCATAGTCGTATGTGACTTCAATAAAATCATTGTGGGCAGAAAGCATGATGGGTGAATCTGCCACCACGGAGTTGTAGCCATGCCCAGTGAGAAGTTGTACTCCTTCAGATTTTGCTATCATGGCAGCTGACAAACCCCATACCATCACGCGGTTGCTGCCCTGGTCTTCTTCCACATTCTCAAAACGCTCAAACACATTGTTGTTCTCATCGGAAGCTCCCACTATAAACACAAGCGTTCCAAATATTGCAAGGCCGACAATACCGATGGCAATAGTAGAAAAACGCAACTTTTTAGCAGCGAATGCCCAGCAAGCAATATAAGTAAATAATGCCAGGATGAGCGCAAGGACTCCTCCGCGCTTCACGGAAGATACTACCACTATTGTTGCAATAATAGCAAAAACGATGCGAACGGCTTTCGATTTAGAGAGAAAAGTAAGCGGGAGCAGATATAATGCGAAATAAGAACATGCCAGATGGCTGTGCAGCATAAAGATGTTCAACTCTTGGTAAATGAGGTAATACTGCCCTGTGACCATGAGGCTTAACAGACAGAAAACCGGGATATCCCATTTTGACGGTCCGTAATTCCTGACTGTGTTATACGCCCCGAACAAGACTAGGAGAGGCAGCAATATCCAGCAAAGATCAATTACAAGTTTTGATGTTGTATCTTCTTTTCCATACGCCATCGTCGGAACGAAAGTCCACAGCAGGAACAGTGCGTAACAAAGTATGGGTAGGGACGGCTTATAGAGATTGTAATCTGGAAAGTACAGCAGAACTCCTGATAGCCCCCATACAAAAAATGATGCTACTGTTGCATATCCCCATAGCCCAGAATCAATGTCGGCCTCCATCATCTTCATGCTTGCGCAGGCTGCTATGCCAAGAATGAATAGCGAGCAAAAGAACCATGCACGTGTCAATTGTTGTATGTTGAACTGTGTAGGCATGTAAGACGTTTTAACCTCTGTCCTTAACCAAAATATATCCGCTGAGACCAATGCTGGCAAGGAACATCATGATGAAAATAAAACGTATACGCTTAGGACCTACGGGTTTTACAGGTATAGACGCTCCCTGTAGCAGCGTGAACGATGGGGTGCGCTGCTGCAGTTTAGCAATAGCAGCTTGAAGCTGTCCGTTATAGGTCGTATAGTTAGTGTACTTCATCGACATTTCTTTTTCTAGGTCATCACCCTTTGACGTGATGCTTTCCAGAACGAGACTGCGGTTGGTATCGGCAAAACGCGTATATGCCTTACGAGCCTTGTCATATTCGGCCCTCGCCTCATCCGTCAACTTCGTATAGTATTCCACGTCAACACGAGCTTTACGTGTACGATAGTCAATGATGAATTCTTGAATCTTAAGACGGATGGAGTCGGCAATTGTGGCGCAAATACGTCTGTCTTGATCAGTAACGTCTATGGTGATAAGACTGGTCTTGCGGTCGATGTTACACCTTATTTTCCCTTTTATGGCCTCGGCTACGTCGTTTTGTTTCTTTGACAGGTGAAGTGGGTTAAAGGTATTGCTGCCACCAGCACCGTTGCTTCCAGTACCGCTTGATCCTTCTTCCTCTTCGTCTTTTGGCAGCAAGACTTTGACAAGACCACCGAAAAAGTCTGTCACAGGCGACCACCAGGGTCTTTTCTGGAGCGTGGTGAGATAGGTAAAATAGTCGGTCTTGAATGTGTTCTTTTCATCTTCTACGGTGGCCGTAAAAAATTTGGTTACAAAATCATTGGTTTCAAGCAGTTCTGGATACAATTCCGGGAAAATGGCATCTGAGGTGTTCATTGAACCCACATCGAATCCGAAAGACGAAGCCAGACTACCCAATCCACCTTCTGCCAAACTGTTGTCTGTTTCTGGTGCCAACTTCACTGTTGAAGTGTAATAACGTGGTAAACTAAAAATATAAATGCTTGACAATACAAACACAATAGGAAGGACAATGAAGAACAATTTCTTCCTTGCAAGAATCTTTTGTGTTATTTTCCCAAAATCTATGATATCAGTTTCTTGTCTACCAGTCATAACTAATCTAGAATTTCTTGCCGAAGACAATGTTGATAAAAGTCTTGAACAGGATTTTCATGTCGAAAAACCATGAACGGTGTTCAAGATAATAAAGATCCAGTTCCAGCCGTCGAAGCATCTTCTCAAGCGTGTCGGTGTAGCCGTTGTAGAGCGTGGCGTAGGAAGTGACACCAGGCCGGATCTGGTATAAGTAGACATAGCGCGGGTCGCGCTCCATAATCTGGTCGATATAGAACTTACGCTCCGGTCTAGGACCGATGAAAGCCATGTCGCCCTTGAAAACGTTCCATAGTTGTGGCAGTTCGTCAAGATGGTGCTCACGCAGGAATTTGCCTATCTTGGTCATGCGGGTTTCCTTATCATGCTTATAGAGTTCCGGTCCGTTTTTCTCGGCATCCAGTTTCATTGAGCGGAATTTATAGATATTGAACGGACGCCCGAAGCGGCCTATGCGCTCCTGTTTGAAGATGGCAGGGCCATTGTCTTCTCTTTTTACCAAAATATAGCATATTAAGATTAGTGGCGAGAAGATAATGAGGCAAATAGTAGCTATGAAGAAATCACCAATGCGCTTGATGTTTCTCTCTATTTCGTTCATGCCGTCAAGTACGTAACCGTTCTCGAGTTTTGTCATAGTCCTTTTTTTTATTATTGCCTTTCTTATGTTTATTAACGTTATTTGGTGAAGTATATTATATTTTTGATAAATTTTTTCTAAAAATATTTCAACCGTAGGTCGTCTATTTTCGATAAAATCAGTTATCAGACACCAATAGTTAAAAAAATATTCGAAATTTTCGTAGTTTCAAGAAATATTAGTAACTTTGCACGCACATTTAAATAATAGTGATACGGAAATTACTTAATTAAATATACACAGTATGAATATTAAACTTATGATTGCAGCAGCATCAATGGCTACCCTCGTAGGATGCGGGGGAGGCCAGGCACCGCTCACGTCGGGCATCGACCTGAGCAACCTTGATACCACCGCCACCGCTGGCGATGACTTCTATCAGTACGCCTGTGGCGGGTGGATGGAGAATAATCCGCTGCCCGCTGCCTACTCACGCTTCGGCTCGTTCGACGTGCTGGGCGAGGAAAACAACAAGCGCATCAACGGCATCCTCGACGAACTGCTCAAGGGCAGTTACGAGACGGGCACCGTGGAGCAGAAACTCAGCGACCTCTACAAACTCGCCATGGACTCCGTAAAGCGCGAGCAGGACGGCGTAGCACCCGTCATGCCACTTATCACCCGCATGGAGCAGGCGCAGACCGTAGACGAACTCTTTGCCATACAACTGGAAATGGCAGCATACGGCGATGTTGAGTTCTGGGCACCCTATCTCGGAGCCGACGAGAAAAACTCTACCCAGAACATCCTGAACATCAATCAGGGTGGACTGAACCTCGGACAGAAAGACTATTACCTGGAAAACGACTCGGCCACTGCCCACATCCGCGAGGAATACAAGAATCACCTCGTGCGCATGTTCCAACTCTTCGGCTTCACCGAGGAGCAGGCCCTGGCCAAGCGCGACAACGTGCTGAAGGTGGAGACCGCCCTGGCTCAGGTGTCGCGTTCGCGTACTGAACTGCGTGATCCGCAGCGCAACTACAACAAGACCACGCTCCAGGAGTTCCAGACACAGTATCCCCACCTGCAGTTGGAGAAGGTGATGAACGCCCGCGGCATTGACAGCCAGTATCTGCAAGACCTCGTAGTGGGACAGCCCGAGTTCCTGGCCGGTGCCGACAAGGTGGTGGCCGCCCTCACGCCTGCCGAATACCGCGACTATATGGAATGTGGTGTCATACTTAGCGCTGCCGGACTGCTCAGCGACAAGGTGCAGAAGGCCAACTTCGAATTTTTCGGCAAGGTGATGTCGGGCCGTAAGGAAGATCACCCCCTCTGGCGTCGCTCCACCCTGCAGATGGAGAATGTGATGGGCGAGGCCCTCGGCCAGATCTACGTCAAGAAATACTTCCCTGCCGAAGCCAAGGAGCGCATGGTGAACCTCGTGAAGAACCTGCAGACGGCACTGGCCGAGCGCATCAAGGCACAGGACTGGATGAGCGACTCTACCAAGCAGAACGCGCTCGACAAACTCGAAACCTTCTACGTCAAGGTGGGCTATCCCGATAAGTGGACCGACATCTCCGACCTGCAGATAGACCCCGCGAAGTCGTTCTATGAGAATATGCAGGAGTGCTACCGCTTCTGGACCAAGTGGGAGATTGGCCACAAGGCAGGCAAGCCCGTCGACCGCGACGACTGGCACATGTATCCCCAGACCGTGAATGCCTACTATAACCCTACCACCAACGAGATTTGCTTCCCCGCCGGCATCCTGCAGCAGCCGTTCTTCGACATGCAGGCCGATGATGCCTTCAACTATGGTGCCATCGGCGTGGTGATCGGCCACGAGATGACCCACGGCTTCGACGACCAGGGCCGCATCTTCACGAAGGAGGGCAACCTCGAGGACTGGTGGACCGAAGACGACGCGGAGGGCTTCAAGAAGCC
>JAEEGL013700955.1_pt1 | contig 60554 bp, 33 predicted proteins | sample 9134231 | NCBI WGS metagenome assembly JAEEGL01 (sample SAMN16246548, study PRJNA631951) | gut metagenome | biome: gut microbiome; feature: rumen; material: fiber-attached | host: Bos | place: Iran: Karaj | collected 2018-10
TGAATTCAAACAACTAAGTCATTGACTCGAAAGAACAAACTACCAATCCGAAATAGGGCGCAGGAATATGACATTCTTGCGCTTCCTTTTAGGGAAAAATAAAAAAAAACAAAAAAGTTGTGATTCACGTGCAGTCTTTTTGGCAGAGTGGTATCTATATTCATAGAGACAATGCGTTTTTGATGGACATAGAGCAACTTGTAGCACGGGGCGTACAACCCCAAAAAAGTCCGAAGGCTTCGGACTCGTTGTCCGAAGGCTTCGGACGCTCTGTCCGAAGGCTTCGGACTGTTCGTCCGAAGCCTTCGGACAAAAAGACCGCCCCCACTTTTCGCTGAAACTCTTCGCCCCAAAAAACGCTTCGTGTTCTGTAATGAAACAGAACACGAAGCGTTTTTTATTTGAATTGTTCTCTGGCAAAGACAGAGAAACTGTTGTGACAAAGAATCAGTCTTCGACGTAGTCGGCCAGACCTTCGGCCTCTTCGTCGGGGTCGGCGGCACCCAGATCCATCATCGTGCTGTAGTTGTCCTCGGTGATGTCCTCGTCGTTGGGCTCGGCTATCTCGATGTCGTCCTCGTCGGGCTTGTTGAACGTGTCCTCTATCTCTACGTCCTCATCCTCGTTCTCTTCATCGCTGCTGTAGGTGTTGTACTTCATGCGGGGCTTCTCGGCCTCGGGCTTCACCTTGGCAAAGATGGCTTCCACCCATGAGCCTTTGGACACCTCGAGCACATCGAAGCCGTCGGCCACCTTCTTCTCGTAGAGACCGCCCTTCTTGTGCAGCCGGTCCTTGGGCAGCGTCGTCGTGCTGATGTCGAAGCCGCTCTCGATGATGTCCTTGATGCTCTGCGACAGCGAGTCCCAGCCGCCGCCGAAGTTGCGGTCGAGCACTTCGACAAGCTTTGCCGCACTGATGTGGCGGATATTCTCGTAGGTGAGGTCGGTGACGCGACTGATGGGACGCTTCTTGATGGCCCAGGTGACCTTCTGGCTCTCGTCCAGCTTCACCTGTCCCACTTTGTAGCCTAGGTTCTCGTATTTCTTCACCTCCAGCTTTGACTCAGGGTTGACTTCCTCGATGGTGAAGGCCGAGCGGATGATGTCGATATAATGGCGAAGGTTGTCTTTCACCTCAGCATCCTTGTCGGCGGCATCGCACAGGCGGAAGATGTCGTTTTCCTGAATGTCCCAGACGCTGCTCTTGGTCAGTGTCTTCAGCGTAATTGCTTTTGTCTCTGTTTGTTGACTCATAGGTGTGCTTTCATTCGTTTCTTTATGACTGCAAAAATAAACACTTTATTTGTTATTTACAAGTTTTTTACTAATTATTTTTGCCGATTGGATGAAATACACTACCTTTGCTCCTGAAAACGTCGCATCTAATAATAAATATGAGTCAGCCATTAGCAGAAAGACTGCGTCCGCGCACACTCGACGAGTATATCGGGCAGAAGCACTTAGTGGGCGAGGGCGCCGTGCTCCGGCGTATGATAGAGTCGGGGCGCATATCATCGTTCATCCTCTGGGGGCCGCCGGGCGTGGGCAAGACGACGCTGGCGCAGATCATAGCCCACCGTCTGGAGACGCCGTTCTACACACTGTCGGCCGTGACCAGCGGTGTGAAGGACGTGCGTGACGTGATAGAGAAAGCGCAGAAGGGGCGTTTCTTCAACGAGGCGTCGCCCATCCTTTTCATCGACGAGATTCACCGGTTCTCGAAGTCGCAGCAGGACTCGCTGCTCGGCGCTGTGGAGCGCGGCATCGTCACGCTGATAGGCGCCACAACGGAGAATCCCTCTTTCGAGGTGATCCGTCCGCTGCTCTCGCGCTGTCAGGTCTATGTGCTGCAGCCGTTGGATAAAGACGACCTGCTGGAGCTGCTTCACCGTGCCATCACCACCGACGTCGTCCTGAAGGAGCGTAAGATAGAATTGAAGGAGACAGGCGCCCTGCTACGCTACAGTGGCGGCGATGCCCGCAAGCTGCTGAATATTCTGGAGTTAGTCATCGAGGCAGAGCCTAACGATCCTGTCGTTCTATGCGACGACATTGTCGTCGCCCGCTTGCAGCAGAACCCCTTGGCCTACGACAAGGAAGGGGAGATGCACTACGATATCATCTCGGCCTTCATCAAGAGCATCCGCGGCAGCGACCCCGACGGCGCCCTCTACTGGATGGCCCGCATGATAGAAGGCGGCGAGGACCCGCAGTTCATTGCCCGCCGCATGGTCATCAGCGCTTCTGAAGACATCGGCCTGGCCAACCCCAACGCCTTGCTCCTGGCCAATGCAGCCTTCGACACGGTGATGAAGATAGGGTGGCCCGAAGCACGTATCGCCCTGGCCGAGTGCTGCGTCTATCTGGCCACCTCGCCGAAGAGCAACTCTGCTTATTTAGCCATCGACGATGCTCTGGCCACTGTGCGGCAGACGGGCAACCTGCCTGTGCCCTTGCATCTGCGCAACGCTCCCACGTCGTTGATGAAACAGCTGGGCTACAGCGACGGATATAAGTACCCGCACGATTTCCCCGGTCACTTTACACAGCAGCAGTATCTGCCCGACGAATTGCAGCATCAGCGTTTCTGGCATGCACAACATTCGCCCGCAGAGCAAAAGCTCTACGAGCGAATGGTGAATTACTGGGGAGAAAGGTTTGCTACATGATGACAGTCTTGCGCCCACCGATGATGTAGATGCCTTTCTTAGGCAACGTCACCCGGCGTCCGTCAAGCGTGTAGATGCCGTCGCCCAGTCGTAGATTGGAAATCGCAGAATCGTCAATGACTTCGATGCCCGTGGGCTGATTGACATACAGCGTCAGCAGGAGGCATGTCTGGCTGCCTTTTGGCGTGAACGAAAAGGTTCCGCTGATGGGCTCGGCAAAAGCGATGGTATGCGTGATGCTGCTGGGCGACGCATCGCGGGCAGGAAAAGAGTAGGCACTGGCATCGTAGGTGACGCCGTTGACCTCGCTCAGATAGCTGCTGCCGCCGTCGGCATTGGCATAGCCGTAGAAATCGACGCTCGAGAACTGCAGGCCGGCGGGCAGGGTGAGCTTGTACTGGCGGTTGGCCGAATACTTGATGGTGCCGTAGCTGCCGGTGGCGGGCGAACCCGTCTGGTTCATCTTGAAGCCGCCGCTGAACGTCCAGTCGCCGTTGGAGGTCTGTCCGCTGATGTCGTAGGCACTGTACTGCGACTCGCCAATGTTGATGACCTTGCCCTGCGGCACGCCGCCTTCATTCTGTGCAGCGGTGATGTCGGCCACAAGCGAGTTCATGTAAACCTCAAGCATGGTGTAGCCTTCGTCATTGAGCGTATTGCCGTCGGCAGCGCTGTTGGGATTCAGGCCGTGAGCCGTCTCCCATGCGTCGGGCATGCCGTCGTTGTCGGTGTCTGCGGGAGTCTCGGTGCTGTTCAGCGTGGGCCAAGCATCCCAAGTGCTGGGAGCACCCACAGGCTTGTTGTCGTTCTGCGTGTTGATGAAGCCGCTGCTCAGGCCGCTGCCGGTGTGGCTGGCCTTGCCTTGGCGAGTATCGGTGACCATCATCTCGTCGAAGCTGTCGCGGCTCAGCGATGCGCCGGCGTAGCTAAGGACGCGCTCATAGGCCATGTCGGCGGTATGCGTCGTGGTGTAGATGAAGGGCATAGGCTCAGTGAGCCGGATGCTGTCGCGTGTGGCCTGCGTCCAGGTGCCGTCGCAGCCCGAGCCGTCCACCTGGTCGATGATGCCTATCTGCCAGTTGTTGGCAGTCACGTCGCTGTACTTCGTGTTCTTGTTGCCCGTGACGTAATATTTTCCCCAGAGATGGAGGGCCGGCGCGTAGGCAGGATACTCAGCTATGTAGCTGTTGGTGCGTATGCCGATGCCGGCGATGCGCTTGCCCTTGGTGCCGGTGGGTGAGCCGGGGCCGGGCTTGTAGTAGTTGTTGACGATGTTCACTGTCATGCCCTCGCCTCCGTAGCAGCCGTTGCCGCCAAAGTTGTAGATGACGTTGTTGCGCATGTCCATGCGTTCATCCAGTTGTGTGGTGGGACGCGGACCGAGGCGCGGCGTGCGCGAGGTGTGGTGAGCGATGAGGTTGTGGTGGAACGAGGCACCGCTGCCGCCCCAGTTGCCGCCGTAGCCGTGGGCGCCCTTCGAGTGGCCGCTGTTCACAAGGCTCTGTGCCACGAGGCACCACTGCACGGTGGTGTTCTTGTTGCCGAGGACGCTGAGACACTCGTCGATGCTCCAGCTGACGGAGCAGTGGTCAATCATCCAGTCCTGCTTGTCGAAGCCGCCGAAGCCGTCCCAGCCGTCGGCGCCGTCTTTCTTCACGTTCTTATTGCCGAGGCGGAAGCGCATATAGCGCACGATGACGTTGTTGCCGCTGATGTTGACAGGATAGTCGGCCAGGCAGATGCCGTCGCCCGGAGCCGTCTGTCCGGCGATGGTGGTGTTGCTGGGAATGGAAAGGGCCGACTCTAAGTGGATGGTGCCGGAGACATCGAAGACGATGGTCTTTGCGCCCGTCTGCTGCAGGCACCACCGCAGTGACTGGTAGCCGCTGTCCTTGAGGTTCTTTACGTGCAGCACCTTGCCGCCGCGTCCTCCGGTGACATAGCGTCCGAAGCCTTCGGCGCCGGGGAAGGCGGGTGTCTGCTCTTGCTGGGCCTGGGCAGCAAGAGACAGAGCCAGTGTTAAGACGGATAGGAGTTTTTTCATTTGTTTGTGGTGTTAGTGGGGTTAGTGGGGTTTGTGGGGGGTGTGGGGTGTTGTGGGCGGGGTGGGCTTTGTGGGCGGGGTGGGTGTTGTGGGCGGAGTGGGCTTTGTGGGCGGGGTGGGTGTTGTGGGCGGAGTGGGCTTTGTGGGCTTTGTGGGCATTGTGGGCGGGGTGGGCAGGCTAGGGTCGCGCCATGGCGCTGGTATTTGCCCACCTTGCCCACTATGCCCACCTTGCCCACACGACCCACTATGCCCACCTTGCCCACACGACCCACTTCGCCCACCATGCCCACGCGACCCACCTCGCCCACCAAGCTCCCCGCCTGAAAAGCCGTTTCTTCGCTGCCAGTCTTTGCGGGCACGGTACATCTCTTCCTTGATGCCGCCATTCTCTTTGAAGTCACGCTTGTACCACTCGATAAGCCCAATGATGAGCGCATCGCATTGGTGAATCAGCGTGATGGCTATATTGGCTATCGTCTCGTCACTGCGCTCTTGTATCTTTTCGCGGTAGATGGCTGAGTCAAGGTGAGCGCGGCAAAATGCTGCCGTCTGCTGATAGCGCGGGTCAGTAGGCCCCCAGTGCTGAAGACCGCGAACACGCAGGTAGTCTTCATAGTCAAGCAGCAACTCATGCAGAGAGGCACGGTTGACAGTGGTTAGCTTTATCTCCATCTCGCGCGAGGCGATGCCATCGATGTTTCCTTCTGCCAGGTTCTGCTTACCGGAACGGGCTGCCTGCACCATTTGGTCAATGGTACGGTCGCCCTTCTGAAGAAATGTGTGAGCGAAGAAGAAGGTGACATCATAGATACACTCAGCCTTCTGAAAAGCCTTCAGCGACCTGTAATCATGGTCTTGTGGCAGAAAGGTATCGTCGTGGGCGAGGGACATGGTCTTGTCAGGGATTCTTATGAAAAACTCCCCGACGGCTCGATGCCGCCGGGGAGCTGAATATCGGATGAGCAGTAAGAATTACTTCTGCAGCATCTTCTTGCCGTTCATGATGACAACGCCCTTGTAGGAAGCGTCCACCTTCTGACCAGCGAGGTTGTAGAAGGCGCCATTCTGAACCTTCGTGCTCTGTACAGTCTCGATGCCGTCGAGGGATGCGGGGCCGTAGTATTCAATCTCGAAGTTATCCCAAACAGTCCAGTCGGTGCCCGGATGCTCGGTCTTCTTGATGCCGATGGTCAGCTTGCCGTCGGTGACGATGACAGTGTGGCTCTGTGCATAGAGACCCTGAGCGAAGGCAGCGCTTGCATCACCCTGCGAGAACGGCAGATTGGCCAGTGTGGCAGCTGCGGTCTCGTCGGCAATACTTGTGAGAGGATAGCTCTTACCGTTGGCGTAGACGAATGAGTTGATCACCTCTGTACCGTCAGCATGAGCAGCAACGGCGATGTCGTTGGTGTTGTCACCAGTGTTGTTGTAACGATAGAATCCGTTCCAGCTGAGCTTGTACTTTCCATTGGGAGCCTCCACGGTCTGGCTGATGTCGAAGGTCTGCGAGTTGCCGCCCCACTTCTCAGCATTCGTGTTGGTGTTGTCGCCACCTACGCCGAAGGTGTCACCCGTCCATGCGCTCTGGTTGCGGTTGTTGCGGCTGAAGTTCGGATCAAGAAGCAGGAAGGTAGCGTCCATGGGATCGTCCTCTGTGGCATCAGCGAGTCCGGCGACGACTTCCTCGTGAGATGCGATGAGCCATACGGCTTTCGCGTCGTCAGCAGCAAGGTTCTTTGCAATCACGGTGTTCTCGGTGCCGTCCCAACCATAGAAGTTGGTGCCGTCTGCAGTGATGTAGTAAGCATAGATGGTGTTGCCATTGGTATCCTCGCCATAGCTCTCGCCCTTGATGATGGTCAGAGCGATAGCAGCTTCGGGCTTGCCGTCCATGTATTCACCATTGTCACCGCCGAAGTAGTAGCTGTCGCCGCCATTGCTGACCTGTGACTCCATGAGGTAAGTACCGTTCTCCTGCTTGTGCAGAATGACATACTCAGGATGCTTGACAAGTGATGCTTGCGTGCCCCATGCGTTGCCTGCGCCCCATGCCTTCTCACTCATCGTGTTCACCAGGTAATACTTGCCGTCAGCGAAGTCTGCATAGATAGGCTGAGCAGCGGCGGGAGTGATCTCGATGCTGGAAATCATGATGTTGCCAGTGCCGGAATACTTCTGGAAGGTGTAGGTGCCTTCGGTCAGGCCGAACTCAATGATGTTGGCGTTCTCATAGAGCTTCATGTCGGATGCCTCTACTGTTGCAATAGAGTCGTTGCCTTCAGAGTCCTTGAGTGTCACAGTCTCTGTGTGGAAATAGTTGGTGCCACTGACATTGACCATGCACTTGCGGTCGTTCACCATGGAGCCGTCCGCAGCGTCCTCGGCGTCAATATTCTTACAAGAATTCTTCGAGCAGATGACCTTCACGGTCACGGAGTCGCCCTCGGCCACCTGGAAGGTGATGTTGGTGTTGCTCATCTGGATGTAGCGAGCGTTGCCGGCAGGCACCTGATACTGCTCGTCCGTGATAGCCTTGAGTGTAAGATTCTTTACGAAGAAGTCAGCCTTGTCAGCGCTGATTTCGCCGTTGTCAATGCGATAGACCTCACCGGTGGTGGAGCTGGCAGTAGCCTCCTCGTCGAGCACCACATCGCCGGCAATCACTTCAATGACCTTCTTCGACTTAATGGGATTCAGCACGTAGACATCCTTTGTGGTGGTCTTTGTGGTGAAGGTGGCGAAGGTGCCGTTCACAATTTTTGAGTAGGCGGCCACGGTGGCACTCTCAGTCAGTGTGAAGTTGCTGCCCTCCTGGGCCTCGCCGCCGTTGAGCGAGTAGTAGTTCTTTGCTCCTTCGTAGGCAGAGGTGATGGTGACGTTAGCACCATCGGCGTCGATGCTGGGAGCGTCGAATGAGAAGCTCACCGATACTTCGTTGTTGGCATCGGGAATAGCCATGCCGCTCAGGAAGGCCTGGAACTTCAGGGTCGTCTCCTTGTAGCACTTGATGGGGGTGGTGTACTTCTGGCTGTCAGCCGTAGGCTCTGTGCCGTCGGTGGTGTAATACACCTCGGTGGGCAAGCCATAGGCCAGGCCGGGCGTTACGGTCACTTCCTTGAACCAGAGTCCTTCTTCATAGGTCTGAGTACCCATCTTTACCTGGGGCGTGCCCTCAGCCTCTTGGGCCTCGATGATGATGTAGCTGACGAACATGTCGCCGTTGTAGGAGCCGATGTAGAACAGGCCGTCGTCATCAACGGTGTACTCCCAGCGGAAGCCTGCGTCGGTCGTGGGGTGGTCAGCATCGGGAGCAGGATTCAGAGCGTCGCTCAGGTCGGCACTCTTGGCAATCTTGGGGATACGGGCTTCCTTGCCGGTTTTGTTGTTGCCTTGCTCGAAGATGATGATCTTTGAACCGGCCGTGAGCTTCATGGCAATCACGTCCTGAGCATTCTTCAGACGCAGGAAGTTGTAGTGCGGGCCAGCATAGTCGGCACCATACTTGTCAACGATGGCCTGTGTGACATGGTTGTCGTCGGCCTCGTTCACCACTGAGAGGTCTACCTGGCCTTTGTTCGTGGCAGTGCTGCCGCCGGTAACATCCAGGAAGTGGTCGTCGCCAAAGAGGACGCCCTTGCCGGGACGTGCTCCGAGCTCGTCGCACACCAGCACATAGCTGTGCTTCAGGGGTGCGAGGTCTTCTACTGTTGCTGCACTCGAGACGCTTGCAAAGGCCACAAGTGCGCAGATGAGAGTAAAGAATTTTTTCATAAGATAAATTGTTAGTTAATAATTGAATTGATAATAGAGTTCGTCTTTTGTCATAAACGTTGCAAAGATACAAAATAAAATATGTAAGATGCAAACAAAACATGTTAAAAATTGTGGTTTTTTAGGAGACGGCGCAAAAAGCGCCGTCTCCTTCCACGTTTATTGCCGCACCAGGTAGGTCTGAACAGGTGTGTCACCAAAGTGTGCGATGGTGATCACTTCCTTCTTCCCGCTGACGGCCACTCCGGTGAAGATGGCCGATTTCGACACCTTTCCCTTGTCGTCGGTGACGCGCTTGAGAATCTCTATTCTTCCGGTGGTGTTGGAATAGGTGTACTCATAGTAGGGCAGGCTCTCGGTGTTCGACTCGTCGACCCAAGTGCCTGGGGTCTTGCCCTCGCTCATCTTCACTGCCACAGAGTCGGCCGACACAAAGCTGATGCTTTCCACGAAGCCCTGAATCTCTTCGCCGTAGGCATTGGCCTTCAGTCCTGTGCCTCTCACCCAGACCGTGTTGGCCACGGTCTCGGGATGAGCTATCTTCAGTGTGTCGTTATAGCCAGCCACCCAGGAGGGGTTGTCGCCATTGAAATCCTCATACTCGTTGGCATCGCTGCATGACGTGAGGCTGATAGCCAATAAGCAACAGCCAATAACCGTTGATATGCTGAATAACTTCTTCATTTTTGACAATTCGTTAAATTCGTTACATTTGTTGTCTTCAAAGACCTTACTTGTTGCGCCAGCGTGCTGCACCTACATTATTACTATAAATGTCGTTGGCTGTGTTCTTGAAGTAGAGGTTCACACCGTAGGCGGTGTTAGCAGTGCCGTCGAGGGCATCGGCGCGGTGCATGTGCTGGTCGTTGGCCGTCTGTGCGACATGCGGCGGGCATGGCTGCTCCATCAGCTCCGTGGCTGAGATGTCGGCCACATTCACCTCCAGCGTGCCGTTCAGTGTGGCGTTGCCGTCCTTCACCAGTTTGCCGAAGTTATTGCTCGTTGCCGTCCAGGGGTTGTTGCTGAAGATGGAGCCGTTGGTCAGGTCGTTGTTGGTCGACCAGTTGTTGTCGAAGTTCAGCGTCACCTTTCCTGCCGAGCCGTCGGCCATGGTCTGCGTGTTGCGGATGTCGGCACCCCACATGGCGAGCACGCGCTGGTCGCCAGCCTTCTTGCAGAGCACGAAGAGGTTGTTCTTCACGTTGAAGACAGAGCCGTTGGGCAGTCCGCGCATCTTGAAGATGGAGCCGTCGGCACGGGTGTTGAAGTTGATGAGTGTGTTGTTCGAGAAGGTGATGTACCACGCGCCCGACGTCCAGCCTATCTCGCTCTGCTCGGAGAAGAATGAGGGGAATGGGCAGTCGTAGAAGGTGTTCTCGATGACCTTCATGTCCTTGTAGAGGTTGGAGGCCACGTTCTGTCCCGAGCCATGTATCCAGCAGTAGCCGCCGGCGCCCTGGTTGTAGTAGCCGCAGTCGAAGAACTGGTTGTTCTTGATGAGTACGTGGTTCCACACCTTGTAGTTGGCTCCCTGCTCACGGATGAAGCCGCGGACGAGGCGCTTGAAGGTGCAGTTCTCGATGACGAGTGAGTCGAGCGTCACGGCCATGCCATTGCTGTACATGTTGAAGAAGTAGTTACCCGTTACGCCTCCAAGTCCGGCATTGTTGTCGCCGTAGTTGAAAGCCTCGGGGTTGTCGAAGTCGATGTCGTAGAAGGCCAGCTTCTTCATGTAAATCTCGCCGCCCTCACCGGCTTCCGGCTGGCGTCCGAACATGAACATGGAGTAGGGACCTCCGTTCCACTGCTCGCCGTTGGTGGCCTGGTTGTAGCGTGAGTGTTTGCCGATGCCGCAGATGACGCGAGCGCGCTTGCCCTGAGCCACATCGGCGGGGTCGGTGCGCAGGGTGAAGCCCTTACAGGTGATGTCATTGCCATCCATGTAATAGGTCTTTCCGCCTTCCAAGAGGAATGTCTGTCCCTCGGCATAGTTGGTGTTCGAGATGAAGTCGTAGAGAGCCGGCGTGATGGGGGCAGCCTGATACTTCTCAGTGGCCAGTGCGAAGACATCGAAGCGCTTGATGCCGTCCTGGTCGCCGGGCAGCGGCAGGCTCTCGGCCTGAGCATACAGCTCGTCGTAGGAGAGGAGGATAGGCTCGCCGGGCTGTCCGTCGGAGCGGGCAGTGCAGGTGTTGTACTTGGCGTCAATGGCTATCTTTACACGTGGGTCGATGACGTCGATGACATAGACGGAGTTGGCCGTCAGACCGTCGACGATGACGTAGCCACGCTCACGGTCTTCTTTGGTAATCTGGTAGTACTTCCACTTCGCGCCCACCGAGCTGTTGGGGTTGTTGGGTGAGGGCTGCACTTGCAGGTACTGGTAGCCCAGGTTGCCGTCCTCGTCGATGTTGAAATTCTCATAGTAGGCCAGCAGCTTGTCCAGATTGTCATCGTCGATGCTCAGCTTGAGGTCCTTCAGCTCGAACTTCTTGTTCGGGTCGGTGTCGGCATTGTAGGCCGAGACGTAAGCCTTCAGCTTCTCCATGTCGGCATCGGTCAGTCCGAGACCCACCTCCTTGAGGTTGCTGTTCAGGTAGACATGCATGGTCTCCTCGGTGGTCTCTGCCTGGTTGACATAGACGGCCGTGGGCGTGGCATAGCGCTCTGCTGTCTGGATGCCCAGATACTCCTGCCACTGTCGTCCGTTGCCGTGGCCGTACCAGTTGGAGGCATGAGCGAAGCTGTTGGGATCGTTGGGGTCGTTGCGGTCGAGCTTCGACAGTGCGCGTATGGCAAAGCGATAGTCGGTCTTGTACTGCAGGTCGGGAATCAGCAGGTCGAGCACCTTCGGTCCGAGGATGGTGTCGACGATGAGGTCGCTGGTGCCCTGTATGGAGGCCCATGCTGTGGCGCCGCCCGTCACCTTCGGCATGAGTGCCATCTGCACCTGATAGCCGGCGCAGTCGTTGACGCCGTACCAATAGAGGTGGATGGTGTTGCCGTGAGGATAGGCGCCGTCGAGGCCGCAGTTGTAGGGATAGTCGGAGCCTTTTCCGCGTGTGTTGTCGCAGATGAACATGGTCATAAACTCCCTGTCGGTGCCGGGTGCGGCATCGTCGTCGTCTTTACACGACACGAGAAGTGCCGAGGAACAGGCAAGGAAAAGGAGCAGTAAGCTATTGAGTGTCTTTTTCATAACGGTATTGTTCATTAACTATTTCAACTTAATATCCGTAGTAGTTCTTGTAGGCACCGGCCGAGCGCTGGATGGCCAGGTTGGGGTAGGGGAGGATATAGCGCACTACGGGCAGCTCGCTGGTCTGCGGGATGTTGGAGAACTGCTCCTGTACCCCGTTGCGTATCAGCCAGATGTTGCCGCCGTCGTCGCAGCGGATGAATCCATAGAACGAGTATTTGCACTGGTCTCTTGGCGTGCCGTTGTCTGCGTTGCCCCACTGGTAGAAGTCGGCCCTGTTCCATGCCTTGGCCGAGAATCCGAAGTTGGTGATCTGGCTGGTGATGGGCTGGCTGGCCGCACGCTTGTAGGCGTTGTAGATGCGCAGGCTCTTGAGCGACTGGTTGGGATACTTCTGCAGGATGTTGCCGGCCGTGTTGATGGTGTAGCCGTAGTACTGGTCGCGGAAGAAGAGCAGGGCCAGTCCGTTGGCCACAGGCTCGTCGATGCTGTACTGGTGGTAGTAGATACGCTCGGGCAGGTTGTCGATGTAGCCGGCACTGGTGGAGTAGCCGTCGTGCTCGTTGATGGCATCCTCAAAACCCGTCATGCTGCCCACATTTTGCATGCCGGCAGAGTAGTAGCGCAGGAAGCTGTACATCACCTCTTCGGCATAGGTATTGGTGCGCACGAGGTCGCGCCAGCGTGAGTTCTCGCCGGCAAACTCCCATTTGCGCTCGTCCATGACGGCTTTCTGGAATGTCTCCTTCGATGCCTGTGCTTCGGTGATGAAGGCGGGGTCGCCGTCTTCGAAGGCACGTCTGTGCACCTGCTGCAGGCAGTCGATGGCCTTGTCGGTGGGGCCGCCGTTCAGCTCGTTGGCAGCTTCGGCATACATCAGCAGCACGTCGGCATAGCGCATGTAGGGATAGTTGATGCCGGTGGAGCCGCTGGTGATGGCTCCAAGGGCTGAGCCCTCTGAAGTCCACAGCTTCGACCACTTGTTGTTGTGCACCGAGTAGTCGCTGCGGATGTAGACGGTATCTGCCCTGGAGCCCTCGCTGTTGGTGAAGGCCGAGTAGTACCACAGTCCGTTGACAAACTCACGGCGCATGTCGCCATTGCGGAAGAGAAAGCGGTAGAAAGCGTTCAGACGGTTGCCGCCGCCGCACTCACCCCAAGGCCCTACGGTCTCTGTCTCGTTGTTGGCCGAGTAGGTGGGGCCTTGCACGTAACCGATGTTGCCGGTCGACTCCTTGGCGAATGGAATCTCGAAGATGGGGTCGTCGTTGTTGATGACCTGGTAGTTGCACTCATTGACGAAGACGTCCTGATAGCTCAGGGAGAGCTTGTGGGTGCCTGAGAGGATGACGGAGTCGGCGTAAGCCATTGCCGTGCGATAGTATTCCTGCCAGTTCTGCGGACGCTCCATCGTGCCGTAGTTCTTGGCGTCGCTCTTGTTCGGGCGCAGCGAGTAGCCGCCGGCAGTGAGGGCAATGCGGGCGATGAGTGCCTGTGCGAACTCCTTCGAGCAGCGCTCTACAGTGACGCTGTTGGCCGATAACATGTAGGGTGCTGCCTGCTGCAGGTCGGCGATGATAGCCTTCTGCACTTCCTCGCGGTCATAGATGGGCAGCGTGAAGTCGGTGCCATGCTCTGAGGCGGGGTCGAAGGTGAAGGGCACATCGCCGAACATCACCACGAGGTCGTGGTAGGCCATGGCGCGCAGACACTTGGCCTCGCCTATCCACTGCATCATTTCTGAGTCTAAGACGCGGTTGCCGTTCTCGTCGGTCTCATATTCGCCGTCGGAGTTCTTCACGTAGAGTATAGGACTCTCGTTGGCCGACTTGATGAACTTGTTGCAATACTCAATGAGGTTGTAGGCAGCCGTCCAGAAGCTGTAGATGTTGCCGCCCTGATCGTCGCAGTCGAAGCGAGCGTAGGTGGTGTGCGAATGAGCGTTGGCCGAGCTGATCTGTATGTCCACGTCGCTGTTCAGCGTGAAGCGGCTGAAGTAGGCATCGCCGTAGAGGTTGCTCGACAGTGCCTGGGCGTAGACGCCGTTGAGGGCGCGGTTCACCTCTGTCTTCTGTCCAAACACGAACTCCTCGGTATAGGCTGACGGTGCATCCACTTCAAGGTAGTCGTTGCAGGAAGTGAGGAGCCCCCCTCCGACTCCCCCGAGGGGGAGTGCCATCGCGGCGTAAGCAGCGTATTTTAATATTGTCTGTTTCATTGTCTTTTTGATTTATGATTCTTGAATTAGTCTGCCGTTTCCCTCCCCTCGGGGAGGGTTAGGGTGGGGGCTTCTTAGAATGTGATATTTGTACCGAACACGAAGCCGCGTGCACGCGGATAGCGGTTGAAGTCCATGCCGCAGGTCAGTCCGGTCTGCACGTCCACCTCGGGGTCGTAGCCACTGTAGCCAGTGATGATGAAGAGGTTGGAGGTGGAGGCGTAGATGCGTGCCTTTGAGATGCCGGCTTTCTTGGTGAGGTCCTTCGGCAGGGTGTAGCCGATGGTGATGTCGTTGCAGCGCAGGAAGGAACCGTCCTCTATGAAGTAGCTCTGTGTCAGGCGCGTTGTCACGTCGGTGGGGTTCCACAGCGTGCGTCCGGCATTGGCGTTCTTATAGATGTTCACGCAGTCGTCTACATAATAGAGCTTGTAGAGGATGTCACCCTTGGTGCCCGAGAGCGAGCCGTCGATGTCGTTGTACTGCCAGCCGTCCTTGAACTTGCTGAGGACGTTGTAGAAGTTTCTGGAGTTGCCCACCGATGACGAGAGCATATAGCCCGTGGCGTTGTTCACGTCGAAGTCGAGCATGTAGGTGAAGTTGGCGGTGAAGTCGAAGTTCTTCCACTGTCCGCTGAGGCCGAAACCGCCCTGAATCTTCGGGTTGGTGTTGCCGATGACGGTGCGGTCGTTCTCAGTGATGCGTCCGTCGCCGTCGAGGTCCTTGAACTTGATCTTGCCGGGCAGGGTGGCGATGCCGCTGTTGCTTGAGCCGCTGACGTCGTTGATAACCGTCACGTAGCCGTCCTCGCGCGGAGCACAGTTGCTGCTGGTGCCATTGTCGGCGGCAGCGCTGCCCCAGGGCACAGCCTGGTAGTTGTTCAGCGGGTCGAAGTAGAACTCGTCAAACTGATAGAGGCCGTCGTATACGAAGCCGTAGATGAGACCTACCTCGTCACCTACCTTGATGCAATAGTCGTTATAGCTGGACTTCCAACGGTCGTTCTGGTCCCAGACAACGTCGTCGGTGCCGTTCAGCTTGTCAATCTTCTTCTTGTTGAAGCCGAAGTTCAGGTTGGCCGTCAGCACGTAGTCCTTGCCCTGCAGGATGTCGCCGGTGATGGTGAATTCAAAGCCTTTGTTGGTGACCTGTCCGATGTTTTGCATCTGGCTGGTGTAGCCGATGACGGAGGGCAGGTCGCTATTGTAGAGCAGGTCGCGAGTAGTGTACCAATATACCTCGGGGTTGATGCTGACGCGGCCGTTCCACAGCGAGATGTCGGCTGCGAGGTTGCGCTTGATGGTGGTCTCCCACTTGATGTCGTGGTTGGCAAACTTGTTGCCGCCGTTGTTGCCGTAGTATTGCTCGCCAAACTGCGTCACCTCGCCGAAGCCGGGGCCGCCGGTGGAGTTGATGGCGTAGAGCTGGCGCCACATGTCATTGCTGATGCTGTTGTTGCCGGAAAGACCGTAGGCAGCGCGAATCTTGAGCTGGCTAATCCATTTGATGTTCTTCATAAAAGGCTCTTCAGACAGCACCCAGGCACCGCTGACAGCGGGGAAATAACCCCATTGCTTGCCTGGAGCGAACTTGGTGGAACCGTCAGCGCGGAACGTGGCCGACACCAGGTACTTGTGGTTGAAGTTATAGTTGGCTTGTCCGAAGAACGATGCCATGCGGTCGGGTGTGGCAAGGCTGGTCGTCGACTGGTAGGGCGAGCCGAAGCCCATGTTGTTCCATGCTTCGCGAGCCGTGAACGCACGGGGGAAGTAGCGGTTGGTCATCGAGTTGCTCTTCGACTGTGAGTGGTGTATCTCCTGACCGAGTAGGAAGGAGAAGTTGTGTGCCTCGTTCAGCGTCAGGTTATAGTTGGCGGTGTTTGTCCACACATAGCTCATGCGGTGGGTATTGCTGACGGTGGCCACAGGCTGGTTGTTGTGGCTCTGGCCCATCGAGGTCAGGGCACCGTAGAAGCGGTTTCCGTCGCTCCAGCCTAAGCCGAGGGTGGCCTCTGAGCGCAGCGTCAGTCCCTCGATGGGTCGCCAAGTGAGCGACAGACCGTTGGTATAGGTATATGAGTGGTTGATCTGCTGGTTGATGGCGATATCGTTCTTCGGGTTAGTGTAGGTGAAGAGCTCTTCCTCGTCGGGGTCGGCGTATGCAGGGTCGATGTAGCCATACTCGCGCAGGCCGTTGGTGGGACGGTATTGCAAGACGTCGATAAGACCGCCCGTACCGATTTGCGTGCCACCGGCACCCTCGTTGCGGCGGTAGGTGAACTTCGGGTTGAACTGCATCGACAGCTTGTCGGTAATCTGCACGTCGGTCTTCACGTTCAGGTTGGTGCGGCGCACGCCCGAGCCGAGAATAATACCCTTGTCCTCGCTCTGCGTCAGCGAGATGTTGAACTTCACCTTGTCCGAGCCGCCGCCGATGTTCACGTTGGTGGAGTAGTTGATGGGTGTCTCGCCCATCACCTCATCCTGCCAGTCGTGCGAAGGCAGCTTGCTGTACATGTCAAGGTCGTAGGGGTTGCCGAAGTTGGCACGGAAGAACTTGCCGTTGCTGTTGCGCGTGCCGGCAGCCGAGTGCCACTGGTACTGGTAGTTGACAAAGTCGGTGGCGTTCATCAGGTCGAGCTTCTTGGCCAGATGCTCCATCTTCAGGCTACCGTTGAAGGTCACCTGCACTTTGCCGGCCTGTGCGCTCTTCGTGGTTACCACCACAACGCCGTTGCCACCCTTGGCACCGTAGACGGCGGTCAGGGAGGCGTCCTTCAGCACGTCGATGCTGGCGATGTCGCCGGGCGGGATGTCGGTGATGTTGTCCACCTGGAAGCCGTCGACGATGTAGAGCGGCTCGTTGGTCTGCGTCACCGAGGTGCCGCCACGCACGCGGATGTGTACTTCAGCGCCAGGCTCACCGTCGACGGTGGTCACCTGCACACCGGAGATTTTACCTTGCAGGGCGACGGCGGCTGAGGTGACAGGCACCACCTCCAGCTTCTTGCCCGAGATGGAGCCGACGGAGCCCGTCAGGTCCTTGCGGGCCTTGCTGGTGTAACCCACGACCACCACTTCGTCCAGCGCGGCGTTGTCATCCTTCAGCTGGACTTTCATGTTGGGACCTGCCGTGACTTCCTGCGACACCATGCCGATGTAGGACACCACGACGGTCTTGCCCTGTTGCAGCTTCAGCGTAAAGTTACCGTCAAAGTCGGTCGCTGTAGCGTTCTTCGGATTTCCTTTCTCTACGACGGTAGCGCCAATGACGGCTTCGCCAGTGGCATCGACTACCGTACCCGTAGCCGTGGTCTGCGCGTGCAGGTTGCCCACAACTAAGAGCAGGCACAGCAGCAACGCCGTACGAAAGAGTCTCTTAATGTTTACAGACATAAATTAGTAGTTTTTTTTGTTTGTTTGTTTGGAAAAATTGAATTTGGCGCAAAATTACAAAGAAATATTAAGACTACAAAAACTTCTCTTAACTTTTTTTCGTAAACGATTGCGCTTCTCGCAGCTTTTTAGGCGTCATCGCAGCCTGAACAGTCACCAGCCGCACAGCGCAATGATATGTCGCGCTGTTGAGTACAGAACTGTCTCCATCCGCACAGCACAAAAAAGTCCGAAGGCTTCGGACACTCCGTCCGAAGGCTTCGGACTGTCTGTCCGAAGGCTTCGGACTCGTCGTCCGAAGGCTTCGGACAAAAATGCGAAGCCTGTGGGGAAGAAAACGAAGCCAGCGGATTGGCTTCGGGCAAGTCCATTCAAGGACGTCAGGGGGTGCTGTTTTAGGAGCCGCCCCTGCAGACGGAAAGGTAGGCTTCTTTCCTGGCTATCTTGCCTGTTGCTGTGAGGGGAATCTTGTCTATGCTGATGTAGTGGCGTGGCTTCCACAATCGGGGAAGCACCTGCTCGCACACAGGGCGCAGGCGCTCGGCGTCGCGCTCCTCGGTGAGCAGCACCACGGCCTCGCCTAAGCGCGGGTCTTTGCAGTGGGTGATGCAGAAGGGAGCTTTCAGGTGGGGGTGCAGCAGCCGCTCCACCTCCTCGGCCTGAATCTTCACGCCGCCGGAGCAGATGACGTTGTCCTTGCGGCCGAGGATTCGGAACAGACCCACCCCCAACCCCTCCCTGCAGGGAGGGGGGCAGTCACTTTGCACGCCCTGTTTGTCTACGCTTGCAGTCATTTCTCCATTCCCTGCAGGGAGGGTTTTTATTTCTGCGATGTCGTTGGTCACCAACGGGCCGTCGTGCACGGCAGGGGCGTCGATGACGAGGCAGCTGTCGGCGTTGAGGCTGATGCTGACACCCTCGAAGGGTGTGTACCACGGGCTGGCATCGGGACCGTTGAGGCGGCGCAGGGCGATGTGCGACAGCGTCTCGGTCATGCCGTAGGTGCTCCACACAGCGTTGGGGAAGGTCTTCAGCTGCTGTTCCAGTTCTTCGTCGATGGCGCCTCCGCCGATGATGAGGTGCCGTATCTGCATCAGTCGCTCACGCTCCTCAGGCACCTGCAGCGAGTTCCACACCTGCAGGGGCACCATAGCGGCAAAGTCAATGGCCCCCCCCCTTACCCCCCCGAGGGGGAGAGAAGTTACACCTTTCTCATGTGCTGAGACTATAGAAGCCCCCTCGGGGGCCGTAGGGGGGGCTTTCAGTGGATGCCCGCTGGGCGCTACGCTGATGAGCCGCAGGCCGCAGGTGAGAGCACGCACCACCATCATCTTGCCGGCGATATAGTCTAAGGGCAGGCAGAGCAGGGCGGTGTCGCCCGCCTTCAGCCCCAGGAAACGGCAGGTGATGCGGGCGGAGGCTTCCATGCGCCGCTTCTCCACCAGCATCGGCTTCGGCTGGCCCGTGGAACCGCTGGTGTGCACCGTCAGCGTAGGGCTGCCGTCGTGCCACTCTTTCAGGAATGCGTCGAGATCCATAGCTTGTCGCCGCGTATCTCCAGCGGCATGGGGATGTTGTCGGTGAACAGCAGGCCGGTGCCAAGGCCCTGCGGCATGGTGATGTTGGGACCGTAGACATCGGCACATAGCTGCGCGATGGCATTCAGCCCTATGTTGCTCTCCAACGCGGAGGTCATCCACGAGCCGATGCCCATGTCGCGGGCAATGCTGATCCACTCGCGGCAGCCAGCCATGCCGCCGTGGAGCGACGGCTTCAGCACGATGTAGGCTGGCTTGATGATGTTCAGCAGCTGGCGTTTCTGCTCCGGGTTGTTGATGCCGATAAGCTCCTCGTCGAGGGCGATGGGCAGGGGGGCATCGCGGCACAGCTCGGCCATGTTGGCCCATTGGCCTGCCTTGATGGGCTGTTCTATCGAGTGCAGGGCGTATTGCGACAGCAGCTCCAGCTTGTAGAGGGCGTCGCCGTCGTCAAAGCGGAAGGCACCGTTGGCATCGACGCGCAGCTCCACCTCGCGCGGGCCGAAACGCTCGCGGATGCGGCGCAGCAGGTCCAGCTCACGGTCGAAGTCGATGGCGCCAATCTTCAGCTTGATGCAGCGGAAGCCCTGGCGCAGCTTCTCCTCTATGCGAGCGGCCATCTCGTCGTAGGTGCCCATCCACACCAGACCGTTGATGGGGATGCCCTCCTCGCCGCGGGCAAAGAGTGTAGAGTTTAGAGTGTAGAGCTTAGAGTTTGCTACCGCAGTCTCATCCGTCACCAGTGGCGCGGAAGCAAACTCATCACTCTTCACTCTACACTCTAAACTTAAAAGGGCCGTCTCCAGTCCGAAGAGCATGGAGGGGTAGGGGCGCAAGTCGTCGTAGGGGATGGCGCCCGTCTGCTCCACCACGTCGCAGAAGCGGCGCAACACATTATTATATATACGCGCGGGAAGGGCGTCACAGCTCAGGTCGGGTAGGGGAGCGCACTCTCCTATGCCGACGGCAGAACCGTCAGTCACCCTGACCAGCCAGATGCGGCGCTCGGTGTACACGCCGCGGCTCGTTCCTGCCGGCTGCTTGAAGTGCAGCAGGCGTTCCTCAATGTTGATGGTGTGTTTCATAGTCTGCAGGGTTTGCTATTTCAAGGGCCATGAGATTCATGGCGCTGCATTGTGCGGCCGTCAGCGGCCGTTTGTCGTTGTGATGCTCCCAGGGAGCGAGCATCAGCAGGCGTCCTTCCGCACAGGCTTTCATCTGTTCGCCGTGAGGCTTTGACAAGGGGATGAAGCCATTCTCCATGATGACGATGGTGGGCAGACCGCTGTCGAAGGCTGTGCGCATGATGCGCTTCTCGCCCGGTGAGATGGCAGGCGAGACAAGGACTGTCCCCTCTCGGGCGGCGGTCAGGTAGCGTTCCACCTCCGCATCCAGCACCTCGGCGGTGAGCCTGCGTGAGACGCGCACCGCCATGCGCCGTGGCGCTGTCAGCAGGGCGCGGTTGCCTATGCCGCTGTAGGTCTGCTTGCCGATGCGCAGGTTGAAGAACGGGCGGAGAAACTCAGGCCGGACGCGCTTCAAAAGCAGGCGGTGGGGGTTGTCCTTGACATAGGCTATCATTGTGGGCAGCATCTCGTAGTCCTTGGCGATGAGGTCGTTGTAGCCCTTCTCAAAGAGCAGGCCGTGGCGGCGGTCTTCGGGCTTGAGGCGGCGCTCGGAGGGGAGGGGCGGCTCCTCGGGCGGCAGCTGCTGCGGCTGGGGCGGCTGCTGCTGCGGTGGGGGCGGCGGCTGCTGCGGTGGGGGCGGCGGCGGTGCCGCCGCATACGGAGAAGCCTGGCTACTGGGCGGGGTGGCAATGGCGGGCGGGGTGCTCGCGCTTGGCTGGGCGCTCGTGCTTGGCTGGGCGCTTGTGGCGGGCGGGGTGCTCGCGCTTGGCTGGGCGCTTGTGGCGGGCGGGGTGGCTTTGCTTGGCGGGGCTTGGGTGTGGGGGCTTGGCGTAGGCTGCGGCACCGCCGCAGCAAGGAGCTCTCGGTAGGCCTTGTTACACCCGGCCTTGAAGCCGCTGATCACCTGCCCCAGGTGCTCCTCCATGTCCTCCCGCACCCAAAGGATGCCGTGCAAGTGGTCGGGCATGAGCTGCATGGCAAGGATTTGCACCTCGCTGTGGTAGAAAGGAATCTTCTCCCAGCACTCCTTCACCGCCAGCCCTAACGGCGAGGGCACAATGCGTGGCGCCATCAAGTCGCCATCGGGCGCAAAGGCATCGCCCTTCACCTCACCGAAGAGCGGACGCCGTCCTTCCACCACCAGCGTCAGCATGTAGATGTGACGGCCGTGGTAGTCGTTCTTGTCGGAGCGGCGCTTCATGGAAGGCTGCTTGTCGCCGGCGTGGTGGCGCTTCTCTTGTCGTTCCTGCTCGTTCATGGGAGGGAGGAGGGGCTGCGGCGGTGCCGCAGCCTACGCTGAGCCTAAATGGAAGGCTGCTGAGGGGCTTGCGGTAATGAGGGAGATGTGATTGAGGGGCTTGCGGTACTGAGGGAGAGGTGATCAGGGTATCTGCGGGTACTGGCCGAAGTTGGGTTTGCGCTTCTCCAGGAAGGCGTGGCCGCCCTCCTGCGCCTCGTCGAGGAAGTAGTAGAGCATGGTGGCATCGCCAGCCAGCTGCTGGATGCCTGCCTGGCCGTCAAGCTCGGCGTTGAGGCCTGCCTTGATCATGCGCAGGGCGATGGGGCTGCGCTCCATCATCTCCTCCGACCACGCCACGCACTCGTCCTCCAGCTCTGCCAAGGGCACCACCTTGTTGACGAGCCCCATGTCGAGCGCCTCCTGTGCCGTGTACTGACGGCAGAGGAACCATATCTCGCGGGCTTTCTTCTGCCCTACGATGCGCGCCAGGTACGACGAGCCGAAACCGGCGTCGAAGCTGCCCACCTTCGGCCCTGTCTGTCCGAAGATGGCGTTCTCCGACGCGATGGTGAGGTCGCAGACCAGGTGCAGCACATGCCCGCCGCCGATGGCGTAGCCGTTGACCATAGCGATGACGGGCTTGGGCAGACGGCGAATCTGCATCTGCACGTCAAGGACGCTGAGGCGCGGCACACCCTCGTCGTCGATATAGCCGCCGCGCCCCTTGACGTGCATGTCGCCGCCAGAGCAGAAGGCGTGCTTCACGTCGTTGATGGTCTTACCCTCGGGCACCTCGCTCATCGCACCTGTGAGCAGCACCACGCGGATGCGCTGCAGCTCACGGCACAGGGCGAAGGCCTCGCTCAGCTCCTGCGTCGTCTTCGGCGTGAAGGCGTTGCGGAATCTCGCCCTGTTGATGGTGATCTTCGCAATGCCGTTATACTCCTCGAAGAGAATCTCCTCGAACTTACGTATCTCTTTCCACTCTCGCTTTGCTTCCATTTTTACTTCCATTTTTACTTCCATTTAGCTTCCACTTTAACTTCCCCTTTTACTTCCACTTTAACTTCCCCTTTTACTTCCATTTTAACTTCCCCTTTTACTCCCATTTCATCTCCTGAAAGCTATTGCGTGTAGCCACGGACGGGGTTCTCGTACATGCTGATGCGAATCTTGAACTGCATCATCTCGTCGAGGTTGTGCACGGGATGCTCCATGTCTTGTGGGATGGGCAGGTTGGAGAACTGCTGGAAGTAGAGCAGGCAAGCGTCACGCCACCACTCGGCGTCGCGGGCTTGGATGCGCAGGCGTCGCTGTATGTCGGTGAAGCGCTCTGTGTCGACGTATTGCTTCATGGCGTCCCATTGTGCCAGCATCTGCCGGGCGCCGGTGACGCCGTCGGCATACTTGTGGCACAGCTCGTCCCAGAACGTGCGGCCGCTCTTCATGCGGTGCTGCCAGGGCACGTGGTGGAACCATGCGATGAACTTCTCGGGGCAGGTGTTGATGTCGTTCAGCTGGTCGCACAACTGCTGAGGATACTGCGACACGGCGTCGGTGCCGTTCTTCGTGCGGTCGAAGCCCAGGCCGGTAGCGTTGGCCTGATGGTAGTAGGCCGGTGTCCAGTCAGCGCGGATGCCGGGGGCGGTGTACCATGGCTCGGGACCGTAGTGGTGGCCTCCGGCGAAGATGTGGTGCAGGCCGAGGGGCATCATATAGTTCACGCAGGTCTCGTGGCTCTGCACCATCAGCTGTGTCATCGGGCTGACAAAGTGCTCGTCGCCGGTGAAGGTCTGGCGCAGCCACTCGTCGGCTATCTCTTTGCTGCTCAGCGTCGGCTGCCATGCCAGGCGGCCAAAGGCGTACCAGTTGGCCTGTGCGAAGTCATGGCCGCACCAGTTGGTGTCGTTGCCGATGTTGGCCACGCCGGCAATAGCCGTGAGGCGTGAGGGTTCAACATACGTGAAGAACTCCTGCCACATGGGGGCGAGGAACACGAGGTGGTTGGCAGCGCCGAGATATTCCTGCGTCACCTGCAGCTCAGCGGCAAGCGGTGTCTTCTGAATGGCGGTGAAGAGGGGGCTGTAAGGCTCGCGCGGCTGGAAGTCGACGGGGCCGTTCTTCACCTGCAGGATGACGTTGGGGCGGAACTGGCCGTCCAGCGGCATGAACTCGTTGTAGGCCTGCTTGGCGCGGTCTTTGTCCTGCGGATTATAGACGAAGGCTCGCCACATGACGATGCCCTTGTAGCGCTTCAGGGCGTCGGCCATCATGTTGGCGCCATCGACGTGCGTGCGGCCGAAGTCGCACGGACCGGGCTCGCCCTCGCTGTTGGCCTTCACCAGGAAGCCGCCGAAGTCGGGCACCAGCTTGTAAATCTCGTCCACTTTCTTCTTCCACCAGGCGCGCACGTCCTTGTCCAGAGGGTCGGCCGTCTTCAGTCCACCCACATGGATGGGCGAGGCGAAGTTCACCGACAGGTAGACACGGATGTGATAGGGGCGCAGGATGTCGGCGATGTGCTTCACCTGCTGCAGGTTCTCGGTGGTCAGTGCCTGCGGCTTGGCGTTGACATTGTTCAGCACGGCGCCGTTGATGCCGATGGAGGCGTTGGCGCGAGCGTATTGCAGCAGGTGGTCATCGTTGACCTCGGGCCAGAAGATGCTGTGTCCGGCAAATCCTCGCTCTACGGTGCCGTTGGGGTTGTCCCAGTGGTTGAGCAGGCGCAGGCTGTAGGCGGGCGAAGACGTGATGCTGAAGCGGCTCATGTCGGCTCCCGTCTGCTGCATCCTGAGCAGGCGGAAGGCACCGTAGAGCAGGCCGGCGTCGGTGCTCGCTGCCACGGTGGTCTTGCCGTCCTGGCTGGCGATGGCGTAGCCCTCGTCGCCGTAGCCCTTCGCTTTCTTCAGCTCCAGCTGGCCGCCCTGCCAGAACTTGCGCAGCTCATCGGTGGCAGTACAGGCAGGACCTGTCACCTGCGTGTTGTTGCCCTCAGCCATGCGCAGCCACAGCCGGCTGCCGTCCTCGGCCCATGCTGCCAATGAGAGCAGCAGGGCCATGAAGGTGTAGCTTAATCTATACATTATTATTAATAGGGGATTAGTTGATAAGGAATACTTTGGTCTTGCCTTGGTAAGTAGCTTTGACGGTGGCACGGAACTCGGTGCCGGTGCTGACGTTGAACGTCACGCCGGGCACGTCAGCCGTGGCCTCAATCTTTGCGCCATCCTTCATCGGAGCGTAGACCTGATAGTGCGTCAAGTCGGTGTAGCCGTTCTGATTAGTGGAGCGGATGGGCGTGTCGGGTATGTGCAGACGCTGGCCGTCGACGGTGATGGTCACCTGGGGCACGACGGGAGCCTTCAATGGCTGGCCCTTCTTGGCAAAGCCGATGCCGTGGAGGTCGAAGAGTCCCTGCGGGCGCTGCGGCTGCTGCTGACGGCGGCCGCCCCACTGAGGCTGCTGCGGAGCCTGCACCTCGGGGCCTTCGGTCACGAGATAGATGGCGTGCTTGCCAGTGAGACCCTCCACAGCGGGAACACGCACCTGATAGGTCATGGCAGCCTTGGGCGCATCGGCGGGAATGTCGAAGACACCTATCTCCTGACCCTTCCAGGGATTATCCAAAAGGACGTGAATCTTGAACGCACCCTTGCCGCTGGACGACAGGTTCAGGCAGAGCGTGGCACCGTCGCCGGCCTTGATGCCCTCGAAGGCGGGCAGACCGTTGGCGCTCTGCGCCAGGCCGCCGAAGCCGAAGTATTTGAAGCCCACGATGCCGCCGTTGGTGATGCCGGCCAGATCCATCGAGTTGTTCCACACGTCGAAGTTGTCTTGCATCCATTCGTTGCTGTTGGTGCCGCCATGCACGAAGCAGGCAATGCCGGCCGAGTAATAGGCGTAGGGCGGCAGACCGAAGATCTGGAAGCCCTCGCTGGTCACCTCGGCACCGGTATAGGTGTTGCCGTTGGCGGCAGCTGCCATCCACTCGTTGTTAGCTGCGAAGGGGTCGTAGCCGGTAATCTTCACCACGCCGCCCTTGGCCACAGGCTTCTTGTCCCATGTTATCTTCACGGGAGCCACCATAGGCTGACGGGCATTGCCGAAGCCGCGCGGCGGACGGTGATAGAAGACATACCACTGGCCGTTGATCTCCTGGATGGAGCCGTGGGTGTTGTGGCCGAAGTTGGTGGTGATGAGCTTCGAGCCGTCCTCGTTCAGCACCACGCCGCGTGAGTCGACCAGCACGCCGCCTGAGCGCCACGGGCCGAGGGGCGAATCGCCGTAGGCATAGCGCAGGGCGCTGTTGGTGTTGCCCAGACCGTACTCCTTGCCAGAGTAGCCCGAGAACACCATCACGTACTTGTTGCCCACCTGGCGGATGCTGGAGGCCTCGAAGAAGTTGAAGTCCTTGGGATCCTGCCCTTTGTAGAGAGCCTTGTACTCGCTGCCCTCCTTGTCCAAGAGACGGCCGTCAGAGCTGACAGCAGGGATGAAGGGGTCGATGGGCTCTGTGCCTTCACGCTTGGAATACATCGTGTTCTGGTCGAGCTCAACAGCCGTGGAGTGCTGGAAACCGTAGAACACGTAGGCGCGGTAGCCTTTGGCAAAGTCGGGGTCTTTCTTGTTGGTGATGTTCTCGATGAACACCGAGGGGTCGAAGTCGATGAGCGAGCCGGGCACACACTGCGTGCCGTCCTCTGTCAGGTTGACGGGCGTGAAGGGACCGTTGGGGCGGTCGCCCTTGCACACCGTGGCCACACGGCGCCATCCGCGGCTGTGGGGATAGAGCCAGTAGGTCTTCTTGCCCGTGGCCTTGTCGACGGTCTCCACCAGGTCGGGAGCGAACATCGTGTCCCACTGCCCGCCAGTGAACCACGTGAAGATGGGGCCTTCGTCGCGCCACTGCGTCAGGTCTTCGACGGGTGCCGACCACATGCGGATGTCGGGGCCGCAGTAGGCTGTATAAGTCACGTCGTGCGAGCCGATGATATAGGCGCGATATTTCCCGGGGTTGTCGGGGTCCTCAAACACGCGGGGCTCGCCGTCAGGTACATGTTCCCACAGAGGGAGATAGGGGTTCTGTGCCCATGACATGGTGCAGCAGAAGGTGAGCGCGAGGCTCATGAACAGTTTTTTCATGTCTTTAGTGTTTATCCGTTAAAATCGTTGTCATCTGTTGTCTTGCAGCCATTACAGCTTCGAGTTCTTTTCCAGTGTCCATCCCTGACGCTGCAGCAGGAGCGGGTTGCTGCCCCGGAACATACGAGCGGCCTTGCTGTCGCCTTTCAGCTGCCAGTTGAGCCAGGCCAGTGCGGGTACGGTGAACTCGCCGCCGTGTGGCTGACGGTAGGTGCCGCCGTGGCCGACAGGATAGTTGACGGCGCAGGCAGGCACGTGCTTGATGCGGTGGAAGTCGTCCATGCCGTTACCGTAGGCGATGTCGGTCTCGCCGCCGAGGATGTAGATGATGGGCGTGTGAATCTCCTCCAGCTTCGACTTTGGCGGCATGGGCATGCCACCAACGGCCTGATGGGCGTTCTGCTGGTTGAAGAGGCCGCTGTTGCAGATCATCAGCGTCGTGATGCGCTTGTCGGCGCAGTTGTAGAGCGTCTGCAGACCGCCGCAGGACATGCCGGCGGCACAGATGTGCTTCACGTCAATCTTCTGATAGTAAGGCGAGCTGGGGTCGGCGTTCTGAGCGAAGGCCCAGTCGATGGAGGCTATCTGCTGCTCGGTGGTCGACATCGGGCCGCGGTAAGGCTCCTCCACCATGGGGATGTGGCCTGTGGCGATGACGAGGTAGCCATGCGATGCTATCTCGTTCAGGAACTTGAAGTGCTCCCAGGGCGAGTCGGTGCAGGCACCGTTGCCCCATACGAGGACGGGCAGCCCTTTCTTCTTGCTGAAGGCCGACAGGTCTTGCGGAGCGAAGACGGTGTGTGCAGGCAGTGAGGGCTCTTCCTTCATCACAGCCTTAAAGGCCCCAGTGCCGCCGCCCTCGACGATGCGCGACTTCACACCGTTGAGCTCCCACCAGTCGAAGTTGAAGAGCTTCGGACCCTTGCGCCCTTTGAACACGAGGAACAAATCGTGAGTAGCCCCCCCTACTGCCCCCGAGGGGGCTTCATTAGACTTGCGGGCATTTGTGGCCCCCTCGGGGGCCGAAGGGGGGGCTAAGGGGGCCTCTATGGTCTGCCACTGCTCCCATCCGCCGGTGCCGGGCACTTGCAGTGAGCCGAGCAGCGGGCCTCTGACACTGTCGAGGTGCAGCTCGAGGGTGCCGCCGCGCAGGCCGCTGGCCACACGTGCCTTGATGCCCGTGGGCCAGGCAGTGCCGAAGTCCACGTTCTGCAGCTTGATGTAGTCGCCGTTGTGAATGTCGGTGACGTAGACGCCGATGGCATCGTTCTGCTCGGTCTTCAGGCCTTTGGAGAACGCCATCGTCTCAGCCTCGACGCGACGGTAGGGGCTGAAGGTGTCGACGGGCTTCACGCCCTCGTCGGTGGGCATGATGGTGGGGAAGGTGCCGTCGGCGTTGTACTGGAACTCCTCCACGGCGACGCTGCGTCCGAATCCGCCGCCCTTGGGCAGCTTGCCTGTGTGATAGAAGAAATAGGAGTGCCCTTTGTAGTCGGCCACGCCGCAGTGGTTGGTGAACGAGTTAGTCTCGCTCAGCGGCATGATCTCGCCGGCATACTTCCACGGGCCGGTGGGCGACGGGGCTGTGCTGTAGCTGATGTGCTCAGGCACGCCGCCGGCAGCATAGAGCAGGTAGTACAGCCCCCCTCCTGTCCCCCCTTGGGGGGAAGATGTGGCACCGGGAGTCCTCCCCCCTTGGGGGGATGAGAGGGGGGCCTTCATCAGCCACGGGCCTTCCACGTAGCTGTCCTTGTATTTCTTCCCCTGCTGGCGCTGGCGCATCATCGGGCCGCCGAAGGCCTCCTCGGTCATGTCCAGCTTTCCCAGCTCGCCGCTGTAGGAAATCATGTCGCGGTTGAGCTTCAGGTAGTAGCACTGCGGGTTGCCCCACATCAGCCATGCCTGTCCGTCGTCGTCAATGAGGACGGTGGGGTCGATGTGATCCCATGAGCCGTTCTCGAAGAGAGGCTTGCCGATGGCATCCTTAAAAGGCCCCGTAGGTGTGTCGCCCACCGCCACGCCGATGGCCATGCCGCCAGAGAGCTTCGAGTGGGCGCAGATGTACCAGTAGAACTTGCCGTTGCGGGCAACGCACTGCGAGGCCCAGGCGCGGTCGTCGGCCCAGGAGAAGCTCTCCAAAGCCAGCGGTGAGCCGTGGTCGGTCCAGTTGACCATGTCGGTGGTGGAATACACGCGCCACTCCTGCATCCAGAAGAAGTCGGCGCCGTCCTCGTCGTGGCCGGTGTACACATACATCTTGCCATCGTGCACCATCGGTGCGGGGTCGCTGGTGAACCAGGTCTGCACGAAGGGATTCTGTGCCTTAGCGGCCAATGCTGCCAGCAGGCAGCCGCAGATAAACTTTGCTTTCATTTTAGGTGGGTAATAAGAATAATGCTGCAAAGTTAATATGTTTTTGCCTAATTTATTAACAACATTGTTTCCTTTGTTTTTGTTTTTGTTCCAAAATTATTGTTTTGGTCTCAATTCTTTTCCATGAGGAGAAACAACATTCGTCTATAGAAAGCTCCGCCTCGTTTCTGCAGTTTGCAGGAGGATATTCCCAAGCAAACACTTTTAACAAATTCAACTGTAGCAAGTTTTGGAGTTAAAGGAGTTAAGGGAGTTAAAGGAGTTAAAGACAATACCTTTGCTATGGATTTCAACCCAGAGACAAAGGCTTTTCATGGAGAGTCATTTGTCTTTAACTCCTTTAACTCCTTTAACTCCTTTAACTCCTGAAAGATGAGCGAAATAGGTCAACTGCTATATCATTGCCCCTAAAAAGAGGGTGTGGCTCCCTCGCTATTGCTGTGGCGCGAAGACCTTGAACGCATAGCCTTGCTCCAGGAGCCACTCAATGCTCTGGGGCAAGGCTGTGCGCAGTTTGTCGATGGCCTTGAGGGAATCGTGGAAAACAATGATGGACCCCGGACGGGTGTAGCGCTTCACATTGTTGAAGACATCTTCGGCGGTCATCCATTTGGAGTAGTCGCGGGTGACGACGTCCCACATCACCACTTTGAATTTGCGCGAGAGCCACGCATACTGGCTGATGCGCATCCAGCCGTGGGGCGGACGCATGTAGTGGCTGTGGATGTAGGCATTGGCTTTCTCCACATTATACATATACTCCTTGATGGAGTGACGGAAGCCGCTGATGTGATTGTGGGTATGGTTGCCCAGCTGGTGGCCCTCAGCCTTGATCTGCTCAAACAGCTCAGGGTATTTGCGCACGTTGTCGCCCACCATGAAGAACGTGGCCTTGATGCCGTAGTGGCGCAACGTGTCGAGGAGGAAGGGTGTGGATTCGGGGATGGGGCCGTCGTCGAACGTCAGATACACTGAACGCTCGCGACGGTCCATTCTCCAAAGGGCTTTCGGATAGAGCCAGCGGAGGTAGATGGCTGGTTGCTCAATAATCATGGTGCCGAGCCCTTATTCCATCTTGCCTCCCTTCTTGAGGAATGTCTCCAGCAACGTCACCTGTTGCTCCTCAAGTGCTTCTATCTTCTCGCTGTCGAGGGCAGCATAGAGGTTCTTGATAAAGCGCAAGAAGCTGAAGTGCATCAAGCAATCGTTGTTGTAAACCTTCATGACGTCATCGTCAAACGACTCGTAGTAGGTGATGTACTGCGTGGAGCGCTTCCACAGTCCGTCGAGGATGGGACGGGCCTTCTCCGCGATGGTCGAGTCGTTTTGGCCGATGTGGAGGTAGAGCTGTGCCTCGTAGAGCGACGAGGCGTCGTAAGGCACGTTGGTGGCCGGCAGCTCCTTGTCGAGCTTCTCCAGCACCTTCAGCGCCTTGTCGTTCTTCTCCTCTGCCTTGTCGGCCATTTCCTCCAGTTCCTTGTCGGAGATGGCAGCGGCGTCGCTCAGGCTATAGGCCTTGTCGAGTATCTCGTCGCCTTCCGACACCAGCTCGGTGGCCAGGTCCACCATCAGGCGGCGGTGGGTGTAGCACATGCGCATGACGGTCTCGTCGAGATAGATGCCTGGCGTGCTGACGCCTCCGAACTTGAAGCGCTCCATTACGTTCTTGTAGGTCTTCTCGGTGTCATAGCTGGTCATGCCGTCGGCCGTTGTGGTGTAAGGCGTGAGGCGGTAGACCAAACCCTCCTGTACGAAGTGGTTGCCCAGGTTCATCAGGTTCTCGCCGCCCACGGTCATGGCCACATAGATGGGCCGCTCCCAGTTGCAGTTGGCCAGCAGCTCCAGCATCATCAGCTTGCTCTTGGTGAGGTAGCGCATGCCGCGGAGCGAGATGGCCATGCGGTCGGGAATGCTGTTGAGACTGTCGGCGTGGGTCTTGAGGCTGTCGCCCTGGATGAGCATGCCGCTACGCAGCACGGCTTCCTTGTCGATGGTGATGAAGACACTGTCGGTGGGGATGCAGTGGTAGTCGGGACCGATGGGGTTCTGCACCCAGTACTTCAGTATGTTCTTCAGCTCGAAGGGCTCGTCGCCCCACGACTCGCGTGCCATGTCGGGTGACTCCTCGTAGATGGCTTTTATCTGATCCTTGTACTGCGGCACGACAGGCACGACGTCGTTGGTGCCCGACACATAGTTCAGTCGGGGCCAGGTGATGGGCAGGCCCGGCGAGTCGTAGGCCGGACGCACCATCTGGTCGATGTACCAGTCGGTGCTGAGGTAGCTCAGGTTGCACACGCGGGCGTCGGTGCGGAAGCCCTCGGTGTCTTGGTTGTACCACAGGGGGAAGGTGTCGTTGTCGCCGTTGGTGAAGATGATGGGGTTGCCCTCGTCCTGCAGCGACATGAGGTAGTTCTGGCCGAAGTCGCGGCAGGCGTAGCGTCCTGAGCGATCGTGGTCGTCCCATGCCTGCCAGGCCATCTGTATGGGCACTATCAGGCATACCAGCGACACGACGGCGGCCAGAGCCACGCGCATCTGCTTGTTCTGGCTCTTGATGAGGTTGTTCAGCCAGCTGATGATGGCTGCCACGCCCATGCCGCACCAGATAGCGAAGGCATAGAACGAGCCGGCGTAGGCATAGTCGCGCTCACGCGGCTGCAGCGGCGTCTGGTTGAGGTAGATGACGATGGCCAGACCTGTCATGAAGAACAGGAAGAAGACGACCCAGAACTGCTGGATGCCCTTGCGGCCGCGCGACAGCGCCTGCCAGAACAGACCGAGCAGACCGAGGATGAGCGGCATGGCATAGAACACGTTGTGGCCCTTGTTGTTCTTCAGGTCGTCGGGCAGCAGTGACTGGTCGCCGAGGAAGGCATTGTCGATGAACGAGAAGCCCGAGATGGCGTTGCCCTTGTCGCGCTCGCCGTAGCTGCCCTGCAGGTCGTTCTGACGGCCCACGAAGTTCCACAGGAAGTAGCGCCAGTACATGTAGTTGCACTGGAACGAGAAGAAGAACTTCAGGTTGTCGAGGAAGCTGGGGATGGTAATCTTGTTGCCGGGATAAAGCCTGGAGTCCACCTGGCTGCCGCTGAGGCCGCCTATCCATGACTTGTAGAAGCAGACGTGGCACGGGCCGTCGCTGCCGCTGCACAGCTCTTCGTCGGTGTGGTTGCCGCTCTTCATCGACGAGTACATGCGTGGGAAGAATACGTTCTGTGCGTAGACAGCCTCCATCTTGTGGTCGGCAATGAAGTATTCGTCGGGATCGTCGGGATGAACCTTCTCCTTGCGCTGATAGACGGGCGCCTTCTCCACTATCTTCTGATAGCCTTTGTCGTCGGGCTCAGGCTCTGAGGCAAAGGTCTGTCCGTAGAGCAACGGGCGGTCGCCGTACTGGTCGCGGCTGAGGTAGCTGCCCAGGGTGAAGATGTCCTCGGGCGAGTTCTGATCCATCGGCGGGTTGGCGCTGGAGCGAATGACGATGACGGCATACGTTGAGTAGCCAATCATCAGCATCAGCATGCACAGCAGCGTCGTGTTCTTCAGACGGGCAGAGATGAGGGGCTTGAACTCCTTCGAATTGCGGCGGAAGAACAGTGCCCATGCCACGATGGCCAGCACAACGATGCCGGTGATGAAGGCGCCCCAGCCGTAGCCGTAGAACGGGACGCCTAAGAGGCCGAAGCCGCAGAGGAAAGCAATGTTCTGGCGCTTCCAGTTCTTCTCGGTGGCGTGCTGTGTCTCGTAGATAGCCCAGATGACGCTGCCGATGAGCAGTACGAGATAGACCAAGACACCCGTGTTGAACGGCATGTGCAGGGTGTTGACGAAGAACAGCTCAAACCATCCACCGACGGTGATGATGCCGGGCACGACGCCATAGAGCACGGCGGCGAGGATGACAAACGACACGCAGAGTGCGAAGATGGCACCCTTGGCGTTGGCGTTGGGGAAGCGCTTAAAGTACCACACCAGCACGATGGCGGGCAGGCACAGCAGGTTCAGCAGGTGGACGCCTATCGAGAGGCCCGTCATATACATGATGAGCACCAGCCAGCGGTCGGCGTGCGGCTCGTCGGCGTGCTCTTCCCATTTCAGGATGAGCCAGAACACCACGGCGGTGAAGGCCGAGGAATAGGCGTAGACCTCGCCCTCGACGGCTGAGAACCAGAACGTGTCGCTGAACGTGTAGATGAGTGCTCCCACCAGGCCCGATGCCTCGATGGCAATGAGTTTCCAGAGTTGAGAGTTGGATGTTGAGTGTTGAGTGACATTTGTATTGCCTGTAGAGGTAGTGCCTCTCAACACTAAACTCTCATCGCTGAACAAAAGACGGCGCACCAAGTGCGTGATGCTCCAGAAGAGGAAGAGGATGCAGGCAGCCGACAGCAGGGCGCTCATCATGTTGACCATGCGTGCCACTTGGGCAGGGTCGCTGGTGAACTGTGAAAACAGGTTTGCGGTGAGCATGAAGAACGGCGCACCGGGCGGGTGGCCTACTTCCAGCTTGTAGCCGGTGGTGATAAACTCAGGACAGTCCCAGAACGAGGCTGTAGGCTCGATGGTGGAGCAGTAGACAAAGGCGGCTATGAAGAACGTCAGCCAGCCCAGCACGTTGTCCACTAAGCGGAATTGTTTCATTCTCGTTTGTTGGTTATTGTTAAATGATTATTGTATGTTAGAAGCAGATACCGAAGCTCAGCTGATGCATCTTCGGGCCGCGGTCTTTCTTGAAGAACTCCATCGGGCAGTATTTGCAGTAGATGGAGGGCAGCCACGGAGTGCGCAGCTTCATGAAGCCGTCGATGGTGATGGGCCGCTGGCCTATCTTCTTTGTGTGTACCTCGTAGTCCTCACCGTCTTTCTCGTATTCACGCTGTCCGGTGGCATGGACATTCCAGTTGACGAGGGCACCGACGGTGATGCCCCAGTCGTGCTCCTTGTCGAAGTAGTGGGTGTAGAGCAGGGGCAGCTGGATGCTGAAGGTCTGCAGGCTCGTGTCGTGCTCTTTTTCTGTTGCATCATAGGGCACCAGCGTCATCACGTCGTTGACCTTTGCCCAGTGGGTCTCATCATCCATTGCGTAGCCGTGCCAGTTGATTCCCCAGCCTATGCTCCACTCGTTCTGCTTGCCGTAGGGATGCCAGTCCCACGTGGAGCCGACACCTATTTCAAACGAGGGCCACACCTTGAAGTCGTAGCCGTCGGGCGTGTCGAGCATGGTGTTCAGACCAACGTTGAAGTGCCAGGAGTGTGTCCACTTGCTGGGCTTGCCGTTCTTCTTGATGGTAATTTTGTTGAAGTCGCGCACATTCTTGACGGTGCGGCGCACGGCCGACGTGTCGGGAATGCTGATGCGCTGCATATAGTGGAAGTCGGGGTCTTCCTTGGTGCCGCTGATGACGATGCGCTGCACGGTGTCGCGTGTCTCTATCTTCACCTTCTTGGCATCTTCTATCACCAATGTGTCGTTTACTTCTGTGGCAAAAACCGGCGTGGCGAGGCATCCAAAGAGGATGGCTGCCATGATGTCCTTCGTTTTCATGCTTTTTCTTCTCTTTTTTTATAATCACTTTTTTGATTCTTTCCACAGCTCATACTCGTCGTCCCAGTCACGCTGGTCCTCGATGCGCTGCTTGATTGCGTCGCTCAGCGGCGGCACACCCAGCTTCTGCTTCAGGCGGTCGATGTCGGCATCGGTATATCCGGCCTGCTTGCGGCGTTCCTCCATTGTCAGCCTTTTGTCGGCACGGAACTGGGCCTTGGTCATGTAGACCACGCTGTCTACATAGAGTTCAGTACGCTCTTTGAACACCTCGCGGGCAGTGCCGCCCAGCAGGTTCAAGTCGATGCTGCCGTCGAAGACCACGCGCTTCAGGTTGCCCTGCGGCACGTAGTCGATGCCTTCCTCCAATTGGTAGACGGCGTCGGCCTGCACGTTAGAGAGCTTGGCCTTGACAAGGAGGATGTTGATGCTCATCGACGTGTCGGGTGCCAGCGCATCGTATTTCATGTACATCTCCTCATGCTGGGCGTCCTTCGTGATGGTGCCACACAGCCTGCCCTTGGTGTAGACGCGTGTGGTATTGCCCTGCTCATCGATGGTATAGACCTTCGGCATCTTGCGGGCCTTCTCGAGGAAGGTGTAGGGCTTCAGCTCGTAGAAGTCCATGATTTCGCCATTCATGTCGGGGTGCACCAAGTCGCGACCTACCATAATCCTGGCTCCGTCGTCCTCGTCGCGGCTGTAGCGCACGTCGAGTTCGCAGATGCCTTCGTGCACACGGTAGAGCTTATGCTGACGATCCTTGATGTGGGCAATGCCGTCGTCCACATAGCGGTAATAGCCATAGATGCGCATACAGTAGCTGCGCTTCTTTTGGTAGTCCACGCCCTCCAGCTTGAACTCCTTCCAGATGTCGTCGTCGGCGGTCTGAGCCTTGACAGGCATGTTGGCTACAAAGCATAGCAACAAAGCCGCTATGCAGACTGTGTAGCGTCTTTCTCTCTTGTCTTTTACAAGCATAATAAAGATGTTTTTGCAAAAACTGCCCGCAAAGGTACGAAATAATTATGAATAATGGATTGTGATTTGTTATTTTTTTCTTAACTTTGCCCCAAAATTGATAAAATATGCAAAAGAACATGAAAAATTGGAGAGAAATGACGATGGCGCTGCTGCTGACGGTAGCGCCTGTGGCCGTTGGTGCCCGTGAGGCCACGGTGACTTCGCCCGACGGTAAACTGCAAGTGACAATCAATGACGAGGGAGGCCGCGCCACCTACACCATCACCCTCGAAGGGCAGCCCATGCTGCTGCCTTCCGCCTTAGGCTTCAAGGCCGACTTCGGCGACTTTACGCAGGGACTGAAGATCACCGACACGAAGGCGGAGCAGACAGACAAGTGCTACGAGATGCGGCAGGTGAAGCAGAGCCATATCCACTACGTCGCCACCCTGCTCACCGTCAATTTTGAGAACAGCAAACAGCAGCAGATGTCAATGGAATTCTCCGTTAGCAACAACGACGTGGCCTTCCGCTACCTCATTCCCCGTCAGAAGGGCGACAACCCCAAGAGTGCCGTCATCCTTGATGAATCCACCGCCTTCTCTCTGCCCGAAGGCACCACCACCTTCCTCACCCCGCAGAGTGGAGAGATGGTAGGGTGGGAGCGCACCAAGCCCAGCTACGAGGAGGAATACAAGGCCGATGCCCCCATGACCGCCCGCAGCCAGTATGGCAAAGGCTACACCTTCCCCTGCCTGTTCAAGGTACAAGCCCCCCCTACGGCCTCCGAGGGGGCTTCAAATGCAGGTAAAACCCGCAAAAAGTCAAATGTAGCCCCCTCGGGGGCAGAAGAGGGGGCGTGGGTGCTCATCTCCGAGACGGGCGTCAGCAGCGCCTACTGCGGCAGCCGCCTTTCTGACTTCCAAAGTAATGTAGCCCCCTCGGGGGCAGAAGGGGGGGCTCCGGGCTTCTATCAGATAGCCTATCCTATGCCAGGCGAGAACAACGGCAATGGCACGTCGGCCCCCGGCATCGCCCTGCCCGGCAGCACGCCTTGGCGCACCGTCACCGTCGGCACTACGCTGAAGCCCATCGTAGAGACTACCATCGCCTACGACGTGGTGGAGCCGCTCTACGAGCCCACCATCGACTACGCCTCGGGACGCTACACCTGGAGCTGGCTCATCTGGCAGGACAACAGCATCAACTACGCCGACCAGGTGAAGTTCATCGACCTCGCCTCGGCCATGGGCTTCGAGCTGTGCCTCGTCGACAACTGGTGGGACGAGCGCATAGGCCGCGACCGCATCGCCGAACTGTCACGCTATGCCCAGTCGAAGGGCGTCAGCCTGATGCTCTGGTACAACAGTAATGGCCATGAGAACAATGCCCCGCAGACACCGCGCAACTGCATGAACAACAGCATAGCCCGCGACCGCGAGATGGCATGGATGCAGTCGATAGGCGTCAAGGGCATCAAGGTGGACTTCTTCGGCGGCGACAAGCAGGAGACGATGCGTCTCTACGAGGACATCCTCTTCGACGCCAACCGCTACGGCCTGCAGTGCATCTTCCACGGCTGCACACTGCCCCGAGGATGGGAGCGCATGTACCCCAACTATGTGGCCTCCGAGGCTGTGCTGGCCTCCGAGAACGTCTTCTTCAACGAGGGCGCTGCCATCCGCGAGCCCTTCGACCTCACCATGCACCCCTTCTGCCGCAATGCCACGGCCACCATGGACTGGGGCGGCATCATCATGAACAAGTACATGTCGCCCGACAACAAGAGCCGCCACCCGCGGCACACCACCGACATCTTTGAGATGGCATCGGGCATCACCATGCAGACGGCCATACAGTGCGTGGCCATGCAGCCCAACAACCTGCAGGAGCTGCCGCAGTTTGAGATGGACTGGCTGCGGCAGATGCCCACCACATGGGACGAGACACGGTTCCTCTGCGGCTATCCCGGCCAATATGTCGTGCTGGCTCGCCGTCATGGCGACGACTGGTACGTGGCTGGCCTCAACGCTCAGAAGGAGCCGCTGAAGCTGACACTCACCCTCGACATGTTCCCCGCCAAGGCCCAGCTGAAATACTACGTCGACGACCCGAAGACCGGACAGCCCGTGCTGACCACGCTGAAGCTCGACAAGAAGCAGCAGGCTCGCGTGGAGATACAGCCCAACGGTGGCATCATCGTGCAGCAATAGCCAGGTGCCGAAGGCAGAACTCGGGTAACGAACTGACCTGTTTCGCGCCATAACTATGTCCCTCCATCCCTACGGCATGTACCTTTTTGCCATCTGGGGCTTTTATGCAAAAGTTTCCTGCCGAGAAACCTTTGGTTTCCTGCCGAGAAACCGATGGTTTCTCGGCAGGAAACTTTTAAAACCCATGCTGCCTTGAAAATGCAGGATTCTCACATGGGTAGAAATCCACAGAAAAGCTATTGTACCAATTTGTTTTTCTTGTTTTTATTGGTTTTTATTGGTTTTTCTCAATCCGCTTCGCGGTATCAACTCACACAGATAGCGGCGCAACGATGTCTTTTCATCCGCACAGGTCGTAAAATCCGCTGTTGAAAAAAGGATGATAGGTATCATCTTTATTTAAACAAAATGGCTTTTTGCTCTGAAATTGCTGTTATTTGGTGAGTGGTTTTCCTGTCAAGACAAAAAAAGAATGTAATTTTGCAGAGCTATTCGCAGATGAAATCTAAATCCTATACTACTATCATGTACAAAAAACTTTTCATGTGTATCCTGCTGGCCGCCGTGAGCCATGTGTCGGCACTGGCCCTGACGGTGGATAACCTGCGCGTGCAGTCGCTGCGCAATCCGAGCGGCATCGATGTCACGGCGCCACAGTTCTCATGGCAGCTGCAGTCCGACGAGCGCGGCGTGATGCAGACGTCCTACCAGTTGACGGTGTTCACCGATGCCGAGGGCATGACCAAGGTGTTCGATTCCGGCATCGTCATGAGCAGTGAGTCGGCTCACGTCGCCGTGAGCACTATTCCCTTGCAGCCCGCCACCCGCTACTACTGGCGTGTCACGGTGAGCGACAACAAGGGCCATCAGGCCACATCGGCTGAGACGGCCTTCTTCGAGACAGGCCTGCTGTCGGCCGGCTGGAGCGGCGCCACATGGATCAAAGCCGCCGACAAGGCCGCCTCAGAGGTGAAGGACTACACCGTTGAGGGCCTCGTGCGCATCGAGCACACCGCTGCCGGTCTCTGCTTCGCCATGCAGGACGCCTCCAATTTCTACTACTGGCAGCTGAACACCGAAGGCGACTACCCGCGCCTGCGGCCTCACGTCTGGGCCAACGGCAACCCGGCCTGCCTGGCCGACGTCGACCTGCGCGGCAAGGTGGCGCTGAACAACACCGACGAGTTTGCCTTGCGTATTGAGGTGACAGGCGCCCATCGCGCGCGTGCGTATATAAATAATGTGTTGGTCGACGACCGCACCGGCAACTTCAAGTTTGGCCTCGTGGGTATGCGCGAGGACCACGGCGAGCGCGACGGCCAGGAGGAGATAGGCGTCTACGACGACATCCGCGTGACGACGCCCGACGGCACGGTGCTGTTCTCCGAAGACTTCTCTGTGGGCAACAGCTTCACTGGCGGCACCGTCACCGACGGCAAGCTGCGCATCGTGGGGTCCAAGACAGGCCATGTGCTGGTGTGGCAGATACCCGACGAGGGTATGCCGATGTTTCGCAAGTCGTTCAGCGTAGGGCGCAAGGTACAGTCCGCCATGCTCTTCACCAGCGGTCTGGGTGTCTACGACCTCTTCGTCAACGGCCATCGCGTGGGCCATCAGCAGCCCGACGGCACCACCCTCTACGAAGAGCTGAAGCCCGGCTGGACCGACTACCGCAAGCGCGTCTTCTACAGCACCCACGACGTCACGGCACTCCTCAGCGAGGGTCGCAACGCGCTGTGTGCCCTCGTCACCACTGGCTGGTGGGCCGGCGCCGTCATGCACGGTGCCTACAGCAATACCGAGCTCGGCTTCATGGCCAAGTTGCTCATCACCTACGACGACGGCACGCAGGACATCGTCGTCAGCGACCTGTCGTGGCGCTCGTCGCGGCATGGTGCGCTGAAGCTAGGCGACATCTACGACGGCGAGATTTACGATGCCCGTCTGGCCGATGACTGGACGGCAGCCGACTACGACGACAGCACGTGGGACGGCGTGGCAGCAAACACCAGCTTTCACGGCCAGGTCGATGCCTTCACCGGCGGCTACGTGCTGACCCTGGCCGACCGTGTGCAGCAGGTGCGTACAGCCACTGTCTACGATGGCATCACCGCCACCGGCACCGACTTCGGCATGGCCCATGTCGTCAGCACACTGCAAGGCGCCCAGCCCGTCAGCGTGAAGAAAGGGCAGACCGTGTTGCTCGACTTCGGCCAGAACATCGTGGGGTGGGTGGACTTCAAGGTGAAGGGCCAGGCCGGCTGCAGCCTGAGAATGCGCTTCGTCGAGATGCTCAACGACGACGGCTCGCGCAGCCGCGGCAACGACGGGCCCGGCGGCACACCTTATCTGGCCAATCTCCGCTCGGCCAAGGCGTCGCTCCACTACACCCTGCGTGGCGACGCCGACGGCGAGCAGTATCATCCCTCGACCACCTTCTACGGTTTCCGCTATTGTGAGATTACGCCGTCGTCCGACATCGAACTGCTCAGCATCGTGGCACAGCCCATCAGCTCGTCGACCGACGACGCCGGCTCGCTCAAAACCAGCAATGAACTGGTCAACCAGCTGTTCTCCAACATCACCTGGGGCCAGCGCGGCAACCTGCTCAGCATCCCCACCGACTGCCCGCAGCGCGACGAGCGCTTAGGCTGGACGGCCGACACGCAGGTTTTTTCGCGCACCGGCCTCTTCAATGCCAACATGTGCTCGTTCTACCTGAAGTGGATGCAGGACATGCGCGACGGCCAGAACGCTGAAGGCGCCTATCCCGGCGTGGCCCCCGAGTGCTGGGGCACGCCCTTCGGCCAGTGCGTTTGGGCCGATGCCGGCATCCTCGTGCCCTACAACATCTATGTGATGACGGGCAACATCGAGGCGCTGCGACAGAACTATGAGTCGATGGAGCGCTACATGGACTACCTCGCCACACAGGTGTTCGACGGCTACAAGTACAACGGCGGCGGACTGACCTGGGGCGACTGGCTCTCCTTCGTCACCACCGACACACGCTACATCGCCGTGGCCTACTACGCCCTCGACGCGCAGCTCATGGCCTACATGTCGCGCCGTCTCAGCCAGAGCGAGGACGATGTCTATGCACAGAACGCGGTGAAGTACGAGCAACTCTATCAGAACATCAAGGCCGAGTTCCGCTCGCGCTACATCAGCCCCACCATCAGGCAGAACACACAGACGGCCTATCTGATGGCCTTGGCGTTCAACCTATTAGAGGAGGGCACCGAGCTGAACACCATCAAGAACCGCCTCTCAACGCTCATCGTCCGCAACAAGTACAAGCTCAACACGGGCTTTGCCGGCACGGCCATCCTCAACACCACGCTGTCGAGCTTCGGCATGACCGACCTTGCCTACGACCTGCTGCTGCAGCGCGACTGCCCCTCATGGCTCTACAGCGTCGACCAGGGCGCCACCACCATCTGGGAGCGCTGGAACAGCTATACCCGTGAGACAGGCTTCGGCGACCCCGGCATGAACTCGTTCAACCACTATGCCTACGGTGCCGTCGGCGAATGGATGTACCGCTACATGCTCGGCATAGAGTACGACCCCGAGGCTCCGGGCTTCCGCCATATCATCCTGCAACCGCAGCCCGACCGCCGCACCACGCTGCCCGACGGCCAGCCGCTCATCACCCATGCCGCAGGCCATCACCACAGCTACTACGGCGACATCCGCTCAGCATGGCAGGCCGACGGCCAGGATGCCCTGACCTATGAGTGCACCGTTCCCGCCAATGCCACTGCCACGCTGCACCTGCCCGCCGCCGATGCGCAGACGCCGGTCTATGAGAGCGGGAAGCCCGCCGCTCAGGCCGAGGGCGTGGAGTATGTGGGCTATGCCGACGGCTGCCATGTGTTCCGCCTCGGCTCAGGCACCTACCGCTTCACGTCAAACCTGCAGTCAGCCATCCGTTCACCCCGCACTGAGGTGAACGGCACCGGCCATGCGGCCTATGACCTGCTGGGGCGTTGGGTCGCCGCCAGCCCCGATGCCCTGTCCTTACATTCCGCCAAGGGCATCTACATCACAGGCAATAAGAAGGTTGTTGTGTCGTCAAGGTAACAAGAAATCGGCTCCTGCCTTGGTTGCGATGGCGCTGGCCACCGTGAAGGCGGTGGTCCATGCGGCTTGGAAGTTGAAGCCGCCCGTGACGCCGTCGATGTCGAGCACCTCGCCGGCGAAGTAGAGGCCGGGACGTGTGCGGCTCTCCAAAGTGTTGGCGTTGACGGCCGAGAGTGACACGCCGCCGCAGGTGACGAACTCGTCGCGGTGGGGCGCACGGCCGCTGGTGCGATATTCGTCAGCCACCAGCACGTTGACTAATCGGCGCTGCTCCTTCGCGTTCATGCTGCCCCACGGCGCATGGGCACGCTGCCCGAGGGCTTTCTCGCACAGATAGACCCATAGGCGCTGCGGCAACTGCAACGGCGCCACGGTGGTGAGCATCTTCTGAGCACACTGCTTCGCAAGGCCGCCGATGGCCTGCGTCGCCTCCGCCTCGGTGACGCTTGCCCAGTTCACCATCAGCGGCGACTGGTAGCCACATTCCGCCAGATGGCGTGCCGCATAGCTCGACAGCCGCAGAATGGCGGGGCCGCTCATGCCCCAGTGCGTCAGCAGCAGCGGCCCGTCGGCCCGGAGCTTTGTGCCGGGGATGAAGGCTGTGGCGCAGGGAATGACAGTACCTGTGAGGGCGTTCAGCGACGGGTCGGCAATGCTGAGCGTGAAGAGCGACGGCACCGGCTCGACGATGTCCTGCCCTAACCAGTGCAGGTTCTCGGCATGGGGCTGGCCGCCGGTGGTCACGCAGACGTTGCCGAAATCGGCTGTCTCGTCGAGCGTTGTGATGCGGCATCCAGTCTTGACAGTGACGCCCAGGCGTCGTGCCTCGGCCAAGAAGAGGTTGATGATGGTGTGTGCATCCTGCGACATGGGAAAGACGCAGTGGTCGGGCTGTGCGGTCAGCCTTACGCCTCGGTGCTCGAACCACTGCCATGTGTCTTGCGGACTGAATGTGCGGAACAGCCGGCCCAACAGCCGGTGGCCGCGTGGGTAGACCTCCTTCAGGTCGCGGATGCCCTCGAAGGTGTTTGTCACGTTGCAGCGCCCACCGCCGCTCACCGCCACCTTGCGCAGCACCTTCTGCGCGCTCTCGATGATGACCACATCCATCGCAGGCATCATCTCCTTCAGGTTGATGGCCAGGAAGAAGCCTGCCGCTCCTCCGCCGATGATTGCTGTTCTCATATTGCTTCTATTGTTTGTACCACACCGCGCATTGTCAGAAATGCGATGAAAGCCAGCCAGAGGGCATCGTTGTGCATCGTCGGCGCCAGCAGCAGCCACAGCGCGAAGAACACCACGGCTGCCACGAAACAGGCCACCAACATGCCTTTGGCTCGCGTCATGCCAATGAAGATGCCGTCCCACACGAAGGCTGCCATGCCCGCAAAAGGAATGGCGACGGCCCAAGGCAGATAGTGTTGCGCCATACGGACGACGTCGCTGTCGGTGGTCAGCAGGCGCAGCAGCGTCGTGCCGCCTAGGGCATAGACGACGGTAAAGGTCAAGGCCATGATGAAGCCCCAGAGGAACAGGTGGCGTATGGTCAGCCTGAGCATGGCAGCATCGCCTGCTCCCACGTAACGGCCGGCCAGGGCCTCGCCAGCGTTGGCAAAGCCGTCGGTCATGTAGCTGTAGAGGGTGAAGAACTGCATCAGCAGCGTGTTGGCCGCCAGAATGAGCGCTCCCTGCGCCGCTCCCGCCGACGTGAAATAAAGGTTCACGCTGACCAAGCACACTGTGCGGAGGAAAAAAGCCCCCCCTACTGCCCCCAAGGGGGCTTCATTTGTCTGTTTGCAGGGTAATGTGTCCCCCTCGGGGGACGACAGGGGGGCTACTATTGCTGTCAGAAACCCCACCCACTGCGCCACCAAGGTGCCGATGGCCACGCCCACGATGCCCATGTGGAAGACGAGCACCAGCACCAACGACGTGGCGATGTTCACCACGTTCTGCCCGATGGCAATGACCATGGGCAGGCGCGTGTTCTGCATGCCGACAAGCCAGCCCGTCACCACGTAGAGGCCCAGCACGGCGGGCGCGCCCCATATACATATATAATAATATGGCGTGCAGAGTGCCGCGACATCGTCCTCGGCCTGCATCAGCCAGAAGGTGAGCATGCGCAACGGCTCCTGCAAGACGATGATGGCCGCGCCGAAGCAGAGGGCCATCGTCAGGTGTCGGCGCCGCACATGCCGTGTCACGTCCCAGCGCCCGGCGCCGTAGGCCTGCGCCGTCAGTCCGCTGGTGCTCATCCGCAGGAAGACGAACAGCCAGTACATGACATTGAAGATCATCGAGCCGACAGCGATGGCGCCGATATGCCGTGCGCCGCCCACATGGCCCATGATGGCCACATCGCACAGCCCCAACAGCGGCACCGTGATGTTCGACACGATGCTGGGCAATGCCAAGCGCAGAATCTGACGGTCAATGGTCATGGCTTTTAGGGGGGCCGGCTTTGTGCTTGATGCTGTCGTTGACCAGCGGGCCGTTGTCCTCCCAGGTGTTGCCGGGGCCGTTGGCATTCTTCAGGAACTTCTCGGCGGGCGTCCAGTTGCGGTGCACGGTGATGCCGCTGCTGCCCTCGTCGGTGTAGAGATAGAACCAGTGCTCGGGGTCGTGCACGTAGCCGGGACTGTAGATGCTGTCCACGACATTCTCCTCGACCATGGTGTGCGGCTGTGCGCCCAGGGTGTAGATGCCGGCGGTGTCGTACATGTGGCGGGCGTAGTGGTGGATGTAGTTGCCACGCACCACGTTGTCGGCCATGGCACAGGGCTGCTGGTTCCATCCCCATCCGACGCTGATGCCGGTGTAGCTGACGTTGCTCACCTCATTGTGCAGGATGCGGATGCCGCGCACAAAGCCGGCGCCGATGCCGAGGCAGCCCCAGTCCTCGTTGGCGGCATCGTCGATGCGGTTGTTGCTGATGACGAGGCCCGTGCATATTTCTCGGCGGTCGAAGGGATTATATGGCAGATGCGCCTCGTGGCCCTCAGGACCGAAGCTGCCCGCAAGGATGGCCGTGCCGCCGATGTCGCTGAACGTGCAACGGTCAATGGTTCCTCCGTCGACATAGCGATGGCAGTCGAGGGCCGTGGAGGCCGTATGGCGGAAGGTGCAGCCCTCGAAACGCAGGTTGGTGGCGCAGTTGACGGCGACGGCGGCAGCGGGGCGGCCCACCCACCCTTGGTTGTCGAGCTTGTGGTCGCCGTTGGGACGGCTGATTTGCGGGCGAATCTTGTATGCCTCAATCATATACATGCCGGCCTGCAGGGGGGCGTGGCCCTTGATGCTGGGGCGCAGCCACGTGGCGTGCTCAAAGGTTATTCCTTCGAGTGTGACGTCCTTCACGGGTTCGTCGGGCGTGCCCTCTGCCATCAGCAGCGTCTCCAAGGCAGGGGCTATGACCTCAGCTGTCCGCATGTCCTCGCCAGGCAGCGGCATGTAGTAGAGCTTCTGCGCGCGGACGTCAAGCCACCACTCGCCGGGCTGGTCCAACAGTTCCTTCGCGCCTGTCAGGTAGAAGGCGGAGTTGTGCTGACCGTCGGGCGTGACCATCGGCGACGGCCAGGGGTGCATGAAGTGGACATGGCTCTCAGGCTGGTGGAACGTCAGGGCTGCGGAATCGCCCTGCACAGTGATGCCTTTGATGCGCAGGTTGGCGATGCACCACATCTCGTGAAGCACCATCTCTATAGTTGAGAGTTGAGAGTTGAGAGATGAGAGTTGAGGGTTGAGAGATGAGAGTTGAGGGTTGAGAGATGAGGGTTGAGAGTTGAGAGATGAGGGTTGAGAGATGAGAGCTGAGAGTTTGGCTACTGCCTGACGGGGCACGTAGATGATTTCGCGCTGCTTGTCGACGCTGAGGATGCGGTGCATCTGCTCGAAGTCGCTGACGTCGCGGGCACGCACGGCTTTCCTGCCGTTCACCCAGAGCTGGCGAAACTCCAATGGGCGCCCGTTCCACAGGGGGACATCGGCCACCCACAGCCGGCCTTGCCTGCGCCAGCCGCCGATGGCCACGCCGCCGCTGAGGCGCACATCGCCCTCGGCCACTATGCGCGTGCCGCTGTCCTCGGGTCGCAGGATGACGGGCTGCGACAGGCGGTAGGTGCCGGGCTGGAGCTTCAGAACGACAAAACCGTCCTGCACACTGCCATGCAGCCGGGCCAGGCGCGCCTGCTGCAGGGCCTGCTCGATGGTGTACTCGCCGGGCTCTACCGTCAGCGTGAACGGTTCATTCTTTGCTGCCATGCACAAAGGCATCAGCATGAGGAAGAGAAGTCGATACATATATTCCTTTTTTTTAAGCAGTGGCGGCCGCTCAGGCCGCTCAAATGACGAAAATACAGATGGCGTTTTCATCATACCAAATCATCCAAGTAAGCGAAAACTACCAGTCGTCGGTGCGGAAGGAAGACACGGGCAGCCCGTCGTGCATGAGGTCGCCGACGACCCAGTCGTGGAAGGCGTAGCGCACGGCCACAGGTTTCTTCACGTCGGCACTGCGCACGTAGACGCGGTTGCGGCTAGTCCATACCTCTGCCGGATGGAAGATGCGGTCTTCGCCGGCCACCTCGAAGTTGTTGCTCGTCGTACCGTTCTCGAAATAGACCCATTCCTTCGAGCGGTCGAAGGCCACGACGGCGGTGTCGCCCCTGAACTCCACGGAGGAGTAGGCGGCAAAGTCGGGCAGGCCCTTCACGCCGTAGGTGTTGCTGAGAGCCAGAAGGGCCAAGCGCTCGCCGGCCATGCGTTTCTTCCGTGGATGGATGCCGTATTCCAGACCGGCGTCAAGGAGCACCGCCATGCGCGCATGACTGATGAGCGCCTCGGCCTGCAATTGCTGCTCGCGCAGATACTGGCTGCCGCTCCAGTCGATGAGGCTGTAGTCGTAAGGGGCTATCTGACAGTAATAGAAGGGGAAGTCGCCCTGCTGCCAGTCGGAGCGCCAGCCCTCAACCATGGCCTTCAGCAAGGGCGCATAGAAACTGTATCGCGGCACGTTGTCCTCGCCCTGATACCAGATGGCGCCTCGGATGGCGTAGCCGACGAGCGGTGCCAGCTGACCGTTGTAGAGTGCTGTGGGACAGCGCTGCTGCAGGCGCTTGACGTCCTCCTCGGCGATGGTCTGCTGCACCTGCGGGAAGGCGCGCAGCCATTCGGCCCGCATCCATGCCTCGCAGGCTGAGCCGCCGAAAGCCGTGCAGATGAGGCCCACGGGCACGCCGAGCTGACGGCGCAGCGCACGGCCGAAGAAATAGGCTGTGGCAGAGAAGTCGCGCACGCTGGCTGTCTCGGCCTCGCTCCACTGTCCGGTGACATCGCTCTGGGGCAGCAGCTGCGGGTTGCGCTTCACGGTGAAGAGATGCAGCAGCGAGTCGCGGCCGTGCAGCAACTCTTCCGTTGCGCCCTCTACGGGCTGGCCCTTGAACCCCTTCATCGGCATCTCCATGTTCGACTGTCCAGAGCACAGCCACACCTCACCGACGTAGCAAGTCAGGCTGAGGGTTGAGGGCTGCGCGCTCTTCTCGCTCAGCGTGATGGTGAAAGGGCCGCCAGCCTCGGGCGTGCGCAGCAGAACCTCGAAGGCACCGTCGCTGGCGGCTTTCACCTGATAGGCCTGCTTGTCCCATGATGTGATGATGCTGACGGTGGCGCTCTTGGCGGTAGTGCCCCAGAGCCGGCATGACGTCTGCTGCTGCAGCACCATGCCGTCGGCGAAGAAGGCAGGCATTTTGATCTCTGCTCTTGCTGACACAGCGATGAGCGTGAGTAATGCGCAGATAATCCGTTTGGTCATATTCTCAATGTTCAATGGTCAATATTCCATACTCAGTTTCACAGGGCCTAAGAGTCCGGCGGGCAGGAGGTCGTCGCCCTTGGTGCGATATTTGGCGTTGGTCCAGATGCCGTCGTAGGGCGGAGTGCCGCGGTCGGCGCCGCGCAGGGCGTTGTGCCAAGTGTTGACGACCTCAACCACCAGTTCGTTCTTGCCTTCGCGCAGATAGCCGTCGACATCGACGGTGTATGGCGGTAGCCACAGCACGCCCAGGTCATGGCCGTTTAGCCATACGTGAGCCATGTCGCGCACATCGCCTAAGTCAAGGACGACACGGTTCATGACGTTCTCGCCATGATAGTCGAGCGTGGTGCTGTAGCGCACATGTCCGCTGTAGTAGCGCACCTCGGGTTTCTTGTGGCCAGCCCACGAGAAGAGGGTGTCGCTCTTCAGCTTGACGCCGTTCTCCTTGAAGGACAGCTGCCAGCCTTTGGTCTTCCATTTGAAGACAGTCTTCGGCATGTCGGGACCCACCATCGGCTGATGCCAGCGGGCAGTGAGCTTTGGCCGGATGCTGTCCTCGCCAAAGAGGACGAACAACGACTGCCGGGGCTCCATCCTGACATACATAGCGGTGAGCGAGTCGCTGCTGATGACATCGTTGACATCGATGAAATAACGGTTTTTGAGCGGGTCATAGAACATGACGTTCTTCGAAGCACAGCGGAAAGTGGCCGTGAAGCGCCGCTCCTCATCCTGCTGGTTGCTGAGGAAATAGATGTCCTTCGCACCATCGCGGCGGTGGCAGAAGGCGATGCCGGGTGGCAGCTGCACATCGGGCGGCAGGCCTGCGATGGCCGAGTCGTGAAGCGGTTCGTCGATGACGATGACGCCCTGCTTCCTCAGCTCATCAGCGCGGGCTTTTGTTTCAGGAGAAAGTTGAAGCCCCTGCGGCATCACGAGCACAGGGTAGCAGGGAGGAGCAGAGGTCTTATGGGACTCATGGGTCTTATGGGACTTATAGGTCTCATAGGACTTATAGGTCTCATAGGACTCATAGGCCCCATAAGACCCATAGGACTCATAGGCCCCATAAGCCATCAGGCCATCAGGGTTCATCGAGTCGAAGTTGTAGCCGCCGAGGGCGTTGACCCAGGCGGCGGGGTCGGCGATGTTCGCGCTGTGCTTCACGCCTACGGGACTCTCCTCCATCGGCTGGCCGGCGTTGGCGAGACGCTCATGCTCGGCTGCTACGCGCTCGCTGCCGATGAGACCGGGCAGCATGTCGACCAATTGCTCCGGACGCCAGGCACGGCGTGGCATGCCGTCGCCGGTATAGACAGCGATGTCGACCACCGGCGTGCCCCGCTGCAACAGCTGCTGGCAGCGCGTGACATAGTCGACGAAGGCCTTGGCTTCAGGCATCCACGTCTGGTCGCGCTGGAAGAAAAGTCCTATCCCGTCGAGGGTCATACCGGGTTTGCGGTCCGTCCACGGGTTGTGGGCAAAGACGTGGAAGAACAGTCGGTTCATGCCAGACGCCAGCTGCCTGTCGAGCAGCGTCTTGAGCGAGGCGGGCGTCTCGTCCCACACGCCGCGCACCTCGGTGAATCCCTCAGCCTGAACGATGTTCTTGCCATAGACGTGAGCCCCGCTGATGGCGTCGAGCATGTCGTTGGGCTTGTCGTGCGTGGGCGAGTTCAGCCAGAACTCTCCCATTGGCGCGTCCACCGCCTTGTAGTGCTGCATGCCGTCGCTGACCATCGTCGGAGCGACGCTCTCGGCAGAGAGTGACACGCCGTATTGCCGTGCTTTCCCAGCTACCGTGGCGAAGAAGATGTCCTGTATGAGGTCGTTGACAGTGAGGCGCACGTCACGCAGCACCTGCTCGCTGCTGATGCCGAGGGCCTGGGCCTCGGGCATGGCGTCGATGGGCACACCGGCATAGACGGGCAGGAAGGGCAGCAGGTCGTAGCCGCGGCGCTTCTGAAACTCAGCGGCGAAGTTGCGGCTCCAGTTCTGCGAGCCGCACTCCCATGAGTCGACGTGCATGTATTTCACCACGCTGCTGTGAGGGCGCTGCATGAAGGCCCCAAACCAGCTGTCCACCTGCTTCGACACGGCAGCGGCTGAGAACTTGTCGCACTCTAAGCCCCGTGCACCGCCGGCCGTGGCATTGGTGTGGCCTGTGGAGGCATGGCCAATGCGCAGGATGCGCAGAGCAGTAGGGCCAGCCCCCCCCATAGGACTCATAGGCCCCATAGGACCCATAAGACCCATAGGACTCATAGCACCCACAGCACCCCTCCCCTCAGGCTGGCGCCAGAAGCTGCCGTTGAGGCTCTCGTACTGGTCGATGACGGGCTGGGCGGAGAGGCGGATGTCGTTCATCTTCAGCACGGGACTCCACTTCGCGGCATCAAGGTCTTCGGCGCCTGGCTCACTGCCCTCGGGCGTCCAGACAAAGCGGAAATGACGCGCCGTGGTTTCGGGCAGGGCGTAGGTGTAGTGGTTGGCGTTGTGGCGCAGGGGAATGGCGGTATTGGTGTTCTGCCAGCCCTGGCGCGGCGGCGTGAGCTGACGCACGTCGCGAAACGATGTGCCGCTGTCGTCGGTGCTGGCTTGGACGAGCAGGCGCTGCGTCTGGATATTGTTGGCCGAGGGGAACAGCTCGACGCTGCGCACGGTGACGGGGCTGTCGTAGGTGAACTGGATGTAGCCTGGCTGCGTGGCGCGGAAAGTGCCTTTCTCGTCGGGTTTTATGGTGCCGGAGACGCTGGGTGTGGGGACGATGGCATCGCCCCATACGGGACAGACGAAGGTGGCGATGTCCTCATAGTAGACGCCAGGGCTGACAGCTGGGGCGGGCAGTAGCGACTCAGGCACCGCCTCCTCGCGCGGATATGTTGTTTTTTCTGTCAAGCTCCGCTTAAGTCTGAGGTCATCAAGTGCGACGACGGTGTCGCTCCATACCACTTGCTGCATAGATTCCTCGGGCGTTATCCACGGTCCGCCAGCCAGGGCGAAGCCGTCGCAGATATGGAAGCCCATTTTCAGGCCGAGGCTGTCGGCCTGCTGCATGGCGTAGTCGATGAGCTGCCAGAAGCGTGGTGTCAGCTGTTGTGCCGGCTCGCCGGGCAGTGGCGGCAGGTCTTTGGGAGCCTGTTCCGTGCCGCGTATGGGCATGAGATAGCAGCCGCCGAGCCCCACGTCCTTCATCGCCTGCAGGTCGGCACGAATGCCAGCCTCGCTGACGGCGCCGTACATCCAGTACCAGAACGTCCAGGGCTTGCTGTCCTGTGGACAGGCCTCTTGCTTGCCTGCCATCACCTGTCCGGTCGTCAGAAAAAATAACGCCGCCAAACAGGCTAATTGAGTCTTTTTCAAAAGTAGCTTAGATTTTTTCAAAAGTAGCCTAGATTTTTTCAAAAGTAGCCTAGATTTTTTTCCATCTGTTTTTAGGCTTTTTTGGTGTGTTTCTACACGGTCATATTGATGGTGTGCTATTCGAATCGGAGCCATGCCTCGTAGATGTGGGGACCCTGCACGAAATGGGGTTGAGCCGAGGGGCCGTTGAGGTCGGTGGTGTTCACCTTGTTGCGCACGGCGGGGATGACGCTGAGCAGCGCGAGGCCCGTCTGCGGCAGGTCGTAGAGCAGATGGTCGCGGCCATCGCGCGGGGTGTAGATGCCGATAAAGGGCAAGGTGAGGCGTGGCTCGTTGCCGAATTGTTCTATGGTCTCGAAGTGCATCCAGTCCATTTCGGTATCGTATCCGTTCACTCCGGGGTTCTCAAAGGTCTTTTCCGGCTCAATGCCTATGTGACCCTCGGTGGTCTCAACCTGCATCCAGTCGACGTTGGCAAAGTAGCCTTTGAATTCAGGGTATTGCCATGATTCACCGGGGATAGGGTCGTTGTAGGCCGTCTCATGGTAGCCATACTGTGGGCCTTCCATGCGGTTCTGCCACACCCGGTAAGGGCCGCTGCCCACCCATCGTTTGCTCTTCACCTTTCCCTCGGGATAGTCGAAGCAGATGCCCATCAGGTCAACGACGCCGTTGAAGGTAGCCGTGACTTGCAGGTTGACGCTTCCGTCGTTATGGAACCGCCAGATGGCGTGGCCCATGGAGCCGTGGTCGTAGTAGGCGGTCAGTGTGTTTTTGCTCATGGAGAAGCGTTGGAAGGTGCCTTGGTCTTCGTATTCGGTGTAGAGCGTTTTCTTCTGAAAAGCCTGCTTGTCGTCGTGGTTGTAGAAACCGTCCTGTGAGCGGTCACTGCGCTTGGCGGCCACGAAGCGGGGACCATTGGCCAGGGAGTAGGTGTGGCCGGAGGTCTGCACTCGTAGCAGATGGCCAGTCTTTTTGGAGAAGGTATAGGTGGCGGGGCCTGCGGTGACGGTCAGCTCGCTGTCGGTCTCCTGCGAGCTAAGCTGCCATTCTGGCTGATGGGCAGGCTGCTCTGTGGCCTTATCTTCCTTCTTGATAACCGGCCATACCCAGGTGAATATTTCTTCGCCGTTCGGGTCGGTGGCGGTGATGCTGAGTACCTCCTCGTCTTTGGCTTTTAAATCCCAAAGCCATGAGTGCTGGCCGGGGCCAAGAGACGGAGCGGGTATGTTGAATTCCTTTAAGGTGCGAAGGCTCGTTTCGCCGTATTTGGGCATAGCCAGTAGCCTGCCCGTGAATCGGCAGTCCTTCAGATTGGTAAAGTCATAGGCATTGCGCACTTCGACGATGCTCTCGCCATCCTCGGCATTGGGGGGCACGCCATAGCGCAGTTGCACGGGGCTCCATATCTCCTTGATGGTGTAGAACGAACCTTCCTTCTCCATGTGCGGGCCTACGATGCCGTCAGCGCCGAAGTTGCCCACGGGATCCAGGATGCCGTTCTGGTCGGTACGCAGCACGGCCTGGTCCATCAGGTCCCAGAGGAAGCCACCAGCGCAGCGCTCGTTGTTCATCATCAGCTGCCAGTAGTCCTTAAGGCCGGCGCCGTGGCCACCGTCGTAGAGGCCGTGGAGGAACTCGGTGGGCATGAAGATCTCCTTCTGGCGCATGTATTCCGCCGTCTCGCCCCATGAGCGATAGTGCTTCGTCTCGAAGCCGTTGCGGTTGGCCCAGGGGTAGAGGACGACGCGCTGCTGCGGGTCTAACTTTGTGAAGACGGATTCTAACTCGTAGTTGAAGCCGCCCTCATTGCCGTTGCTCCAGAAGATGATGCTGGGGTGGTTGACGTCGCGCGTCACCATCTCCTCGGCTATCTGCGTGCCAACGATGGTCTCGTGGGCATTGTGCCAGCCCGGCAGCTCGCACTCCACATAGAGGCCGAGGGAGTCGCAGGCGTCAAGGAACTCCGGGTCGGCGGGGTAGTGAGAGAGGCGCACGGCGTTCATGTTCATGCCCTTTATCAGCTTGACATCCTCGACGTTCTTCGCTTTCGACAGCGCGCGGCCAGTCTCGGGGCGGAACGAGTGGCGGTTGACGCCCTTCATAATCACCTTCTGGCCGTTGATGAAGACGCCGTCGCCGTCATCACCGTTGTAAGAGTGGCGGTATTCGATGGTGCGAAAGCCGAACTTCTGGCGCTCCACGTGGAGCGTCTTGCCCTGCGCGTCCTTCAGTGTGAAGACGGCGGTGTAGAGGTTGGGTGTCTCGGCCGTCCAGAGCTTCGGGGTCTTCACCGTGAAGTCGAGGCGGGCCTGGTCGCTGGCTACGGTGACGGCGGGGCTGGTGGCCTTTTTCCCGTTGGCATCGACAATGTCGACACACAGCTGACAGGAAGGGAGGGCTCGGCTGAGGAACACGTCGGCCTGAAAGCGGCCGTCGGCCTTCGCGTCGATGGCTACGCGGCTGATGTTCTGCATGGGTTTGCTGACGATGAACACAGGGCGCCAGATGCCGCCGAAGTTCCAGTAGTCGGCACGCCGCTCGGCCATGTTCACCTGCGGGTTGGCGCTCTCTTTTGAGACCTCCACCTCCAGGAGGTTCTTCTTTGTGCCGAAGAACACACGGTCGCTCACGTCGATGGTGTGCCTCGTAAAGCCGCCCTGATAGAGGCCCTTGCCCGCCTTGCGCCCGTTGATGGTGACGTTGGCATCGGTGAAGACCGCCTCGAAGACGAGCAGAATCTGCCGTCCCTGCCACTCCTGCGGCAGCGTGAACTCGGTCTTGTAGAGACCTTTCTCATCGGCGATGCCCTCAGGCGTAGCCTTGCCGTAGAAGCGCATCCCGTACTGATAGGTGCCAAAGCCCTGCAGCTCCCAGCACGAGGGCACGCCAATCTTTGTCCACTCGCCGCTTTGCCGGCCATCAGTACATTTGAAGTCCCACTCCACCAAGTCGTCGCAGCCCGTGCCGCTGAGGTAGAGACGCTGGGTCTCCTGCGCCGCTATGTTGTTAAGTAAGAAGTAAGAAGTAAGAAGTAAGAAGAGGAGGCGTCTCATGAGCTATGGGTTAACGGTTGTGTTGATGGATGAACGTGTATTGGAATAGATTCTGATACGCAACTGGTGCTGCTTACTTTTGTCGATGCTGTATTTCTTCAGCACGCCGGGGCCGCAGCTGCTGTTGCCAAGGCCCATGACGGCACAGTCGATGCTGAGATAGGTCTTGCCTTGATCTTCCAGTTCGTAGTCGTGAGTCTTGCTGGCGATGTACTGGGCGGAGAAGGGGAGCGCGGAGAAGGAGAAAGCGCTGTCGACAGCCTCGATGCGGAGCTTCTTGCCTTTCTTCGTCTTCAGTTCTACGAGCGTGCAGTCTTCGTGATTGCCACTGTCCTGCGGACGCGGATAATGGACGTACTGCTCGCTGACGGTGCTCTTCCACAGGGCGATGGGACAGGAAGCCTTGCGGTCAGGATAGTTGTCCCACGGGCCACGGCCGTACCATGTCAGCTGCTCGTATTCGCGTGGCAGTTCAATGACAATGCCGAGGCGCGGCAGCTCAGGCAGACCGTCGGGTATGGTGAAAGAAAAGGTGAGCTCGTTGCCGTCCTGCTCCATCGTCATGGGGATGGTCAGCGTGTCGAGGCCGCAGCGCTGCCAGTCCTTTGCCAGCCAGTTGCCGAAGCTGCGGTCGTTGTCGGTGGGAGCACGGAAGACCTGCGGGCGTATGGCAGAGGCGAGAAGAGAGAGGTGAGGGGTGAGCGCTTGCTTCTTGGACGGCTGCGGCCTGTCCTTACTCTCACTTCGTGCCTCTGTCTGCTCACCTCCATAGACCGTCTGCACCTCATAGTATTTGGGTGTGAGAGTGCGGTCGCACATCACGATGCCGTTCAGGCAGAAAGCCTTGAGGTTAGGCTTGTCGCCAAAGTCGCCGCCATAGAGCACCTTGCCGTCGCGGATGATGCCTTGGTCTACCCAGTCCCAGATGAAGCCTCCCAGCATACGCGGGTGGCTGTTGATTTCGTCCCAATACTCCTGGAAGTTGCCCATGGCGTTGCCCATGGCGTGGGCATACTCGCTGGTGAGCACGGGGCGCGGCCCGCCATCGGAGCCAACCCAAGTACACCAGTCGCCTTCGCGCCCGGCAATCTCCAAGAGGCGCTCCCAACGGGCGTTCTCGGCCCGCTCCTGGTCGCTGCCTTCGGGAATACCGGGGTTGAGGTATTCCTGCATGACGCGGGGATAGAAGCGGGAGATGACATCGACTGTGGAAGGGTCGCTACCGTTGGGCATCTCTCCCTGTGCGCCTTCATAGTGGACAGGGCGCGTGGGGTCGAACTCATGGAGCCAAGCCGACATGGCAGCGTGGTTGGGGCCGTAGCCACTCTCGTTGCCAAGGCTCCAGAAGATGATGCAGGGATGGTTTTTGTCGCGCTCGGCCATGCGGATGGCGCGGTCAAGGAAGGCATCGGCCCACTCCGGCGTTGAGGCCAGCGTGCCGCGCAGGCCGTGGGTCTCGCAGTCGGCCTCGTCCATGACATACATGCCTATGGAATCGCACAGTTCGTACCAGCGTGGACAGTTGGGATAGTGGGCGAGGCGCACGGCGTTGATGTGGGCTTCCTTCATCAGCTGCAGGTCTTTCAGCATCAGCTCCTCCGTCATGACGCGGCCACGGTGAGGGTCATGCTCATGGCGGTTGACACCACGAATCTTGATGGGCTCACCATTGATGAGCAGCTGGCCGCCACGGATGCGAATGTCGCGGAAACCGACGCGCTGATGGACTTGCTCGATGACGGTGCCGTCCTGGTCTTGCAACTGGAGACGGAGGACGTAGAGGTTGGGATGGTCGACGCTCCAAAGGCGTGGATGGTCGACGTGTAGCGCCATGCGCTCGAACTTACGGTGGCCGCGCTGCGGGAACCACTCGTTCATGCGGGCCGCTTTATGGTCAAGGTCGAGGACTTCGCTGGCCGCAACATCACTGCTGCAGACAGGGCTGTCGCCGTCATAGAGTGTGGCGACAAGGCGGTAGCCCTCGCCCGTCTCGCCGTTGTAGACGGAGAAGGATGGATTGAGACACAGCTCCCACCCTTGGCCTTGCCCCTCGTGGGCAGTGTTAAGGGCCGCTCCGGCATCGGGGATGGTTCTGACGGCGATGTCGCGCAGTCGGATGTCGGGCGTATAGTAGAGGAGAATGTCGCGGTGGATGCCCCCGAAGCGCCAGAAGTCCTGGTCTTCGAGGTAGGAGCCGTCGCTGTATTTGTACACCTCAACGGCTATCTGGTTCTCACCTTTCTGAATATAAGGAGTGACGTTGAACTCTGAGGGTTCCATCGAGCCTTGCGAATAGCCGACATAGTGGCCGTTGAGCCAGACGTAGAAGGCCGACATCACCCCCTCGAAGCGGAGGAATGTCTGGCCGTTGTTTTTGTTTGTTGCGATGGTATCACGACATACCGGACTGCACCCCCAGTCATCGGGCAGGGTGAAAGTGCGGCGGTATTGGCCCGTAGGATTGCGCTCCTCATAGGTGGTCCAATCTTTTTTCGGCTCACGGGTGACATAGGGCGGGTCAATCTTAAAGGGATAGCCGGCAGAGACGTAGATGGGCGTGCCGTAGCCGTTCACCTCCCAGTTGGCAGGAACGGTGAAGGTGTCCCACGATGAGGCGTCGAAGTCAGTGCGGTAAAACGACGATATGCGTTCCTCGGGTGTCTTCGTCCAGCGGAACTTCCAGTCGCCATTGAGCAAGAGCGTACGGTCGCCGGGGGTCTCGCCGTAAGGGATGAAGTAGGCACGTGCCGGTTCACGGTTGACATGTAACACAGCAACATTCTCCCAGTCACGCCTGTCGTCGGCCAGCGTGGCGAGAGCGATGAAGAGTGAGAGGAGGGTTAGCTGATAGTGTCTCAAGTTTTCTCAGTAGTTGTTTTTGGAAAACCTGGCGGGATTGCCGCCAGGTATAAGGTTGGGGAGAGATGCTGCAGACGGTAGAACCGCCATGCGCACGGCTTGGTTAGTATTATTGTTCAGCGAAGGCAGCGGCTTCTGCGGCGGCAATGATTTCCTCCTTTGACAGCTCCGCAGGATTGTGCGTGATGTCAGAGAGGTCAAACTCGTCGCCATCATCGGCAGCTGCAGCTTCCGGGGCTTCCACGACTTTAGGAGCAACTGAAGCAGCTGAGCCTTTTGAAGCAGCTGAGCCTTTTGAGGCAACAGGGTCTTTTGAGGCAACAGAGTCTTTTGGAGCCTTCGAGACTTTGGGACTTTCTGCCACTACCGGGGCTTCAGAGAAATCGTCGATGTTAGGAGCGGCCGTGGTGGGCTCCTCTTCCATCTTCGTGCGCTCAGACTTCGCTGCGAAGATGCTGTCGATGAACTGCGGCTCGCGGCGCAGGCGCTCCAGCGTCTCTTTCGACGACAGCTGCTGCGCCTCTTTCTTAGAGTAGCCCTGAGCCTTGCCGCCTTCCACGCCCTCAATGAAGACCTGGAAACCGAAGATGGGAGAGCCTTTGTCGTCGGTTGTCTGCTTCAGCATACGGTATTCCATGCGGACGCGGTTCTTCTGCGTCCACTCCAACAGCTTCGACTTGAAGTTTACCTCCTTGTAGGCCACCGTGTCGATGTTCACCATCTGCTTCAGGATGCGCTGCTCCATGAAACGGCGCACGGCATCGTAGCCCAAGTCGAGGTAGATGGCTCCGACGAGTGCCTCGAAGGCGTTGCCGGCCATGTAACTGTTGTGTGCCCGCTGCTGCTGGCCCTTGCTCTGTATGAGCTCGTCGAGCCCCATCTCGTGTGCCAGCTTGCCCAGCGATTCGCGACTGACGAGCTTCGAGCGGGTGTTGGTGAGGAAACCTTCGCGCTTGCCTTTGAAACGCTCAAAGACAATATGCCCCACGACGGCGTCGAGCATGGCATCGCCGAGGAACTCCAGCCGCTCGTTATTCAGGGGCTTGCCTTTGTCGTTGCGCTGGCCGCTGCTTTTGTGCGTCAGGGCTATTTTGTAGTGTTCTATGTTGTGCGGATAGAAACCCATGATCTGCCTCAACGACAGGCGCAACTCCTTGTCGTCCTGGAAAGGCAGGCGCAGGCGCTCTATGAAATCGGTTAGTGTCATATTTCTCAGTTTAGAGTTAAAAGTTTAGAGTTTAGCTTGGATGATTCATGTCTTTTTCTTACGTTCCTGTATTGACGGCATCACTGCACTTGTTCACGCGGAAAGCCGGCGAGAAGTGTACAGGCCTTTGCTTTTCCCGTCTGGTGTCATGCCGTGAACAAAACAAGTTAGAGTTTGCTGCCACGCATGGAATGGCGGCAGCAAACTCTAAACTCTAAACTCTAAACAGCCCACTATGCAAGGTACTTCTTGAACACCACGCAGGCGTTGTGGCCGCCGAAGCCGAAGGTGTTGCTCAGGGCGGCGCGCACGGTGCGCTTCTGTGCCTTGTTGAACGTGAAGTTCAGGTTGTAGTCAATCTCCGGGTCGTCGTCGCCTTCCTCATGGTTGATGGTGGGCGGCACGATGTCGTTCTTCACGGCCAGCACGGTAGCCATAGCCTCCACTGCACCGGCAGCGCCGAGCAAGTGTCCTGTCATCGACTTCGTTGACGAGATGTTGAGCTTGAAGGCAGCGTCGCCAAACACTTCCTTGATGGCCTTGGCTTCCGAGATGTCGCCGACGTGTGTCGATGTGCCGTGCACATTGATATAGTCGATGTCCTCTGGCTTCAGGTTGGCGTCCTCCAGTGCGTTCTGCATGACGAGCTTGGCGCCCAGTCCCTCGGGGTGTGAGGCAGTGATGTGGTGTGCGTCAGCGCTCATGCCGGCACCCACCATCTCAGCATAGATTTTTGCTCCGCGAGCCTTGGCGTGCTCCAGCTCCTCGAGGATGAGGCATCCGGCACCCTCGGCCATGACGAACCCGTCGCGGCTGGCGCTGAACGGACGGCTGGCCTTCTCGGGCTCGTCATTACGGGTGCTCAGGGCGTGCATGGCGTTGAAGCCGCCCACGCCGCAGGCACAGATGGCAGCCTCGGCACCACCGGCCAGGATGGCGTTGGCCTTGCCTAAACGGATGAGGTTGAAAGCGTCAGCCAGTGCGTTGGAAGAAGAGGCACAGGCAGAAGCCGTGATATAGTTGGGGCCGTGGAAGCCATACATGATGCTAATCTGTCCGGCAGCGATGTCGGCAATCATCTTAGGAATGAAGAACGGGTTGAACTTCGGGCCGTCAGCCTCATGCTGACCATAATATTTCACCTCTTCCTCAAAAGTCTTGATGCCGCCAATACCCACGCCGTAGACCACGCCGATGCGGTCTTTGTCTACGGTCTCCAGATCCATCTGGCTGTCTTCGACGGCTTGCTTGGCGGCGATGAGAGCCAGCTGTGTGTAGCGGTCCATCTTGCGGGCCTCCTTACGGTCGAGGAAATCGTTGACGTTGAGGTTCTTCACCTCGCAGGCAAACTTGGTCTTGAATAATGTGGTGTCGAATTGTGTGATAGGAGCTGCACCGCTGACGCCGTCGATGAGGTTTTTCCACGTCTCTTCGGGGGTATTGCCCACTGGAGTGACAGCGCCGAGGCCAGTTACTACTACTCTCTTTAATTCCATAGTATTATTATTGAATTCAAGTTTCGCATTCAATCAACTTTCAGGAGTTAAAAGAGTTAAGGGAGTTAAGGCAGATAAAGACAACTGGCTCTCCATGAAAAGCCTTTGTCTCTGGGTTGAAATCCATAGCAAAGCTATTGTCTTTAACTCCTTTAACTCCCTTAACTCCTTTAACTCCAAAACTGGCGAAAGTTGAATTATGAAGGCTCCCCCCTTCTCCCCCCTGAAGGGGCTACATTAGTTTATCGTCTATTCACAAAACTAAAGTAGCCCCCTTAGGGGGCAGAAGGGGGGACCACAACTTTATTATTTCTGGTTCTCCTCAATATAGGCAATAGCGTCGGCAACGGTGCCAATCTTTTCGGCCTTGTCATCGGGGATGGAAATCTGGAACTCTTTCTCAAACTCCATGATGAGTTCTACGGTATCCAAGGAATCAGCGCCAAGATCATTGGTGAAGCTTGCTTCGGGCTTCACTTCTGACTCGTCAACACCCAGTTTGTCTACAATAATTGCCTTTACTTTACTTTCAATTTCTGACATGATTTTTCTTTTTTTAGTGTGTTAATAATGTCCTTCTTTTGAAGGGATATTTACAAAAACGGCTGCAAAGTAACACAAATATTTTTACTTGGGCAAGTTTTTTTGCATAAAAAACGCCGTTGTGTGCACACACAGCGCCATTTGTGCATGTTTTTGACTTGTGTCAGCCTTGATTTTAGCATTTCTTTACATCTTCCCTCAAGGCGAGAGCTTTATCCTCGGCTTGCTCCATCAGCTCGCGCTCACCGGGCCCTTTGTCGTTTTGGCCGCAGAGGTGGAGGATGCCGTGAATGATGACACGGTGCAGCTCTTCGTCATAGTCCTTGCCCAGTTGTTCGGCGTTGCTGCGCACAGTGTCGAGGGAGATGACGATGTCGCCGTTCAGCACGTCACCCTCGCAGTAGTCGAAGGTGATGATGTCGGTGTAATAGTCGTGCTGCAGGAACTCGCGGTTCACCTCCAGTATCTTCTCGTCGTCGCAGAAGAGGTAACCAACCTCGCCCACCCTCTTGCCGTAGGTCTGGGCGACGCGCCTGATCCAAGCCGTCGTGTCGCGCTTCTTGATGGCGGGCATCTTTACGTTTTCAGCGGAATAGCTTATCATGGTTTTGGAAAAAATAGTAATTCAAGTTTCGACTTTCAGGAGTTAAAGTAGTTAAAGGAGTTAAAGGAGTTAAAGGAGTTAA
>JAEEGL016856316.1_pt1 | contig 60543 bp, 51 predicted proteins | sample 9134231 | NCBI WGS metagenome assembly JAEEGL01 (sample SAMN16246548, study PRJNA631951) | gut metagenome | biome: gut microbiome; feature: rumen; material: fiber-attached | host: Bos | place: Iran: Karaj | collected 2018-10
CGGATTACGAGGCTCGAACTCGCTACCTCCACCTTGGCAAGGTGGCGCTCTACCAGATGAGCTAAATCCGCATAAACATATTTCCCTGCACTTGCATAAATACAGTCCAATGAACGGTACCGTTTGATCAGCTTGCGCTGGCGACCCGAATGGGGCTCGAACCCATGACCTCTAGCGTGACAGGCTAGCGTTCTAACCAGCTGAACTACCGGGCCGTATATCGCTTACGCGCAAAAGCGCTGGTGGGAGTTACAGGGATCGAACCTGTGACCCTCTGCTTGTAGGGCAGACGCTCTCCCAGCTGAGCTAAACTCCCGTCCTGTAAGCGACTAGTTTATTATACACTACTTGTCCTGATTTGTCAAGTGTTTTTTTCAAATTTTTTCAAAAAAATTTAATAATTTTACAAAAACAGCTTCAGACAGCCATTTAAAGGCTGTCTATGTTCCTGAACACTTCACCGGAAATATCACTGCATATCTTGTATATTCCGTTATCATCACGTTTATGGCTCGCTCCGGTGGTAAATACTACCACAACATTCTTTGTTTCCGGGTCGTAAGACGCCAGCGCAATAACTCCGTAGGCATTTCCGGTATGATAATACACGCCATTTGTTCCGTAAAGGCCTTTCATATAACGGACAGCGAGACCTTGTCTGAAAGTACCACCATATTCCTGTGCTTTTATATACTTCTTTTCCAAAGCCTCGACAGACTCGGGAGAAAGTATCTGCGTTCCCTTATATCTGCCGTCATTTGCCAGCATATAGAACATTTTTGCCACTTCCCTTGCGGATCCGGTAAGCCCCCCTATGTAGTTTCCACCGTTTACAGCAAGTTCTCCGTCCGGCACGAGATATTTGGCTTCCGATACTGTGAGTTCAAGACCGTGGTCTTCTTCATAAAGCGTGGCAAGTCTTGAAGTCTTCTGTATATTACCCGCAAAGAAGGACATATCCACACCCAGAGGGCTGAACAGGTTTTCCTGCGCATAATCCTCAAGTACGGTTCCCGAAGCAAGCTCAAGCGTTACTGCCGCGATCGAAGAAGCATAATTATTGTATGCCCAGGAATCGCGTGAGCCTACCTTGCCCTCGTTGTAATGTTCAGGATCAATAAGCTGTTCAAGCAGGTCGTCCTTCCCTATCTTCATAGACAGATACTGAAGCGTGGATGTATGAGTAAGAAGAGCGGTAAGTGAGATCCCCTTCGGCAGTCTGCTTCCCCAGTATTTGTCAATACGCTTGTTCAGATCAACTATTCCCTGCTCCTGCATTTTAAGTGCGCAGATCGCTACAGCGACTTTGCTTATTGAGGCTGCGCGGAACTTTGTCGCGTTGCCGACTTTCTTTGAACCCCATTTTGAATAGCCATAAGTCCAGTCAAATATTTTACCGTCGCTTCCGCGGATAGCAGCGACCTGGACGCCTATAGCATTTGCATCGTAGGCTGTGTCAGCCACAAACTGCGAAATATCCGAATATAATGTATCATCGGTCTCACACTCTATACGCCCGTACTCCGGTTTTGCAGACTTCTTGAAGTAGCGTCTCGAATAATTGCTTGATACCCAGCCTGTAAACCCCTTTGAATCCTGTATCTTGTACCAGAGGATATCAGCATCATCAAACTGCGCTCCAAGATAATCCAGCGATACAGGCGCGCCGGTATATCCCTTTATATCGTACTTCGTACCCGGGCCGCTGCGCAGATTCACTTTTGCGCTGGGAATATAAATATAATATGATGTCTCGGCAGATGCCGAAGGAACGGAAGCTGTCATTATAACAAAAACAACAAATACTGCCGCAATTTTTCTGAATAGTTTCATAACATCACCCTTTTACAGTAAATATATATATATTTTATCATTTTCCATACACAATGTCAATATTAAAATAAGTATTGACATTAAGAGGAAAATATGGTATAATCATCACGATAAAAATAAAGCTTACGGAACAGGAGAAGTACGGTGAAATCCCGTCGCAGCAGTCACTGCCGTTACAGTCGGATCGCTTGCCCGCAGGCTCGGTATAACGCATTTTTGGGCAGTGAAAAGTGCAGCCGGCGGCAATGAAGACCGCGACGCGCTTTCTCCATCGTGAGAGCGCTTTTTTAATGTGTTTGGAACTTTTATCAGAAAACAGAAAAGGAAGGATAAAACAATGAAAAAACTTATTTCGGCAGCTGCGATACTGGCAGCTATGGGAGTCCTCACAACATCGGCATTTGCTGGAGTTTTTGTGACGATTTCCGATGAAAACAGAGCTCTTGTTGTTCCCGAGGAAGAGATCGACCTCAACGATGCCGACGGTGACGGAGCTCTCACTGTAAACGATGCTCTTATCATCGCGCACGACAAGTTCTACGACGGCGGTGCGGAAGCAGGCTATGCTTCGGCAACGGGTGACTATGGTCTTATGCTGACAAAACTCTGGGGTACAGAAAACGGCGGCAGCTATGGCTACTATGTAAACAATTCGGCCGCTATGAGCCTTGCGGACGAGCTCAAAGACGGAGATATAGTTAACGCTTTCGCTTACTCCGATCTGACAGCATGGAGCGATACATACTGCTACTTTGACTCGACATTCACCGGCATAGAAGACTGCGATTATGACACGATACCTACCTTTGGCCTCACACTTACGGCCGCTGCGTTCGACGAGAACTGGGCTCCTATCAGCGTTCCCGTAGCAGGTGCCACGATCACCGTCAACGGCGAGAAGACCGAGTTTGTTACTGACGAGAATGGTTTTGTTACCGTTCTGCTGCCCCAGGAAGACGGAGTGTACGTTGTAAGTGCAGTCTCGGATACACAGACACTCGTTCCGCCTGTATGCAGGATAAGTGTTTCCATGCTCAAGGACAGCGCTACGACAGAAGAAACTGCCGCTGAAGCCGCACCTGCCGAAGAAACTGCTCCCGCAGCAGGTAATGTTGCTGCCGCGGCGGAAAGCACAAAGGGTTCTCCCGATACCGGCGTTGCTGATGTTGCTGCTGTTTCCGGTCTCGCTGTAGTTGCACTCGGCGCACTCGTTATCTCCAAGAAAAGAAAGTAATGAATCTTAAGAAAATATTAATTTCAGTATTTATGATATCAGCCGTGATAATGTCATTTCTCACGGCTGATATCACAGGAATATCAAATGATACCGTCGGTGACGCCAGAACTGTCATCGGCGGAATTCTTGATTTTGAACTCAAAAAAAATAACTGCGCAGGCGTACAGGAATGGATAAACGGCAGTATAGCTGAAAATGCCGGCCAAAGCTCTGAATGGTACGCAATAGTACTGTCGAAAAGCGGAGATTACGATCTATCCGGCTATAGAAAAGCTCTGAAAGAATATATCTCCGAGAACAAGATCACATCCGCTACTGCGAGAATGAAAAACGCGCTCGCACTTCTTGCTGCCGGAGAACCGCCTGAGGCACTCGATGAGCTCGCAGAAAGCTCTGTCGGCAAACAAGGCATTATGAGTCTGATATATGGGCTTCATCTTCTCAATAACGGCTGCAGATGCAGTAAATACACAGTTGATACCCTCACCGAAGAGCTGTTATCAATGCAGTTCCCTGACGGCGGCTGGGCTATCATGGGCGAAAACGGTGATATCGATGTCACCGCTATGGCCGTTCAGGCGCTGGCTCCTCAGTACGAAAACAATGAAAGTGTCGTGAAAGGAATTGATTCCGCACTTTTATTCCTGTCCGAAAGACAGCTTGATAACGGAGGGTACAAGAGCTTCGGTACAGAGAATCCCGAAAGCGCTGCGCAAGTGCTTATCGCTATGGCTCAGCTCGGCATCGGCGCAGATGATGAGCGATTCGTAAAAAACGAAAACTCTGTAATAGACGGCATAATGCGTTTCAGACAAGGCGACGGCAGTTTTTCGCATACTCTTGACGGCGATACGAATGAAACAGCTACCACGCAGGCTTATATGTCTCTTACCGCGTATGTCATATCCGCAGAAAGAGGAGACAAACTGTATGTTTTCGACAGAAACAAGACCGATGTAACAGATGCTCCCGAACCCCCGGCTGTTACTCAGATGACGGAGCCTGTTCCGCAGATAACGACCTCCTCTCAGCCTGATGTCCCCCCTGCCCCCGCGGCTCCAGAGAAAGCCGGTGCCGGTTATAAACCCGTTGCTTATGCTGTAATCGGTATAGCCGCTCTGATATGCTGTGTCATACTATTTATACTGAAAAAACGCAGACTTTCCAATTTTATTGCGGTATTCATAGTTGCGGGTGCTGTGGCTGCTTTTGTATTTTTTACAGAATTCAGAAGTACGGAAGAATATTACAGCGGAACAGACGAATCCACTGCCGGAACAGCAGGAACTGTGACTCTTGCGATAAGATGCGACACTATCGTAGGAAAATATGATTCTCCCTATGTTCCCGAAAACGGCATAATACTTGATACAACAGAATTTCGCATTTCCGAGGGCGAAACCGTCTATGATGTCCTTACCCGCGCTGCCCGTAAATACAACATTCAGCTTCAGGCAGGAGCAAACGGCTATATCTCCGGCATCGGCTATCTCTATGAATTCGACTGCGGGGATCTGTCAGGCTGGATATACCATGTCAATGATGATACGCCGTTCATGATGTGTTCGGAATACAAGCTGTCAGACGGTGACAAAGTAGAATGGCTCTATACCTGCGATCTCGGCAACGATCTTTGAAAGGAGTGACTGACAGTGCGCAGTTTCGGCGATCTTAACCCCGCTGTGCTGATGATATACTATCTGTGCGTCATAGGTACCGCAATGTTCTGCATGGATCCGGCAGTTATCGCTTTATCGCTCGTCGGTGCCTGCGCTCTGTTTGTTACACTGGACAAAAAACACAGCTCAAAACTGCATCTCTCATTTTTTCTGCTCTTTCTCATAATGTCTCTGATTAACCCTGTCTGGTATCATAACGGCGTGACTGTGCTTTTCGTTGTAAATGACAGCCCGATTACTCTGGAAGCGCTTATGTACGGTGTGTGCGCCTCGGCTATGATAGTATCTGTACTTTACAGACTGCGCACATTCACTATGATAATGACTGCGGATAAGCTGCTTTATGTATTCGGCAGACTTTCACCGCAATTGTCGCTGGTACTTTCAATGGCGCTGCGGTTCGTACCGCTGATACGCACACAGACCACTAAAGTCCGCAATGCCCAGAAAGCTCTCGGCATTTATCGCGAGGACAATATCGCGGATACCTTGAAAGGTGAGATGCGGATATTTTCTATAATCGCCACATGGGCACTTGAAAACGGTATTATCACCTCCGACAGTATGGAAGCCCGAGGCTACGGCGAACACCGGAGAACGAGCTTTTCTGTATTCCGCTTCCGCAAAGGTGACGCTGTCTTCCTCGTTCTCAGCCTTGTCCCTACAGCTGTATTTATTGCCGCGATAGTTTCGGGAGAGGCAGCATTCACGTTTTATCCCGCAATGTCCGGGATTTCACTCACCCCACTGTCTGTTGCAGGTTATATCTCATACAGCTTTCTTTCTCTGCTGCCATGCATTCTTGAATGGAAGGAGGATATCCGTTGGAGATACTTGATATCAAAGGTCTGAATTTTACATATAATTATGCGAAAAATCCGACGCTTAAGGATATCTCGCTGTCCATAAACGAAGGTGAATTTGTAGTTCTCTGCGGAGCTACGGGCAGCGGAAAATCAACTCTGCTGCGTCTGCTGAAACCTCAGCTCTCGCCATACGGGACAAGCACCGGCGAGATCAGCTTATATGGCAGACCGATAAATGAATGTGCAAGCGCCTCGGACATCGGCTTCGTTACCCAGAAACCCGAACAGCAGATAGTCACAGATAAAGTCTGGCATGAGCTGGCATTCGGGCTTGAAAATCTGGGTATAAAGCAGCAGGACATAGCACGCAGAACAGCCGAAATGGCAAGCTATTTCGGCATTGAGGACAAGTTTGAAAAGAACACTTCCGAGTTGTCCGGCGGTCAGAAGCAGCTCATAAACCTTGCAGCTGTAATGGTCACGGAACCAAAACTGCTTATACTCGACGAGCCAACAGCGCAACTCGACCCTATAACCGCGTCGGAGTTTATAAATACCGTAAAAAAACTGAACCGTGATCTTTCGCTGACCGTTATTATTGCAGAACACAGACTTGAAGAAGTTATACCTATATGTGACAGGCTGGTAATGCTCGAGAAAGGTCAGATAATAGCCTCCGGCGCTCCGAGAGAAGTTATTTCCAGGATTTACGGCAGAGATGAAATAATGTGCGGCATGCCTGCCGCGGCACGCATTTCGGCAGCTCTTTCCGAGACCTGCTGTGCATTGAATGTAAAAGAAGGCCGCGAACTTGTCCGGCGTTACCGCAACGACAGATCTATACCTATCCCTGAAAAAACAAAGGAACAAAAAAACACCGTCCTTGAATTCATGGACGTGTATTTCAGATATGAGCGCGCTATGCCGGATGTCCTGAAAGGTCTGAACTTCAAGGTAAATGAGGGCGAGATATTCTGTATTTTAGGCGGCAACGGTTCGGGAAAGACCACTGCCCTCAGCACAGCAGCCGGAATACTCAAACCTTATGCCGGAAATATCCTTGTGTTCGGAAAAAAGCTTAAAGAATACAAGAATCAGAGTTTGTACAAAGAATGTCTTGCTCTGATGCCGCAGGATATACAGACTGTGTTTCTGCGCAATACCGTTCGCGAGGAGATGGAAGATGCCGGAGTGGATCTCAATTCCCTTCCCTACGACCTCACACCGCTGCTTAATATGCATCCGTATGACCTTTCCGGCGGTGAGCAGCAGCTTGCGGCGCTAGCGAAAGTGCTTGCGCTCAAACCTAAGATACTGCTGCTCGATGAGCCTACAAAGGGACTTGATGCGGCCTCTAAGGGCAGTATCAGAGAACTTCTGCGGAAACTCACTGCTTCGGGGATTACAATAGTAACAGTGACACATGATGTTGAGTTTGCCGCGGAGTGTGCAGACAGGTGTGCAATGTTCTTCCGCGGCGAGATCATATCGATTGCAGAGCCCGAAGAATTCTTCTCAGCGAACAGCTTTTACACGACTGCAGCAAGCCGCATAACACGCGGACATTTCGAGCGTGCTGTTACCTCCGCCAGAACTGCTGAACTATGCAGATTAAACGGCAGAAAGGCGGAGATGTGATGCTTCTGATAAAGAACAAAAATCTCCGCTCCTTTATCGTAAAAGCATTCCCGTTCGGGCTGATCCCTGCCGCGGCAATTCTCGGTGCCGTGGCCTTCGACAACAGCAGACACCTGATAATCTCACTTGCTATCGCAGTAATGACGCTTCTTGTTTTTGCTGCGGGATATGAAAAGAAAAAAGTCGGAACATGGCGTATGGTCATCGCCTCCGTAATGATAGCACTGTGCGTATTCGGACGTTTTATACCGCTTTTCAAGCCGATCACAGCCATAACGATAATCACGGGAATGTATATAGGCAGCGAGACAGGATTTCTGGTCGGAGCGATGTCGGCGCTTATATCAAACATATATATGGGACAGGGTCCGTGGACCGCTTTTCAGATGCTTGCATGGGGACTGATAGGTTATATCGCGGGAATGGCAGCAGAACCGCTGAAAAGGCACAGATTTCTGCTGCTTGCTTACGGTGTTGTTACCGGTATAGCCTACTCGTTTATAATGGATATCTGGACGACTCTGTGGTACAGCAACGGATTTGATTTAGGAGTTTATCTTTCAGCGCTGGTCACAGCGATACCATATACTGTAAGCTACGCAGTCTCGAACTTTATCTTTCTTCTGTTTCTTGCGAAGCCTTTCGGTGAAAAGCTTGAGCGAATACGGAAAAAATACGGGATATGAAAAAGGAGCCTTAAAAGACTCCTTTTTTATTTATCAGTATCAGTTGAAAAGTATAAATTTCAGATGCCGGAAACCGTCTTTTACAGTGTTAAGTTTTGAGCTGCGGGGAGCTTCACAGCGTTTGAGCTCAACAGGAACCTGAGCGATCCTGAGACCGTTCCGTGCAGCTTTTGCTATCATTTCTGTGGAGAATTCCATACCATCAGTCATAAATTCCGATTTTTCCGCTGCCGAACGGCTGAGGCCGCGAAGACCGCAGTGAAAATCACGCACTTTCACACCGTATCTTTTTCTTCCGCACCATGAAAGGAACGGAACACCGAATCTGTGTGACAGCGGCATGGCACCGGCCTCTATCCCACCGGCGAATCTGTCTCCGATAACAACATCACATTCTTTTCCTTTCAGCGGAAAATACAAGCCTCCGAGTCTGTAAAGATCATATGTAGTGTCGCAGTCGGAGATGATAAGTACTGTTCCGCGGCTGTTCTCCAGTCCGGTGCGTATGGCTCTTCCGTACCCGCGGCGCATTTCGGGGATAACCAGCGCACCGTGCTTACGGGCTGTATCAGCGGAAGCATCACTGCTGCCGTTATCTACGACTATCACCTCACCTTTCAGATCATTTTCTCCGATGAATCTCATAGCATCATCAATGCACTGTCCTACTGTATTCTGTTCATTGAGGCAGGGTAATATGACGGATATATCAAGTTCTTCTTTTTCGTTTACGAACGTCATTTATTCCCCTCCTGCGATCAGTCAGCTCTGATATGATGAGACATACCGCCAGCACAGAAGCAGCCTGTGCACGATATGTGAAGAAATAATGCAGATAAGAATGGTTGAGCAGGACCAGATATCTGATATACGGCAATATGCCCGAAATTGCGTAAAGAATTATTGTCTTTATATCCGCGCCCTTTGTTCGATATACAAAGCAGACATAAGCTGTGCCTACAATGAGCAGTATTGTACATATAACACCGATACCACCATAACCCAGCGGAAACAGACAACCGATATTCCGCGGCAGTATCCCGGTCATGAACGAAAACAGATCTTGTCCCCGTGTATCTCCGATGCGTTCAGCAATATGATCTGTTATATACGGCATAACATCTTCGCCAAGCACGATCGAGGCCAGAAACCATTTCATAATCCACATCCCTGCATAGCCAACAGCCCACAGCACCGCAAGCTTCAATGAGGACAGCATATTGCTCCTTGACGAAACGTTCTTTCTGTGTCTGATATGTATAACAAGAAGCAGAGGTACAAGCAGCGTGACCGTTTCACAAGTAAGGAAATCGAGGTAATTCGTTATAATGCCGGTTACAAGAAATAGCACGCAAAGTCCCCGGTCCTGACACTTCTCTGTAAATATCACAGCGATAATAGACGCTGCCGGCATAACAAGGAATATCCATGTATATTGTAGAGAAAACGGTACGAACCATATCCCTACTGCGGCAAGAGCCGCGATTATACCGAAGGCGGCTCTCCCGTAATGATACTTAATCAGCAAATACAGCAATATACCTGTTAACGCAGCAATTAAGACTGCACCGGTGATGTACATACCGCGTATATCGGTGAACATATGCGCTGTTCTGACAATTGCACCTGAGCCGTGCCAATACCGAAGATACTGCTGATTGGCTTCATAATCCCCGTTCAGGGCATTACGGAAATTATCGTTTTCATTTTCATACGATGTATAGTAATACTCCGCTTTCATAACAGATCTCAAAGGATCGGATCCGTCATAATTATACGAAATATTAAGAAGTATGGAGTCGGCATAGCGGTCTACTATGCTCGCAGCTATCCCATCGGACAGATTGAAAAAAACCTTTTTCTCACACAGAAAGTCAGCCGACGAAAGCATATTGCTCTTTATTGCTTTTTCCGGTATAAGCGCAGACAAAACAAGTACAAGAACGAGCAGCATCACAGAGCCTGCAAATACAGAAATATACATCAGTATATCTCTGAAGATATGGTTCTTATCTACGGCTTTTTCCGTCAGCTCTTCACTTACTTTATCTTTATTCATATCCCGCCCAGCACCTTATACAGAAGCCTGTGCAGTTCTGTTGCTTCTTCCGGCGTAAGATCAACACAGCAGCCGATTTTCGGCGGTATTGATACAGCCTGTTCCTTCAGCGCCTCACCTTCCGCGGTAAGTTCAACTATAAGAACACGCTCGTCTTCCGATGAGCGCGTTCTTGTAACAAAGCCTTTCGCTTCAAGGCTTTTCAGTACGGGAGTAAGTGTCCCGGAGTCGAGATATAGCCTTTCCCCGAGATGCTTGACACTTATCCGCCTGTCCTCCCACATCACCATCATAACGATGTACTGAGTATAGGTAAGACCTATATCGTCAAGATGCGGATTGTATTTTTTGACTATTTCTCTGGAACAGGCATAAAGCGGAAAGCAAAGCTGGTTTTCCAGCTTCAGCATATCATAGTTCTTTTCCATTATTACTCTCCGTCAGGCATTCTGCCTGCTCTCGTCATAAGCCTGACGCACAGCCTTTGCGAGCTGATCCGCGCAGGAGGTCGGCTTGTAGTTGCAGGTATTTCCGCTGAGTTTGCTTTCGATCTCTTCCACAGTCATACCGTCAACAAGCTTGGATATTGCCTTCAGGTTACCGTTGCAGCCGCCTGTGAACGACACATTGGATACTTTATCTCCATTAAGTGTGAAATTGATCTCGGTTGAGCAGACCATTCTCGTCTTATATTTATAATTCATTGTATTTTCTCCTTCCTTTTTAAATTGGATACAATTCAATTATATTCTGTATGTTCAGTTTTGTCAATCGTTTTACGGAATTTTACTTCAATTTCGTTTATTATATTGACATTTGAGTCAAACAGCGGTATAATATTGAACAGGTATGTGTTATACCTGAATACCATCATATCAGGCTCTGTCCACGGAATGACCATATTGCCGCAGCTTGCATATAATAGAACACCATTATCATAAGGCGGTGTTTTGAATGAGCGCTGTGTGCTGTTTTCTTACTTTGTTCTGCGGGATCTTCGGAGCTTATATGATCGTTTGTATGATATATGACAGAACGATTTCATTTTTTCAGCGGAGGAAGATCAGAGAATGCCGTCAGCACCGGAAGAGATAATAACGATCAGCGGAACAGCCGAAGAAATTATATACAAGAATCCCGATAACGGATATACTGTAGTGCTGATGAATATAGACGGTTCTCCCGAGACCGCGGTAGGCAGTCTCGGCGACATCGTAGAGGGCGAATCTCTGATACTTCGGGGCAGTTACATAGAAAGCACAAAATACGGCAGACAATTCAAGGCTGTCACCTGCGAGCGCAAGCTGCCGACTACCTCAGATGAGATAAGAAAATATCTCGGCAGCGGCATTATCAAGGGTCTCGGACCTTCACTGGCCAGAAAAATAGTTGCCGCGTTCGGCGAACATTCACTGGATATAATAGAAAACGATCCCGGTCAGCTGTCCGCTATAAAGGGCATCACCATGGAAAAGGCTCTTTATATCGGCAGCGAATTCCGGAACCTTTGCGGAGTCCGTACTGTGATCGAATTCCTTGGGGGATATGAAATAAGTCCACTGACCGCCTCACTGGTCTGGAAAGCTCATGAAGGCAGCAGTATGGGACTTGTCCGGGAAAACCCATATATGCTCTGCGACAGTACATATAATGTGGAATTCGGTACCGCGGACAAAATAGCCTACGATCTCGGGCTTCCGATGTCGGACCATAACAGGATAAAAGCCGCTGTTACCTATGTACTGCGCCGCAATGCAAACGCCGGACATACCTGCGTTCCGCGTACAGAGCTCTGCGGAGTGGTCTGCCCGCTGATACACATTGACGAGGACGATTACGAAAAAGCTCTTTTTGAGGGTATCGAAGAAGGTCAGTTCGTTCTTTACGAAACCTCAAGACGCGAGTATGTCTACCTTACAGAATACTACTCGGCGGAAAAATATATAGCAAAGAAAATCAGTGAAATGCTCAAGCTTGCCGTTCATACGGACAAGGATTACAGCGAAGAGATAAAACTAATTGAGTGGGAACAGAACATAAAATACGAAGGTCTCCAGATGGCTGCGATAAATGCCGCACTTGGAAACAGCGTGTTCATTCTCACAGGCGGTCCCGGTACCGGTAAGACCACCGCTCTGAACGCTATTATAAGTCTTTTCGAGAACCGGAAGAAAAAACTCGTTCTCGCGGCTCCGACAGGACGGGCGGCAAAACGCATGACCGATCTTACAGGCAGACCCGCCAGAACGATACACAGACTTCTCGAAACAGAGTTCAACGAACAGACAAACAAGCACACTTTCAAACATAATGAGCGCAATCCGCTAAAAGCCGATATAATCATCATCGATGAGATGTCAATGGTCGATACACTGCTGTTTGAGTCACTGCTGAAAGCTATAAGAACGGACTGCAAACTGATAATGGTAGGAGATACCAATCAGCTTCCGAGCGTAGGGGCAGGAAATGTACTTCGTGATCTTATCGCCACAAGGCTTATACCGACTATTGAGCTTAAAGAAATATTCAGACAGGCAGCCGAAAGTCTTATAATTACAAATGCCCACAAGATAGTCAAAGGAGACTACCCCGAGCTGGATGACCGAAAGAAGGACTTCTTCTTCATGCCCACGAACAGCGATGAAGAAACCGCTGAACTTGTTATAAGCCTTGCTAAGACGCGCCTGCCGAACAGATATCAGTATTCCCCCATAGACGATATACAGGTTCTGTCTCCCACCAAAATGAGCCCCACGGGTACAAAGGAGCTCAACCGTTCGCTGCAGCTTGCCCTCAATCCGCCGTCATTCAAAAAGAAAGAACTGCGTTTTTTCGATAATGTGTTCCGCACTGGCGACAAAGTAATGCAGATCAAGAATGACTACGACATAATGTGGAGGCGCGGTCCTGACAGCGGAACAGGTATATTCAACGGTGATATCGGCATCATAGATGAGGTCGATGTCAGCAATTCCCTGCTGCACATAGATTTCGACGGCCGAAAAGCCGTATATACGCAGGATATGCTGAATAAGCTTGAACTTGCATACGCAATAACGATACATAAGAGCCAGGGCAGTGAGTACAAGGCAGTGATAATGCCGCTGACGCTGTTTTCCGATCAGCTCTTGTACCGTAATCTGCTTTATACCGGCGTGACGCGCGCAAAGGAGATACTGATAATCATCGGCAGCCGCGAAGCCGTCACAAGAATGGTCGATAACAACAGAAAAACAAACCGGTTCTCATGTATGAAAGATATGATTGAAGTATTTTATTCACAGGATGGTGCAAATTGATGCATGACAGGATAAAAGAATACATTTATTCCAACCGTGAGAGACTGCTTTCGGTTCTGGATGAGCTGGTCGCAATAAAAAGCGTCAAAGGAGATCCGGCTCCGGGAGCGCCGTTCGGCAGGGGGCCCAGAGCCGCGCTGGACAAGATGCTTGGAATATGCAGAAATGCAGGCTTCGATACTATGGTATATTACGACGCCATAGGGACGGCCGACCTCTGCCCCGAGGACGATTTTCCAGAACTCGGCATCCTCTGCCACCTCGACGTGGTACCCGCCGAAGATCAGAAAGGCTGGAAAACCGACCCGTTCAAGATGTCCGAAAAGGACGGAGTTCTGTACGGACGCGGTGTTATTGACGACAAAGGACCGCTGGCGGCGGCTTTCATAGCGATGAAGTGCGTCAAAGATCTTGGGATACCTCTGAAGAAAGGCGTAAGACTGATATTCGGAACAGATGAGGAAAACGGCACCCACGACCTTGAATTATACACAGCGAAGAACCGCCTTCCGGACCACATTTTCACGCCTGACGCGGCATTCCCGGTTATCAATATCGAAAAGGGCATGATGCGCTCTACATTCTCGGGATCATACCGCGGCGGCAGCATAATACGATTCCGCGGCGGTGAGATACCCAATGCGGTGCCTGATTACGCTGAATGTGAGATTTCCGGTATTTCACTTCCGCTTATCAGACAGGAAACCAACCTTGACCGGAGCGGAGCCGTATTCTCGGTTATAGACACCGGAACCAGCGTAATAATCGAATGCAGCGGCCGTTCTGCCCACGCATCTACACCGGAAAGCGGCATTAATGCCGTAACAGCTCTTATTGCTGTTCTGAACAGACTTCCTCTGGCGGAAGGAAAACAGAAAGACATAATCAAGGGACTTGCGGAAGTATTCCCGTTCGGTGAGACCGACGGTACCAATGCAGGGCTGAAATGCACTTATGACCGTTCCGGCGCGCTTACTCTTGTATTCAGCATATTCAATATGGAAAACGGCAGATGCAACGGAACCATAGACGTAAGATTTCCCGCCTGTATGTCTCTCAAAGAAGTTGAAAACGGTGAAAGAACCGCTCTTGCAGTGGCAGGCTGCGTGTTCGACGGTTATATGGGAGACGAATCGCATGTCACGGACGAGAACAGCGACTTCGTGAAAAAGCTCCTCACTGCATACGAACGCGTCGAAGGCGAAAAAGGCGAATGTATAGCTGTGGGCGGCAACACTTATGTTCATAATATAAAAGGCGGCGTGGCGTTCGGCGTGGAACGAGGCGGCACGGATTACCATATGCACGGCGCGAACGAATTTATCACAACCGACGAGTTGCTGAAAGATGCCCACATCTTCGCAGAAGCTATCGTCGAAATATGCTGCTGAATCAAAAGAAAGGAACAGAAAAAAATGAAACTCGGTATGGTAGGACTCCCGAATGTCGGGAAAAGCACATTATTCAATGCACTCACAAATGCAGGTGCGGAATCGGCGAATTATCCGTTCTGCACGATAGAGCCGAACGTCGGCGTAGTATCGGTGCCGGACGAGAGGCTTGACAAGCTTGCAGAGATGTACAATCCGGAAAAATTCACACCTGCGATGCTTGAATTCGTTGATATAGCAGGCCTTGTAAAGGGTGCTTCCAACGGCGAAGGACTTGGCAACAAATTCCTTGCGAACATACGCGAAGTTGATGCCATAATCCATGTAGTGCGCTGCTTTGAGAACGACAATATCGTTCACGTTGACGGAAGCATCGGCGCAAAGAGAGATATCGAGACCATAAACCTCGAGCTTATATTCAGTGATATAGAAATACTCGGCAGACGCATAGACCGCGAAAAGAAGCTTGCAAAGGGCGATAAGTCGCTCCAGAAAGAGATCGATTTTCTTGAAAGACTCATGGCTCATCTTGAAGAAGGCAAGTCCGCGAGATCTTTCGATTTCTCGGAAGACGAGGCTGAAATAATCAAGTCCACTCCCCTTCTTTCCAACAAGCCTGTCATTTACGCAGCGAACTTGAGCGAGGATGATTTCCGCAACAATTACGAAGAAAATGAACAGTACAAAGCAGTAAAGGCGATAGCAGAAGAAGAAAACAGCGCTGTCCTGCCGATATGCGCCCAGATAGAAGCTGATATAGCAGACATGGATGCCGAAGAAAAGGAGCTTTTCTTGTCTGATCTTAATCTCACCGAATCCGGTCTCTCTCGTATAATCAAGACCGGATACAGTCTGCTGGGACTTATCTCGTTCCTTACCGCGGGGCCGCAGGAAGTACGTGCATGGACTATCACAAAGGGTACAAAGGCTCCGCAGGCAGCCGGAAAAATACATACCGACTTTGAAAAGGGCTTCATAAGAGCCGAAGTCGTTTCGTTCAACGATCTGGTGAACTGCGGAGGAATGACCGGAGCAAAAGAAAAAGGCCTTGTGCGCCTCGAAGGAAAAGATTATGTGATGCAGGACGGTGACGTCGTTCTGTTCAGGTTCAACGTATAATGAAGATATATAAAAGCAGAAATCCCAACAAGATAAGAATAGGCGTTCTGTTCGCGCTCCAGGTCGTATTCGGTGCACTCCCGGCCATACTGTTCGTTATCTTTGCGATAGACAATATGCGGTTTGCCAACTCTAATCCCGAAAATATCGCAGCCTCGACAAACTACATCGGAGCCTACGTTTCGGCGGCGGCTATTGTTCTGTGCGCTCTTGCATACTTCATTCTTGCCAGAAGATATAATATATTACTTTCCGGAATCAAGGGCGAACGCTCGCTGGCAAAGATAGCAAAAAAGCACAAGAACAACTACGATATTTTTATTAATTATCCGATACAATACAAACGTAACCGTTCGGAAATAGACATGATACTTGTCGGGAAAAGCGGCATCGTCATCATCGAGGTCAAGAATCACTCCGGCACTATATGCGGCGCCGACAGCGATGAAAAGTGGAGTCAGTACAAGCATTACAGAGACGGCAAGAACACCGAGGCAGAGATGAAAAATCCCATAAAGCAGGTCACAAGACAGCGTGATATACTCAAAAGCATACTTCATTCCAACGGCGTGGATGCTTGGGTGGACGGTGTTGTGTATTTCTCAAACCCGCTTGTAAGGCTTAAATTGTCACTTAAAAGCAAAAGCAGCATTGTTTGCGCCGGTGAAAAGGAACTTGACAGATTTCTTGCTGAATACAGCTCCCCGAGGCCGCTGAAAAAGGAAGACACCGAAAAGATACTTGAAGCACTGCGTTCGTCAATGTAGAGGGATTTATCATCGTTCTTTGTAACTGTTCTGATTGTCAAGGTGGTAACCTTTTACAATTTTGTGACATATTTTTTGTAATAATGTATAAATTTCCTGTTTTGGTTGACTTTTTTTGTATATGTTATTGACAAAAAGTTTAATTAGCGTTATAATACAGATATAGGAACGGTAATTATACCTTTCCTGTACAACTATTCAGCAGTTTACCTTTTTGTTTTTAGTTGTCTCCTTTCTTTTGTTCTACACATTATACATTATTTCAGTTTGAGAACCGTTTTTCGGTTCTCTCTTTTTTTGTTATAAGGACAAAAAATTCGCTTTTTATATTGAAATCGCGGTGAAAATATGTTATAATATATTATTGTTTAAGCAACTCATAAGAAAGGATGTTAAAAATATGAACGCTTTTTCAGACAGAATACGCAGACTTCAGCCCTCAGCGATACGAGAGATACTGAAATTCACCTCTTACCCTGACGTCATCAGCTTTGCCGGCGGAAATCCCGCACCTGAGGCTTTCCCGGTTCAGGAAGTCAAGGAGATAATGAACGATATAATGGACAACGACCCCATTACAGCGCTCCAGTACTCGGTATCGGAAGGATATACTCCCCTTCGCGACTGGCTCAAGGACGATCTCTACAATAAGGGCATCTTCAACTGGAACAACGACGATCTTATCATCACCGCCGGTGCCCAGCAGGTAATGGAGATGACCTCGAAGGTAATATGCAACGAAGGCGACGCGATAATCTGTGAAGAACCCAGCTTTATTGGTTCTCTTAACTCGTTCCGCTCATACAACGCAAAACTGCTCGGCGTTCCTATGGACGACGAAGGCATAGATATCGAAAAGCTTGATGAAACTCTGCGCAACAACAGACGTACAGCGTTCATTTATCTCATTCCCAATTTCCAGAATCCTACCGGCAGAACAATGAGCCTTGAAAGAAGGAAACAGGTACTGGAACTTGCCTATAAGTACAACGTTTATATCATTGAGGACAACCCTTACGGTGACCTCAGATTTGCCGGCGAAGATGTTCCCAGCATCCGCTCTATGGACACAAAGGGGCTTGTTATCTACGCCGGAACATTCTCTAAAACTGTTGCTCCCGGTCTGCGTGTAGGCTATATGTGCGCCGAGAAGAGCGTAATATCCAAGGCTATCTGCGCTTTGCAGGTTTCCACCGTTCACACGAGCATCCTCTCCCAGATGATCGTACACCGTTTCCTCACAAAATACGATTATCCCGCACATCTCGAAAAGATAAGAAGCATTTACGGACACAAGTGTGACCTGATGCTCACGAATCTGAAGCTCAGGATGCCATCCTCCATAAAATTTACGGAGCCTGACGGAGGCCTGTTCATCTGGGGTACGCTTCCCGACGGAGATATGGATTACTTTGTTAAGAAAGCTATCGACCGTAAGGTAGCGATAGTTACCGGAAAAGCATTCCTTGTTGACGAGAACAAGCCATGTATGTCCTTCAGACTCAACTACTCCACACCGAGAGACGATCAGATCCTGAAGGGCGTCGATATACTCGCCGATGTAGCGAAGTCGATATACAAATCTTAAGGGTACTATAATTCTGGAGGATAACAATGAAGAATATAATTCTCACAGGCGACCGTCCTACCGGGCGTCTTCATCTCGGACACTATGTTGGCTCTCTCAAAAGAAGAGTTGAGCTTCAGAATTCCGGTAAATACGATGAGATAAACATTCTCATCGCGGACGACCAGGCACTTACCGATAATGCGGACAATCCCAGCAAGATACGCGACAATATTGTGAACGTCGTGCTTGATTATCTTTCGGTCGGCATAGACCCCGCCAAGACCACGATCTGCGTGCAGTCGGCTCTTCCGGCGCTCCATGCTCTTACTTTCTATTATCTTAACCTCGTCACAACCGCGAGACTTTCACGCAACCCCACCATAAAGGCTGAAATACAGATGAGAGGATTTTCGGAAGAGGGTCTTCCTGCGGGTTTCTTTACCTACCCTGTTTCACAGACAGCCGATATCACCGCATTTGACGCTAACGTAGTTCCTGTCGGCGAAGATCAGCTCCCCATGCTTGAACAGGCAAGAGAGATCGTTGAGAAATTCAACAAGATCTACGGTGAAACTCTTGTTCTCCCGCAGGCAATGATACCGGAGAATGAGGTACAGCGCAGACTTCCCGGCGTAGACGGCAAGGCCAAAATGAGCAAATCTCTTGGAAACTGCATTTACCTTTCAGATACTTCTGCAGCTGTAAAGAAACAGGTCAACGGCAAAATGTACACAGACCCGCTTCATTTGCAGATCAGCGATCCCGGCCATACCGAAGGCAACGTTGTGTTCACATATCTTGACGCATTATGCACTGATGCGCATTTTTCCGAATATCTGCCGGACTATGCGAATCTTGACGAAATGAAAGAACACTACCGACGCGGCGGTCTCGGTGACGGCGTGTGCAAGAAATTCCTTATAAACGTGCTCGAAGAAACTCTCAGTCCGATAAGGACAGAACGCGCAAAATGGGAGAAGGATATAAGCAGCGTCTATGACATCATTTCCGAAGGAACGTCAAAGGCTGTTGAAAAGACCAATGAAACACTTGCCCGCGTTCGCAGAGCTATGAAGATCAATTACTTTGAGGATCGCTCCATAATAAAAGAATGGGAACAGCTTCTCAAAAACGCAAATCAGTAATGACAAGGAATAAATTCCTTGCTGTTTCAGCTTTGATCGCAGCTGTTGCAGTTGCGATACCATTCGTGTGTAATGAGAGACTCTGCGAAAAATATTACAGCTTCAGCACCTGCAAGCTCACTTCGCCTGTGAAACTGGCATTCGTATCCGACCTGCATAATACACCCTATGGAAAAGATATGTCAGAGCTTACCGAGGCAATAGACCGCTTCTCGCCAGATGCTGTTATAATCGGAGGCGATCTTTTCGACTTCTCATGCTATGAACATAATTCCCTGCTTTTTACGGATATCATCGCTGAGAAGTACAAGTGCTTTTACGCACTCGGCAATCATGAGCTTTTTTACGGTTCTGCTGATAAAGCAAGGGAAATCATCGCAGGTAAAGGCATCACAGTTCTGTCAGATGACAATAATTATGCCGATCTTGTCGTAGGTAATGACACGGTTAGGCTTTTCGGCATAGACGGCCTGATTTACACAGATCAGTACGAACGCGCCAGAAACGCGATCTCCGATAAATACTACAATATTCTGATAGATCACTTCCCCGACGAATATCCTGAAATCTCCGCGGACGGCTTTGAGCTGATGCTCGCAGGACACGCACATGGAGGACAGATCAGGATACCATACATACTGAACGGACTTTTTGCGCCGGATCAGGGATTATTCCCAAAGTATGCTGGGGGAATTTACAGCGAAAACGGTTCTGATATGATAGTAAGCCGAGGTTTGCAGCGCTGCATACGCGATCTTGTAGTACCAAGGGTATTCAATCGACCTGAGCTTGTTTTTATAACTCTTTTACCGGAATGATCCATAAAGCCCCGAAACGTTTCCGGACGTTCCGGGGCTTTTTTAAATGGTTTCCTAAGTATTACATGATAGATTTTCAGAAAATAAAAAAGCCGCAGCATAATTCCTGCGGCTTTTCATATTCATAATTGTAGCGATTTTATATAGCTGCTTTGAGAGCCTCGGCCTTATCGGTCTTTTCCCATGCTACACCGAGTTCTTCGCGGCCGAGATGACCGTAAGCGGCAAGTTCCTTGTACTGAGGCTTTCTGAGGTCCAGCATCTTGATGATGCCGGCAGGACGAAGATCGAACACCTTGTTTACAGCCTCGCTGATCTGTTCGTCGCTGTACTTGCCTGTTCCGAATGTATCAACAAGAACGGAGACGGGCTTTGCCACACCGATAGCATAAGCAAGTTCAACTTCGCATTTATCTGCAAGACCTGCTGCTACGATATTCTTCGCAACATATCTTGCAGCGTAGGCGCCAGAGCGGTCTACCTTTGTCGGATCCTTACCGGAGAAAGCTCCGCCGCCGTGACGGGAATATCCGCCGTATGTATCAACGATTATCTTTCTGCCAGTGAGTCCGCTGTCACCCTGAGGGCCGCCGACTACAAATCTGCCTGTCGGGTTTACGAAATACTTGGTATTATCATCAAGGAGACCTGCCGGGATAGTAGGCTTGATTATCTTTTCGATAACATCCTTTCTTATCTGATCAAGTGTTGCGCTGGCTTTATGCTGCGAAGAAATAACTACGGTATCAACTCTTGCAGGCTTGCCGTCAACATATTCAACTGTAACCTGCGATTTGCCGTCAGGAAGAAGATAATCTATCTCTCCGCTCTTGCGGGCTTCGGTAAGGCGCTTTGTAAGCTTGTGGGCAAGAGATATCGGCAGGGGCATAAGCTCTGGAGTTTCGTTGCACGCGAAACCGAACATCATACCCTGATCGCCTGCTCCTATGTCCATAGCATTTTCTTCCCTTCCCTCGAGAGCGTTGTCAACGCCCATTGCGATATCGGGAGACTGTTTGTCTATTGTTGTCATAACTGCGCAGGTATTGCAGTCAAAGCCATACTCGGCGTTGTCATAACCTATCTCTTTTACGGTCTGACGAACGATTGCCGGAATATCGACCACAGCCTTTGTTGTGATCTCACCCATTACCATTACAAGACCTGTTGTTGTGCAGGTCTCGCACGCTACTCTGGACATAGGATCCTGCTCAAGCATAGCATCGAGAATGCTGTCGGAGATCTTGTCACAGATCTTATCGGGATGTCCCTCGGTCACACTTTCTGATGTAAATAAGAATTTTGCCATTTGTTTTTCCTTCCTGTATACATTATTTATTTCAACAAAAAAGCTCCTTCGGCAAATTGCCGCCCGGGAGCCTAAACTGCTTTACACTCCCTCATCTTCCACCTTTCACGGTGCGGGAATTGGCACCTTTGCTTTCACGCAGGTTGCCGCGGTTTCACAGGACCCGTTTCCTCCGCCGCTCTTGATAAGGATATTTTTGTCGATAAAAGTATTTTATCACATATAAACGAGTTTGTCAATATGTTTTTTGTAATTCTGCACAAAAATTCATCTTAAAAATGTATCATCCCCATACCTGTTAAGGCCGAAAGTCTCAAGCAGCGAACAATACTTATCGGCGATACATACCAGCCAGCTCTCCCGGTGCAGCGGCAGTTTCGTCAGAGTCAGCGGCCACATATGCTTGCGGATTATATCAACCTCACGCTTATTGAGCCTGAAGTCCCGCAGGGCGTTTTTTGAAGCCGTCGCCGGATGCGCAAAACCATGCAGACCGTCACCGACATTAATTGTCTTGTGCCAGTCGTAGAGAAAGAAATCGTGCAGCATCGCCCCGCGTATCAGACTGCGCTTATCGCAGACTATCCCCAGCTTTTTGGCAAGCTTTACACTGTAATAAGCTACCGCAACTGAGTGAGCGAACACCGACACATTTCCGTGCTGCGTCAGCTTTCTGGTCTTCTGCATATTCTCATTTGCGGCAACTTCAGACGCTACTTTTTTGAAGTACTGACGTTCACGCATCAGCGCTGTCGTTATCTTCCCGTGTTTTCCCGTAGTTCTCATCGAAATCCTCATCTTCATCGGTAGATTCAACGTTTAGCTTCATTTTTGACAAAAGTAGATTGAAGCGCTCACGTCTTTTGGCAACTGCGCCGCCGAGCTGAATGAATTTTTCCGTCATAAGCTGCTTGGCTTTGTCATAAGGCAGTTTCTTCAGCTTTTCCTTGAAGGAAATCTGTCCTGAAATACTTATTACCGTATCAACGCACATTGCTATCATCATTGCGATATCATAAGCAAGTATAAATTTCGGATCAAGAACAGTCACGAGCGTATCCATTATACCGTACAGAACATAGACCATGAACAGCGAGAGAAGTCCCCAGAACAGTGAAGACAGTAAAGATATACGGTTCTTATATGTGAAACGCAGCATACTGTAATCCCAGAACTGTTTGTGAAACAGCGTTTCCATGAGCCATCCTACAAAATATTCAAGTGTGGTGCAGGCCACCAGACCCACGAAGTAAACTGCAAGTCCATTATCTCTGAATGGCATACAAACAAGCAGCATAGTCATACCGCCTACGCCGTATATCGGTATATAGGGACCTTTCAGGAAACCACGGTTTATCGCTCTTTTATGATATATCGACTCAATAATGGATTCCTGCACCCAGCCATAGTTGCAGAAAACAAAGAACATGAACCAAAGCTGAGTATAGTCATAATTCATCATTACCATATCTTATTCCTTCTCCCTTTCATTTATGCAATGAAAGTATTCGTTATGGATTCACCTTTGCTGAAGCATCCTGTTCCGACGTTATATTTCTGTTTATCACGGTACAGTCTATCTTCTGCCATTTCGGAGAATTAATCTGTATCTCACGGTCAGCGTCATAAATTGAATCAGAGTGATTTTTCAGCTGGCTCGCCTGTATGCGGATCTTACTCTCTTCACTCGTTTTCATCTGCTGATAAGCTTCACTTTCTTCGTCTATCGTATAATATACATTAACAAATGCTGTATTGTCATGCTCTACAACAACGCGGTAAATATCCATTTTATCCTCACCGCCATAGCTTGTAAGAGCATAAATCATACATTCATCGGAAAGCTCACGGTTCCATACATAAGCCCTGTATACATAAAAATCCGTATTCAGGGGCATCTTGCTGTTTACAGCGTTGGCAGCCTTTATAGCAAACTGTTCATTTCCTGATTTTATTACATCCGTGAACAGCAGCAGGCATACACAGAAACCGAGTGCGGCAGCTACTACAGAAGCAGCGATTGTAATTATGCGTGAAAGCAGTACAGGGTCGACAGGCTTCTTTTCCTTCTTTGGTTTTTCAGTCTTTTCTTTGGAGCCCTTCTCTTTTTTTTCTTTTTTCTTTTTTTTGCCTTCCTCCGCCGGTGGTTCCGGAGCAACCGGCGCAGGCTGCATCTCGGCAGCAAGCCCTTCGCGAAGTTTATCTGCGATCAGATCATCCTCGTCACGAGGCACCTGAAGTTCGTCCGGGAAATCCTGGACCATTGGCGAGCCCGTTTCATCGGATTTGGCTTCGTTTGATTGTTCTGATTCTCCTACAGGATCGCTGTTATTTATTGCAAGCATCGCTTCGATCTGCGCCTGAGACAGTTTTCCGCCGCCTGCGGTAAGCCCGGACCCGGGAGCGGACTCTTCAGCAGTTTCTTCCGGCGATACACCCACCTGCTTCTGCGCAGCATTCAGCATTGAATTGAATCGTTCATTTTCGTTATCGTCAACAATGTTATCATTCTCGTCCAAAGCTCTCACCTCTCCGGCTCTATACGCCAAAGCGCATAACTATAATTATATGTATTATATCATAATATGTCGTAAATTGCAATAGTTTTGTTCTATTTTGATTATTTTTAAAAAAACACTTGACAAATACAGAATCAGATGTTATAATATATTCATATCATACAGATAGGAATTATAAGCAATATGAAAAGACTGAATAAACGATGTTGACGCAGTATAACGACAACTAATATTTTAACAGCATATAATGCTATAAACTATATTAAAATTGTAAGGAGCAGAATATTATGAACATCAACAAAAAAATCAGCGACCTGATCGGAAAAACCCCTCTTCTTGAACTCGAAAACATCGAAAACAAACTCGGATTAGAAGCAAAAGTAATCGTCAAGCTCGAATACTTCAATCCCGCAGGAAGCGTAAAGGATCGTATCGCCAAAGGAATGATCGACGATGCCGAAGCCAACGGCAAGCTTAAACCCAATAGTGTGATAATCGAACCTACCAGCGGAAATACCGGCATAGGCCTTGCTTCAGTGGCTGCCGCAAGAGGCTACAGGCTTATTATCACAATGCCTGAAACCATGAGTGTTGAACGCAGAAAGCTGATGAAAGCCTATGGTGCGGAACTCGTACTCACAGACGGAGCCAAGGGCATGAAGGGTGCTATAGAAAAAGCGGAAGAACTTGCGAAAGAGATACCGGACAGCTTTATCCCCTCGCAGTTTACTAACCCGTCTAATCCATCCACTCACGAGAAGACGACAGGTCCCGAGATATGGGACGATACCGACGGGACCGTCGATATATTCGTGGCCGGTGTAGGTACCGGCGGAACGATCTCCGGTATAGGCAAATACCTCAAATCAAAAAATCCCGATATCAAAGTCGTAGCAGTAGAACCGAAGGATTCTCCGGTTCTCTCCGAAGGCAAAGCTGGTCCTCATAAGATCCAGGGCATCGGCGCGGGATTCGTTCCGGATACTCTAAACACAAAGATATACGATGAGATACTGCCCGTAGCAAACGAAGATGCCTTCGAAACAGGCAGACTGATCGCAAAGACCGAAGGCGTTCTTGTGGGCATCTCCTCCGGCGCGGCTCTGTACGCTGCCATCCAGCTTGCCAAGCGTCCCGAAAACAAGGGGAAGACAATAGTTGCCCTGCTCCCTGATACAGGCGAAAGATATCTTTCCACTGTAATGTTTGAGTAATATACAAAATTTCTCCGGAGAACAACACATTCTCCGGAGTTTTTCTTTTTCAGGCTCTTGTTAAAAGTGATATTTTATGTTATAATTGTATCATTGAAGAATATTCCTGAGAGGTAGTCTTTATGATTAAAAAAATGCGCAGGAGCTTCATAACAACCGCCATGCTTTCCGTAACCATCGTCCTTGCGGTAATTGTTGCGGTCCTGAATATCGCGAATTATATTAATACCGACAATGAGGCCGAGCAGCTTCTGAACCTGCTTGCAAACAATGACGGCAGCTTTTCTCAAATGTCCGAACCGCCCCGGGATTTTCAAAGCAGTGATGAAATTCCGGCTTTTCCTGCCGGAGAAAGACGTACGGACCCGAAAATGAACGGGATGAATGCCGGACTTTTCGGCCGTGAATTCATGACTGCCGAAACGCCCTACGAAACAAGATTCTTTACCGTACTCATCGGACAGGATGGTGAAGCTGCTAAAACGGACACACGAAAGATTGCCGCAGTTTCAGACGAAGAAGCTGTCAGAATAGCGAAAGAACTGATAAGTTCCGGAAAAAAGTCCGGTTACTATGGTAATTACAAATTTCTTGCATCAGACAAGGAAGACGGCACACTGTATATCTTCATTGACCGAACCAGATCCCTTCGGAATGTATCCGATCTTATGCTCATAAGCATACTTGTGGCAGTCGGAGCCGCAGCGGCTATATTTCTGCTTGTTATAATTTTCTCCGGTATTTTTATCAAGCCTATTGCCGAAAGCTACGAAAAGCAGAAAAAATTCATCACAAACGCAGGTCACGAGCTGAAAACTCCACTGGCTGTAATAAACTCATGCAACGATGTCATTGAGCTTGAACAAGGAGAAACAAAGTGGACACGAAGCATTGCCGCCCAGACAGAGAAGCTCTCCGCGCTGACAAATGAGCTTGTGGCTCTTGCCAGGATGGATGAAGGCGCGCATTTAAACATAGAGGAATTCTCGCTTTCCGATACCGTTAACGAAGTGCTTGACCCATATACTATAATGGCCGAACGTAAAGACATTGGATTTAAAACGGATATTCAGTCCGATATAGCCTTCAAGGGTGATCGCAATATGATCGCACGTCTCATATCCATTCTCGCAGATAACGCACTTAAATACACTCCGGAAGGCGGCAATATACACTTCACTCTTTCAGCTAAAAATAAGAAAATAACGTTCCGCGCCGAGAACACTGCACAGAATATAGAAAAAGGTGATCATACTGAATTTTTTGACCGTTTCCACCGCGGAGATGCCTCACACAACGGAGATATACCCGGCTTCGGTATCGGTCTTTCAATGGCCCAGTCAATTGTTGAGGCACACAGCGGAAAAATCGAGGCTTTAAGCAGCGACGGAAAAAGCCTTACAATTACCGTAAAGATATAAAAACGGCGCCGTCACAAAATGACAGCGCCTGGTTCTATTTCAGGAATTTGCTCTTGAGCAGCAGTAACAGCGCGACCAGCGCAAGTACCACTGCCATCACTATAGCTACCCATGTATAAGGCAGCGGCAGGTCAGTGTTCATACCGTAATATGCAAAGATGATATTCGGTATTTCCAGCACTATTGTTATGATTGTCAGTGCTCGCATAACATTGTTCATATTGTTGGAAATAATGTTCGAATATGCATCCATCGTGTTGGACAGAATATTGGAGTAGATGTTGCTCATCTCTATAGCCTGCTTGATCTCGACCAGTACATCCTCAAGAAGCTCCTGATCCTCGTCATACAGCTTTATGACACGACCTCGAAGCAGTTTTTCCAGAACGGTCTCCGTTGCTTTCAGCGATGTCGAGAAATAAATCAGAGACTTTTCGAGTCCGAGCAGCTGCATAAGGTGTTCATTTTTCATCGATGTATGAAGCTGCTTCTGCACATAATCAAAGATACGTTCGATCTGTTTCAGGTACTGAAGGTATTTAGCCGCGATACGCAGCAGAATACAGAAAACAAAACGCGTTTTGAATCGTGTGTTGACGTTTTTGACCACGCCTTTGGCGAAGTCATCTATGATCGAGTTCTGTGTCAGGCTTACCGATATTACATTACTGTCTGTAAGTATGATTCCCATAGGCAGAGTTGAATACGAGAAAGTCTCGTCATCGTTCTTCTCGGCTACCGGGTAGTCAAGTACTATGAGAGTCTGTCCTTCGTCATTTTCGATTCGTGAGGATTCTTCCTCGTCGAGCGCGGAACGGATAAAGTCACGGTCTACCGAAAGCTCAGTCTCGAGCTTCGATATCTCCGCCTCGGTGGGCGCTACCGCAGAGATCCAGCATCCTGCCTCGATCTCCTCTACTTCCGTCATCCCCGCTTCGGTGGATTTGAAAGTGGTTATCATTGCGTTCTCTCCTTTTCCGGGGAGACCGTGCTCAATTAAAGCGAGCCGATGACAGTCTCCCTTCGGTCATAATATTCCGTTTTCGCCCGTTAGGGTCGGCTGCCATGCTTTCTCACCTCAGCTTTATTGTTTATTTGTTATATGTAGTTTTCAGCCGTACATATTGTAGTTTTCGGAAAGCAGATTCATTGCTTTGAACATCTTGTGCATATATATGAACGGACCTACGATAATAAGAACGCCAAGTACATCCCAGAGCCAGAAATCCGATGCGCTGAACGAATATGGTATCCCACGCCGTCTGAGCTCATCGCCTATCCTTTCGCTTATGCGGTGGAACCATACAATATCAGCGATCCCGAGGGTCAGAGGGCCGACGATAAATACAAGCAGGCAGTAGTGCATGGTCTTCTTTCCGTCATAGCGGCTGGCTATGATATTTATATCGGAGGAAACCGTAGACAGCAGCCAAAGACCGTAGATACCGAATGTTATAGCCGAAAGCAATATATATTTCAGCAGTCCCCTGTTCGTTGAGAGCCTAACAGCGGGTCCCATAGGCTGCTGTACATAGATATTCTGCTGTACTGTCTGATTGACCGACGCGGTTCCGCAATTCGCGCAGAACGCAGCACCGTCATTCATCTGAGCTCCGCAATTCTTGCAATATTTCATAATAGACTCAACTTTCCAGTTTATCCAAATTTTTGCTTATATATTATACCACATTTTTTCGCTGATTACAATACATTAATTAATATATTTTTTCAAAAAATTTACAAAAAAGTATTTACAAATGGCGTTAATTATGTTATAATAATTCAGTCGCTGTAATTGCGGCTAAAAAAATGACATCTCACGGCTCTGCGGTTTAAGCTCCGGCATGGAGATCATACCTGCCCTTTGCTGTGATGTGCCGTATCAAATATGTAAAGGGGTGTAAAACGCTATGATGCTCAAGGACGAAAAAACAGCTATCATCGAGGCTAACCGTATCAACGAAAATGACACCGGTTCTCCCGAAGTCCAGATAGCTATCCTCACAAAGAGGATTGCCGATCTTACCGAACATCTGAAGAACCACAAGCAGGATCATCATTCCAGACGCGGTCTTTTCAAAATGGTCGGCAGAAGACGCAACCTTCTGAACTATCTTCAGAAGAAGGACATCGAACGCTATCGTGCAATAATCGCGAAGCTCGGTATCCGTAAGTAAGCTTAAAAAGCTGTGCACTCGAGCAGACACGGTATATCCGTGTTCTGCTCTTTTGCAAAAATCAAGGAATTGAGAGCGTACAGACAATTCGGCATTAAATCGAACCGACGCGTGCCGCCGGCTGGATTTAGTGCCTGATCTGTACCTCTCCCGATAACAATGAAAAGGAGAAAAACAGATGTTTGAAAATTACAGGACATTCAAGACTACGTTTGCCGGCAGAGAACTCATGGTTGAGACCGGAAAGGTATGCGGCCTCGCTAATGGCTCCTGCTGGGTACACTACGGCGAAAGCGTAGTAATGGTCAATGTGGCCGCCAGTCCCAAGCCCAGAGAAGGCGTTGACTTCTTCCCTCTTTCCGTTGACTACGAAGAAAAGCTCTATGCAGTCGGTAAGATACCCGGCGGCTACCTCAAGAGAGAAGGAAGACCCAGTGAGAAGGCAATACTCACTTCCCGTGTAGTAGACCGCCCGATGCGCCCGCTCTTCCCCAAGGATATGAGAAACGACGTTGCTATAACAATGACCGTTCTTGCTGTTGATCCTGATACACAGCCCGAGATACTTTCCATGATCGGTGCTTCCATAGCTGTCTCCATTTCCGATATCCCGTGGAATGGCCCTATCGGCGGTATTTCTGTCGGCCTCGTTGACGGTGAGATTGTTCTCATGCCTGATGCGGAGCAGAGAGCAAAGTCTGATCTCCAGCTGACTGTCGCTTCCAGCGAAAAGAAAGTAGTCATGATCGAAGCAGGCGCCAATGAAGTTGACGACGATACAATGCTCAAGGCTATCATGGCTGGTCATGAAGAAATAAACAAGTCCATCATACCGTTCATCAAGGATATCGTAGCTCAGATCGGTAAACCGAAGTTTGAATTCCCCTCCATGGAAATAGATCACGACTTCCTTGATAAGCTCCTTGAAGAATATACCGACAAGGTAAAATTCGCTCTTGATACAGACGACAAAAATATCCGTGAAGCTCGTTTACAGCCTATCAAGGACGCTATCCATGAGCAGTATGATCCCGTATACCCCGATCAGGCAGCAATGATCGACGAAGCTATCTACAAACTCCAGAAAGTAATCGTTCGCCGCTGGCTCCTTGACGAGCAGAAGCGTGTTGACGGCAGAAGCATGGATCAGATGCGTCCTCTCGCTGCGGAAGTCAACCTCCTGCCCCGCGTACACGGTTCAGGTCTTTTCACCAGAGGTCAGACACAGGTGCTCACAGTAGCTACTCTCGGCCCGGTAAGCGATTCACAGCGTCTTGAGGGTCTTGATGACGAAGATACCAAGAGATATATGCACCACTACAACTTCCCTGCTTACTCCGTTGGTGAAACAAAAGCAAGCAGAGGTCCCGGAAGACGTGAGATCGGTCACGGCGCACTTGCACAGAGAGCACTGGAACCGGTTCTTCCCAGTGTAGATGAATTCCCCTATGCTATAAGACTTGTTTCCGAAGTTCTTTCGTCCAACGGTTCTACCTCGCAGGCATCTATCTGCGGCTCCACACTTGCACTTATGGATGCAGGTGTTCCGATCAAGTCCCCTGTAGCCGGTATCTCCTGCGGCCTTATCACAGAGGGCGACCGCTGGATGACAATGGTAGATATCCAGGGTCTTGAAGATTTCTACGGCGATATGGACTTCAAGGTAGGCGGTACCCACAAGGGTATAACAGCTATACAGATGGATCTCAAGATCGACGGTCTTACTCCCGAGATCATCAAGGACGCATTCGCAAAGACCCACAAGGCACGCGACTATATCCTTGACGAGATAATCCTCAAAGCTATCCCCGCTCCCAGACCTACAGTCAACAAGTATGCCCCCAAGATGATGAATATGAAGGTTCCGACCGAGAAGATCAGGGACGTTATCGGTACAGGCGGAAAGGTTATCCAGAAGCTCTGCGCTGATTTCGAAGTCAAGATCGATATCGACGAGGAAGGCAATGTATTCATCTGCGGCAGCGACCTCGATAAGGCTAATGCCTGCATTGATACGATCAAGTCCATTGTTACCGATCCCGAGATCGGAGCTATCTATAAGGGCAAGGTAGTACGCGTTAAGGAATTCGGCGCTTTCGTTGAGTTCGCCCCCGGCAAGGAAGGCATGGTACACATTTCCGAACTCGAGAACAGACGTGTTGAGAAAGTCGAGGATGTCTGCAACGTAGGCGACCAGATAATCGTCAAGATCATCAAGATCGACAATCAGGGCAAGATCGGTCTTTCCAGAAAGGCTGCTCTCGCTGATATCGAAGCCAAGAAGAACAACAAGTAAAAGTTCCCCGCGTCAGAAATCCGGCGCTGATATAGGAATTTTTAGCCATAGTATTTCTGATACCAAGTCAGAAGTACTATGGCATTTTTATTGACAACGCAGAGAAGCTGTGCTATAATTGTGACTAACATAAATCGGATGCGGAGGAGCTGGCGAACTGTGAAAATAGAATACAGAAAAGCGGAATCAGAAGATGCTCAATTGCTGATAAATATCTATAATGCTTCATTTTACAGCGATCACATAAAATATGGACTATGCCCCGGATACGGCAAAACAATCGAAATGATGGAATCATCGATCAGAGATCATCCGAAATATATCATTCTATGTGATAATAAACCTGTCGGATGTGTTTCTTGTAAATTGCTGGAAATGAGCGTATATGAGATCACCTGCCTGTGCATTATTCCGGCGTATCAGGGCAAAGGAATAGGTACACAAGCAGTTCGGTTTGTAAAAGCTCTTTATGATGATTGGGAGAAGATCACTTTAGTTACACCGCTGGATAAGAAAGAAAATGTAAAGTTTTACACAGAAAAATGCGGATTTCGTATCGCATCTGTTGAAACAGACGGTAATGTTGAACTTGCACGATTCGTTACAGAAAGATAAAAATGCTTTATACGAATAACATATATAAACACAATGCCCCTGAGCGATTTGAACCGCTCAGGGGCAAAATATTATCGGTATCACTCTAAAAAACGGAAACTCTGAATTATTTGAACGCACCTTCGATTGCCCATCTGCCTATAATATTGTTATTATAGAGCGTCATGAACAGACGTATAATGAATGCTATGACCGCTATGACTATTCCGGCTGCGGCAAGTCCCTTGCTGCGGTTCCCCTTGAAGAAGCCAAGTACCGAACTTACAAGAGCAAGCGGTTCAAGAACCACCCATATTGACATTAAACCTACAAGTGAAGATACAAAGCCAAGTATGGTGAGTACATCAAAAACAGTGAACGGTTTCTTAATAGTAGGCGGAGGGCCCATCATCACCGGCGGAGGCGGTGTCTGAGGCTGCTGAAAAGTCTGCTGTGCCGGTGCGGGAGCCGGTTCATCCGTGCAGTAAGGCGCTTCAAAGGCAGTGCCGCCGCAGGTGCTGCAGAACTGATTTTCGTTTCTGTTTTCCTTTCCGCAATTCAGGCATTTTTTCATGATATTGTCCTTTCTTCTGTCTTACCGCCCGCATTACAGGAAATGCGATACAGTATGCGATGTCATTACCTGAAAGAATTATATCATAATACGTTATTTTTGTCAATATTCAGTTTTCAGTTTGCGTCAATTATGTTCTGTGCGCTTCCAAGATCATCATTCTCTGTAATATTCCGGAGGGCACGGTTTATAGCATTTGATCGGGTTGAGATAAGAGATTCAAGATCTGCATCAGCCTGTTTCAGTTTCTTTCTTGTAGCGTCGAGAACTTTCCCGAAGTTTCCGAATTCCTTTTTAGCCGCTTCAAGTACTGTCTGTATCTCCGCGCTCTTCTGCTGTATCTTCAGTGTCTGGAATCCCATACGCAGACTGCTCAGCATAGCAGCCATCGTGGACGGTCCGGCTATGTTTACTCTGTAATTACGCTGGAGCTCATCAACAAGTCCGGGTGTACTTACAGCTTCCGAATACAGTCCCTCGGAAGGCAGGAACATAACCGCGAAGTCTGTTGTTCTGGGGGGAGCTATATATTTATCGCGGATGCTCTTCGCTTCATCACGCACTGTCATAAACAGTTTTCTTCGACGTTCTTCCGCTTCGTCAGAGTTTCCGGAATTCACGGCATCTATCAAAGCAGCAAACGTATCAGCCGGGAATTTTGAGTCGATAGGCAGATACACCGGTTCCCCGCCATCCGTACCGGGCAGCTTTATCGCAAAATCCACAAGCTCCTTACCGGTTCCGGTTATATTGGTCTGCTTAACATACTGATCGGGAGAAAGAATCTCTTCAAGTATGGCTTCAAGCTGTACCTCACCGAAATTACCTCTTGTTTTGACATTTGAGAGTACTTTTTTCAGATCGGTTATATTGACAGCCACGCTCTGCATCTCTCCCAAGCCTTTTGAAACGTTCATAAGCTGCTCGGTAACGGTCTTGAATGACTCGTTTATACGCTTGTCGAGCGTTTCCTGGAGCTTCTCATTTACAGTACCGTTTATCTTGTCAAGGCTTTCGCTGTTCTCACGGCGAAGTTTATCCATATTCTCATTTATCATACGAAGCTGCTTTTCCTGCTCATCGCGCAGATTTTTTCCGAGCGCAGAAATACTTGTGGTTATTGTGGTATTCACTGCTTCAAGCCGGCTGTTGAGCGTTTCCTGCATCTTGTCGGTGACTATGCTTCGAATACTGTCAAGACTTTCCTTGTTATCTTTTCGGAGTGCAGAAACATCATCACCGATATTCTTCATTGCTGATGACGTCGTCTCACGCATAATTTTCTGCTCGCTTTCGAGCTTTCCGCCAAGAATATCGACATTGTTTTTTACAGTGTCGGCTATCGTCCCGTTTTGTCTCCCCAGCTGATCGAGAACGACCTTATTTCCGCTTTCGATATACTCTTTGAGTTTTGTGGACTGTGTTGCTATAGCTGCACTGTTGTCGGCACCTCTTCCGCGCAGTATAAGTGCGATCACCGCAGTAAGCAGTATTATTATGACACCACAGCAAATAATGATCAGAATTTCCGCAATACTCATTTTTTCTCCTCCTGCATAAATAATCTGATATATATATTATAACACTTTATCAGCAGTATTTCAAGAAGAAAAAAGAAACTGTCCTGTATACAGGACAGTTTCTTTATATTCTTAATTTATTTCCGCGTGATATTCCTGTAAAGACTTCACACCGATGCAGCCGTTTGCTCTTACAGCCTTGATACCTTCGACACTTGCCTTGGCAGCTGCCATTGTAGTGATATAAGGAACTCTGTGTTTTATTGCATACTGACGGATATAACTGTCATTATGAACGCTTGTCTTTCCCGCGGGAGTGTTAATGATCAGCTGTATCTCACCGTTCATTATGCAATCGGTGATATTGGGTCTTCCTTCGTAGAGTTTGTTCACACGCTCGGCCTTGATGCCATCGCCCACGATCATCTCATAGGACTGACCGGTCGCAAGTATCTTGAATCCGAGATCATCGAAAGCGTGAGCTATTTCGAGAAGTTCGGGCTTGTCGCGATCGCAGACACTCAGAAGTACAGTGCCTTCTGTCGGGAGCTTTGTCTGTGTAGCTTCCTGTGCCTTGTAATATGCTTCGCCGAAGGACTTGGAAATACCAAGCACCTCACCGGTCGATCTCATCTCCGGACCAAGCACAGGATCAACTTCCTGGAACATATTAAACGGGAATACCGCTTCCTTGACACCGTAATGAGGGATAGCACGGTCATGAAGCTCCGGAACGGGAGAAGGTCTGTGAGTTATCTCAGAAGTCATTATCTCGGTAGCTATCCGTACCATGTTTATGCTGCATACTTTCGAAACCAGAGGCACTGTTCTGGACGCACGCGGGTTGGCTTCAAGAACATATACCGTATCGTCCTCGATAGCATACTGCATATTCATCAAGCCGCGGACATTCATTTCAACGGCAATCTTTCGTGTATATTCCTTTATTGTCTCAACGTGCCTGGGACTTAAATTCATAGAAGGAAGTATGCATGCGGAATCACCCGAATGTACACCCGCAAGTTCGATATGCTCCATTACCGCAGGTACGAAGCAGTTCTTTCCGTCAGATATGGCATCGGCCTCACACTCTGTAGCATGATGCAGGAAACGGTCAATAAGTATCGGTCTGTCGGGAGTAACACCAACTGCCGCTGACATATAAACCTTCATCATCTCGTCATCATGAACTACTTCCATTCCTCTGCCTCCAAGGACATAGGAAGGACGTACCATTACGGGATAACCGATCTTATTCGCTATCGCAAGAGCATCGTCCACGGTAACGGCCATTCCGGATTCTGGCATAGGTATGCCGAGCTTATCCATCATAGCGCGGAACATATCACGGTCTTCTGCAAGGTCGATAGTTTCGGGGGTAGTACCAAGTATATTGACACCATACTTCTTGAGGTCCGCTGCAAGATTGAGGGGGGTCTGACCGCCGAACTGCGCTATAACTCCGAGTGGCTTCTCCTTTTCGTAGATGCTCAGTACATCTTCAAGGGTCAGCGGCTCAAAGTACAGCTTATCCGATGTATCATAGTCTGTGGAAACAGTTTCAGGGTTGCAGTTTACAATGATGGACTCAAAACCGAGCTTTTTCAGCGCCAGTGCCGCATGAACGCAGCAATAATCGAACTCAATGCCCTGCCCTATTCTGTTCGGACCGCCGCCGAGTATCATTATCTTCGGTTTGTCGGTGTTAACAGGACTTTCATCTTTATCAAGATGATATGTCGAGAAATAGTATGCGGAATTCTCGGTGCCGCTTACATGAACGCCTTCCCATGCTTCCTTTATACCGAGTTTATAGCGCTCGTTGCGTATAGATTCCTCTGAAATGCCGAGAAGCTGCGAAAGATAGCGGTCACTGAATCCGTCAAGTTTTGCCTGTTTCAGCGCTTCCGGAGACGGCAGGCTGCCTTTGCCCTTAAGGAGGGTTTCCTCTTCATCAACAAGTTCCTTCATCTGTTCAAGGAACCAGTGCTTTATCTTTGTGAGACGGTAGATCTCTTCGATCTCTGCGCCCTTACGCAGAGCTTCATATATGATAAACTGTCTCTCGCTGGTGGGGTATGTCAGCTTCTGAAGAAGTTCTTCTTTTGTAAGATCATGGAAGTTCTTTGCCCACCCAAGGCCGTATCTGCCCGTTTCAAGGCTGCGGATAGCCTTCTGGAAAGCTTCCTTATATGTCTTGCCTATGCTCATTACTTCACCGACGGCACGCATCTGTGTGCCCAGCTTGTCCTCGGCACCTTTGAATTTCTCAAATGCCCAGCGCGCAAACTTTATGACTACATAATCACCGCCCGGAACATATTTATCAAGTGTTGAATGCTTTCCGCACGGAATATCCTTAAGCGTAAGACCGCAGGCAAGCATAGCGGACACAAGCGCTATCGGGAAGCCGGTCGCCTTGGATGCGAGAGCCGACGAACGTGATGTGCGCGGGTTTATCTCGATAACAACTATACGTCCGGATACAGGATCATGCGCAAACTGACAGTTGCAGCCGCCTATAACCTCAACGGCTCTTACTATCTTATAGGAATACTCCTGCATCTTCTTCTGAACATCCTCGGAAATTGTAAGCATAGGTGCTGAACAGAAAGAATCGCCGGTATGCACACCGATAGGATCGATATTCTCTATGAAGCAGACCGTTATGACATTATCGTCAGCGTCTCTTACAACTTCAAGCTCAAGTTCTTCCCAGCCGCTTATGGACTCTTCCACCAGAACCTGTCCTACAAGGCTCGCCTGTAAACCCCTTGCGCAGACGACCTTCAGTTCTTCTACATTGTATACAAGTCCGCCTCCGGCTCCGCCCATTGTGTATGCAGGGCGCAGTACTACAGGATAACGGAGCTGCTCCGCAATCTTCACGGCTTCCTCAACGGAATACGCAACTTCACTGCGCGGCATTTCAATACCGAGCTTCTGCATCGTGTGCTTGAATTCTATTCTGTCTTCACCGCGCTCGATAGCATCGACCTGTACGCCTATTACCTTTACGCCATACTTTTCAAGAACACCTGCCTTGGAAAGCTCCGAGCAGAGATTAAGGCCCGACTGTCCGCCAAGGTTAGGAAGCAGCGCATCAGGCCGTTCCTTTTCGATGATCTGTGTAAGTCTGGCAAGATTAAGAGGCTCGATGTAGGTTATATCTGCCACATCAGGGTCTGTCATTATAGTTGCCGGATTGGAGTTCACAAGCACGATCTCATATCCGAGCTTACGAAGCGCCTTGCACGCCTGCGTTCCCGAGTAGTCGAACTCGCACGCCTGTCCGATGATAATTGGTCCCGAACCGATTATCATGATCTTGTTGATGTCAGTTCTCTTTGGCATAAGCAATTCCCCCTAAAAGTCCAATTACATAATTCGATATATTATATCACATTTTCTATGAAAATGCAATATTTTTCTTTATGAAAAATCAGAAAATATAATGTTCTCATGCGCCAAAAACAAGAACGGATCCGCCGTATTCTTCATAGAGCGGATCCGGTATATTCATATAAATCCAAAGAATTTCTCAAGCCGCGTGAGGAGCGCTTTTCTGTCAAAGGTTCTGAGGAGATATCCCTCGGGATTTAGCTTTAGTATCTCCATTATGCCTTCCTGTTCATTGTTCCCGGCAAAGAAGAACGCAGGAATATTCTGAGTTTGTGAATCATTCTTCAACATGGCATAAATCTGCGCACATCAGGCACCGAGATATGAAACAGGATACTTTTTCGCTATACGCAGTTTTTTCATACATTGTTCCTGTCGGAAAGTATCTCCATGATATCAGCGGAGATAGCATGCTTCAGTTCCATTATCGCGTCAAGATCCTCTTTAATGCCGAATCTGTCATAATAGAAATAAAGTATATCACATTTACGGTAGGCAAGTTCGTGGTCTTCGAGCATATCCCCGCGTCTTTCAAGAGTTCTTATGTAGAAATATACCGATCTTCTGTCATCGTTTACTTCACGTTCAAAAAGCTCGAACCAGAATTCGTACAGTTCGCGCCTTGTCTCCGAGAACGGTATCGTAATAAAACGATATATCAGGTATTTATCAGAAGTATGCTTTTCAAGATCACGCGCAAGCGCAACTTCACGCTCGACGCTGTTTTTCATGAACAGATCGTCGTCCGGTATTGTGCCCCATCGCAGAAGTATCTCGGACACGGGCATATCAACGGTGATGATGCTTTCGGGTATGCGAAGGCGCGCACGCCTTACGTCATGGCTCTTTTTCCGGAGCTTGCGCTTTATGTCGTCCTTGTATTCGGCAGCGTTGAAGTAACCTATATCGTACATTCCCATCCGCCCTGCCCTGCCGGCTATCTGTTTGATCTCGGTGCCGTGCAGGAAACGGCGCCTGCGTCCGTCATACTTGTAGGATTCAAGGAATACCACTCGCTTAATCGGCAGATTCAGCCCCATTCCTACAGCGTCGGTGGCTACCACCACATCGGTCTCACCTTTTATAAAACGTGCGACTTCGCTGCGGCGCACATCATAGGGAAGATCGCCGTAGATAACGCTGGTTTTTATCCCGAGCATCTTTAGCTGTTCGGCATAGCTCAATACCGATTTCTTGGAAAATACTATCAGCGCGTCATTCGGTTCGACGTCTTTAGGAAATACAAACCTGCGGTCATCGCAGACCAGAGGCACCGAGCGCTCATGGCGTACTATCTCATAACTGTCGGAACACATATCTATCAATGTGACCAGCAGGTCTTCAGCGTTTTCGGCAGCACACAGATGTATCTCATCCGCCATAAGACCGAGTATAGCTGCCGTCCATGCTCCACCGCGCTCCTCATCCTCAATGAGCTGGCATTCATCGACTACAGCCACATCATAATGCTCATTGGTATTCAGCATTTCAACTGTTGATGCTATATGCTTCGCAAAAGGTACTTCAATTGATTCCTCGCCTGTTCTCATATCACAAGGAACACCTTCAATATTGAATTTCTCGCATATCTCATAAGCAAGAAGTCTCAGCGGAGCAAGGTAAATACCGGTTTCAGCTGCCTTGCAGGCCAGAAGCGCATTATATGTTTTGCCGGAATTGGTCGGACCGAGATGCAGCACAAAATGCCGCCTCATATTTCTCGCTCCGGGATACAGATCTATAACATTGTCCGGTATCTCTCGGAGTATGAGCTCGTGGGCGGTCTCGGATATTTCTATCTGCGACTTCATGTGCCTGATCGCCCGACAGTATTCTTCACCGCCGGTTATTATCTCAGAAATGATGTCACGGTCAAGTTTCTTTGCGATAAGCGCGTAGACTTCGCGCAGGCGTTTATAGCGCGGAGCATACTTTCCGAGGAAATCACGGATATATCTGCGCTTATTCAGTTCGGAATATCCGGATTCCTTCAGTATTTTAAGTATAACACAGCCGTTTATGAAATCATTCAGGCTGTGATACAGCATATCAGAACCGCTTACAGCGGCATCTATGCGGCGGGGATTCAGCGCAGCTTCATCATACATTCTGCGCTGGAATTTACTCATGAACTGATCTGAAACAAACTCGCTGTATACTTCACGGATATATTTGTACGGCAGGAATTTGCGGAGGTCTGAATAATATGTTCTGATACGCTCCTCCGCAAGCTCCATGATCTCCGCTTCATCGGACATTGTGATCTCATAATTCTTATATTCGTAAAGGTACTCCGCCTTTCTTGCGGCGGCAGACATATTTTTTTTCGGAGTTTTTTTCTTTTCGGGCTTTTTTTCGGGAACCGGAGGCTTGTCCTCAGAGACAGGCTGACCTGTCACGGAAGAAACATACTTGCGATAAGCCGCCTTTACTTTCGGATCTTCTGACGGGTTGTCCCGCAGCAGGGCTTTGTAGAACCTCTGAGAGCCGAGAGCTTTCCCGACCGCCTCTTTACCCTCGGCAGAACTCAGATATTCTGCCGTTTCCTCCGCAGTCAGTTCCCGGTATTGTCTGCCTGTGCTATCGGCATAACGCTGCTTCACGGTTATTTCCGCAGCTTGCCGGCAGTTCAGCTTGCTGCGTTCTATAAATTGTTCGATAGTATCAACAGCCATAGTCAAACCGCCTGTTTTTCATTATTCACTGATATGTTCCATACCTTGTCCGAGTATCGAGCGGACATGGTCGTCAGCCAGAGAGTAGAATACAATCTTTCCCTCTCGTCTGTACTGTACAAGACTTGCCTGTTTCAGTATGCGAAGCTGATGCGACACTGCGGACATACTTGCTCCGATCAGTGTCGCGATATCGCATACGCACAGCTCCGACTCGAACAGAGCATAAAGTATCTTGATGCGTGTGCTGTCACCGAATATCTTATATAATTCCGCGAGATCAAACAAAGAATCCTCGTCCGGCATCATCTCGCCAATCTTCTTTACGGTGTTTTCATGTACATGATGAAACTCGCATGAAGGGAGCTTTTCTTCCTTATCAGTCATAACCAACACCTTACCGACCAAGTCCGCCGAAGATCTGTACCCAGTAGATTATGCCGTCGCTGGTATAAACACCGATACCGATATGGTCATAATTGGGGCCGAGGAGGTTCTTCAGGTGGCGTTCGGAATTGACCCAGCCCTCCATTACATCATAAGGATCTACATATCCCTCGGCAATGTTCTCCGCTGAATAGATGTTTGTTATGCCATACTGTTCAAGAAGTGCAGAATACTTTGTACCGTCGGGGCGCTCATGATCGAACTTCTTCGATATTTCCTTTGCACGCACGGCGGCTGCTTTGCAGAGCGTTTCATCAAGTTTCAGACTGCCAAGATCAGCTTGTGCGGCACGTACACGGTTAGCAAGATTGAGTACCATGAGCTGGTCATCGGTAACCTGGAAATTATACGAAGCCTTTTCTTCATCGCAGTATACAGCTGAAGCTTTACTCGAAATCAGACCGGATTTGAAAGCACGGAACCGAAATATAGTTCCGGGAAGAGCTTTTAACGGATCATTGTAAAGCTTTGAGCTCTTGGAAGGTATAGTGCCGTCCGTAGTATAGTATATCTTTGCGCCGGCAGTGCCAGATGTTACAGTAATAATGTCTTTGTTTACCGAGACTTTCGGAGTTATTACTCTGGGAGCAAGCGTCAGTTTTATCGAACCGACTTTCTTACCGTTCTTGTCGTATTCCGCTGCGCGTATAACAACGGATTTCTTGGTTGAAAGAGTCTTGGTATATACTTTTGAAGATGTCGTGGGCTTAGCTCCGCCGGCAGTATAGTATATGGTATTGGAGCTGCTTATAGGAGTAAATGTAAGCTTAGCGGCCTTCTCTGTATATGTGATCTTATATTTTATCATTGCCAGCGCAGATGCCTGTACAGGCGGAAATACCGAAATCACGATCACAAATGCGATCATAACCGCAAACACAGCAGATAATGTCTTCTTTAACCTGATACTCATTTTTCAACCCTCCGTTTTTTTTAAATGACGATCTTTCTTGCTTCAACGTAAAATCTCTTATCAGCGGCGTGTCCCATAGAAAATGTCTTTCTGGGAAGCGCGCCGTCCTTGATTACAGTCGGGAACAGCTCGGACTTCTGCATATCCGGAAGTATAAAGCCGATGCTGTTAGGCTTCGCGGCAAGTTTTCTTACTATGTCGGCTCCGTGGATATAATCAACCTTGCCGCCGTTGCCGGCGATATACCAGTCTATATAATCCTGGAGGCTGCCGACAGACAGTTCTGAGGAACGGTTGTGTATATAGTAGAGTCTTTCCTTACCGCCCCATACAGCTATGAGTCTCTGGCTGGAAAGCTGATTATGATCAAGTTTCAGTCTTTCCTTTGCCTCTGCCATGAACTTTTCCGGATCAACCCCGGTGACTATGCGCTGTATCGCCTCAAACCGAAGAGCCGGGCTATGCAGATTTACTATTTCCACAAGAGCGTATCTTGCGGGATGATTCGAGAAGTCCATGCCGGGATTGGCAGCTTTCAGTCTGTTATAATATTCCTTCGCGGTGGCCAGCGAATGGTTTCCGTCGCCTACAGCGTAAAGAAGAGTCGGGTAACCGCTCAGATGGTACTTCTTATTGAACGCGTCGTTGTCGCCTAACTGGCAGAGTGCATTTGTAACTCTGTCCTTTGCTTCCTGATCGAGAAGCCAGCCCTTTATCCTTCCGCCGCCTTCCATAAGTGCTGTGTCGTAAATCGGGTCCTCGGTATCCTTCAATCTCTTGCAAGGTTCAATAACCGTCATGTGTTTATCATCAATGAGCACCATAACGTGCGGAAGCTCTATCTTGGCGCCCATGCGGACTTTAAGACGAGGCGGTATTCTCTCCGGTACCGTAGCTTCCGTTGCTCTGACAGACGATGTGCTTCCCTTGCGGTAATCATATTCTTCAAGATCAAGGGCACCGACTATTCCCTTGCGTACCATACCGTCGGACTGAACTCGTTCAACATAGATCATAGCATCACGGTATTCTTTGAAAAAGTTGTTTTCGAGCATATTGTTCATGGTCTCATGTATCCTGTCGATACGTTTGTCGACGTCGGTTTCGTCGAGATAGACCTCCGGCAGTATCAGTTTCAGGGTCGAGGGAGCATCTCCCACCTTCTTTTCCACCCTTGCCCAGTATTCGGGTTCTCCCGTATACTGATCGCAGGCGTCTACCGCCCATTTCTTCATATCCGCCTTTTCTGGCAGGAGTATGTCCGCCGTTGTGAATGCTGTTTTCATAAATTACCTGTCCTCCATTTTTGTATATGCAATTACTATCTGCGCGGATCCCGCGCTTCCGATCCTTATGGTGAATCTCCCGCAGAGAACGAATTCACTGCCCTGCGGTCGCTTTCAGAGCTACAACACCATTATATCCTATTTTTACATATCAAATTATTATACCATATAATCAGCTGTTTTGCAAGACCAAAAAACAATTTTTTCAAAAAATGAAAACTGTCCGCCGAAGCGGACAGTTTTCTTTCTGTATAGTATCTCCTTTATTTCTTCGCCTAAACGGCATAAACACGAACAAAATTTCTTCCGTCCTTCTCTGCTGCAATTATCAGACGGCTTCCGTCAAGCGCGGCGGAAAGCACTTTCGCGCCGTTGAGAGATTTGATGTTTTCAAGCATCTCATTCTGTACATCTCCGTACTCGCTCATATTGTCCGAATTGAACAGAACTCCTCCGCACATTGAATTAATCTCGGCAAGGGTTCTTCTGCGCTGTACGCTCATTGTATTATCTGTATCCCTCAGCATGTACACATCAGTATCATTTATGAACGCACGCCCGCTCAGTTGCCTGCGGAACACGGAATTAAGTATGCTCAACCGAGTGCTCGGACGCTCTCTGTGAAACAGTTTCATATAGTCCTGCCCGTCCCACTCAGGCGTAACATCCGTACCTATGCGGCAGTAATCCACCGTTCCGAATGCCGATGCCAGCGGAACACCGCAGCCCAGTATCTTAGCCCTTCCCGTAAGTTCACGAAGGAGATCCATAGCATCTGCCATTACGCGTCCGCGGGTCTTATCACGGCGCGGAAGTATGCAGGCAGCGTACAGGAAATCAAGCTTCAATAGTTCAAATCCCCACTCTTTGGTCACTGTAGAGAATACATCGTGCAGATAAGCACGCAATTCTTTATTATATATGTCGAGAGCATACTGGTTGCTCCAGTTACATCCTGCACGGACAGGCTGACCGTTTTTGTCCTTCAGAAGCCACTCCGGATACTTTTCAAACATCTCCGACTTTTCCTCACATACGAACGGTGCCAGCCAGAGCCCGGGAGTCAGTCCCTCAGCGGCGATCTTTTCCGCGACAGGCTTCATTCCGTTCGGGAATTTTGCCAAATCTACGCTGAGCCAATCACCAACCGCTGTCTGATATCCGTCGTCAATCTGGAACACATCTGCACTGAGTTCACTTTTCTTTACGCCTTCAAGATCGGCAAGCAAACAGCGCTCATTGATATCCTGATAATGTCTGTACCAGCTCGTATAGCCGAAGATCGGCTTTTCATGCAGCGGAGCAATATTCATAAGTTCAAAATAACGATCAAAAACTTCGGTCTCCGAGCCTCTGCCCAGATATATCTGCAATCCGTCATAGTTTCCGCTTACAAACAGACCGGAGCAGTCCTTTTCTATAGTTATGGAGTTCCCTGCCGTGTCTGTCCTGATCACGGTAAAACCTGAATTCTCGTTAAGCGAGCCTATAAAGTCGAAATTTCCGTAAGCGTCACGGATATAGCCGTAGGAAAAGCCGTGAAGTCTTCCGCGCCTGCGGATATACTTAACAAAGCTGTAATCTCCGTATGCCGCGAAAGCATATTTATCATTGATGCCTGCCGGAACATGGTCGAGGCCATGCTCGGTATCATCTATCGTGTGTTCATAGCTGTCTGTCCACGACTGATATCCATTCAGGAATATCCTGTCATCATCATCGAATACATACTCGAAACGCGCCGCCAGCTTTACTATCTCTATCTCGCTTTTTGTTGAAAGTGATGCTCTGAAAACCTCACCGTCATCATAGACATCAAGATTTATACGGCTGTTGCTGACACTTTCCGAAGTTGTCACGGCATAACCCTTGCCGTTTACCTTATAGGCGAATTTTACTTCCTGTAATTTAAGCATTCCTGTCCTCCATATTCCTCTTTGCGCCTGCTGTTATCTTACCAATAACGCCCTTTTCGTTATAACGGAAAAATACAATTCCTCCGAGCAGGCACAGCACAGTAGCTATTATCGCTGTCAGTCTGTAACCGAGTCCGTAGCCCGGCTGTCCGATCGGAACATCGGAATTTATGAGGGCTATACTTGTGAATATAAGCATGGCAAGCGACTGTCCGAGCTTGAAGGCGAATGTACGCGCTGCATAGAACATACCCTGTCTGCTCTCGCCTGTATCGAGCTTGTCGGCTTCGGAAATATCGGCAACTACAGCCTGCGGAAGTATGCCGAGAATAGCCATAGGAATAGAGGCAAGTACAGCTACGATTATGCCGTATGCCACACCCGGTATCGGGATTATTCCCGCAAAAGCAGTCACAAGGAATGTGACTGCAAAAAACATGAATGCGAACGATATAAGTTTCTTCTTACCGAGCTTCTTTGCAAGAATATTTACGGGAGCATAGCATACCAGCGACATAGCCGTCATTATGGCGAACAGCGGGAATGTCCATGTTGCGTCAAGCCCCATAAGTACGGTGATATAGAACGAAAGTCCTGTCTGAAACAGAGTGAGACCTACCCAGTAAAGGATATCGGAGCATACGAACAGACGGAAATCCTTGTTTCTGAACGTTGCTGCAAGGGATTTGAACGCGGGAGTATCAGTGGGTGTGGTATCCGCGTATTTGTTCTCGTCAATAAGGAATGCTGGTATAAGCATACAGACTATAGCAACACATGCGAGTATGCCTATCGTGATACGGTATGCTTCAGCATAATTGGAATAAACCGTAAAATCGCCGCTGAGTATCTTTTCAGACATTTCCGCACCGAATCGGGTCACTATTCCTTCTTTGCCTCCGAAGTGCTGTACGGCTTCATCGGGAGTGAGACCGGTCATAAAGAATGCCGCTATATTGGGTACAAGATAAGCTACAGCAGTACCAAAAAAGTATGTTACAGATATGAATGTTGACAAGTTTATGCGCGCATTCTGGGTGCGTCCGAGTTCTGGAATAAGTGCGTTGTAAGGCGTGCAGTATGCTGTCATGCAGAGGTAGAACAGCATCGCGAACACGAACAGAGCTATCATATTAATAGTATTCTCGCTCTCAGCTACGGGAGAAACAAAGATCAGTACAGTAACAACACCGAATGGTATCGCCGCGAAGCGCATAAACGGTATACGTCTGCCAAGCCGGTGACGGAGCCTGTCGGACTTTCCGGCGATCATCGGGTCGGTTACCGCATCAAATATGCGTCCGAACGCAGTTATAAGACCAATCGCTGTAAGACCTATAAATGTTCCCTGTGGGATATAGGCTATCTGGCCATGAGCGATCTCCTCGGAAGTAGGCTGAAAGAAGAATACCAGCCAGTTTGAAATGACGCCTGCAAGTATGGACCAGCCCAGCTGACCTATTGCGAATATCCACAGTATCTTGTTCGATGCTACTTTCTTTTCCATATTCCGTCCTCCCTGTTTTTTATTCTTTTTCAAGATAGCATATTGCGCAGTCTATTACAATTTCAAGTTCCTTTTCCGCGTCTGAAAAATCGTCAGACGGGAGTATCTCACCGCCTATGAATTTCTTTGCCATTTCAGTAAGCGCGTGAGCATAAGTGATATAAAAGAGCCGAGGCTCAATACTGCTCATAATCGTTCCGTCTTCCCTGCCTTTTTGGAATGCACTCTCAAATACAGGATAAAAGTTAATGACCGATCTTTCATATTCGGCGAGAGATTCTTTCGGAAACTCTTCATTAAGTATCATTCTGTCAAATTCTCCGAGCAGACGCATAAAATCACGGTGTGCGGTGTACATTACTATAAACATACGCAGCAGGTCTCGTATCTGCTTGATACCTGTCTGACCTGTGAATGCCGGAGAATCAAATATTCCGCCGAACAGACTTTTAAGATCATTCCACAGAAATGTCATGGCGGCAGCGGAAATCCCTGATTTTGTACCGAAGTATCTGTACAGCGTGGCAACGCCTATGCCGCTCTCTTCGGCTATATCGGTCATCTTTATATTCTCAATGCCTCGTTCAAGGAACATTGCTGCACATACCGACACTGCCCGTTCCATTCGCTTGTCTCTGAGATATTTTGGAGAAAACTCGGAAGAAATTTCATTAAGCACTTGACAAACCTCCGGAAATATGATACACTATGTATCAAGTGATAGTTTATCTATCATCTGATATATAGTCTATCATATATTTATCAATTTGTCAATAGTTTTTCAAAAAAATATTTTGGGAGGAAATAATAATGGATAAATCAAAAGTGATCTTTGACAACGAAATGACAGAAAGAGCCTACCGAAAAGCTGTAGCCGGCAAGCAGCGCTTTATCCGCAAATACGGTGACGATTCAGACAAAGTATATCATCTCGGTGCAGCTCCCGCTCCGGCAGTCGGCGATATCCTCGGGATCCGGCAGCTCCACATCTCCGGAGAAAAGGAAGTTGAATTCAACAGAAAAAGTGTTATTATAGGTAATATAAGAATGGGCTTCGGTCATTACCGCATTTCCATGGCAATGGCATCCGCAGCCCGGGCTATGGGATACGAACCATACTGGTTCGACCTCTGCTCCTTCGGCAATACTACCTGCGGCAAGGTGATCGCAGGTCAGAATGAACTGTATTCCCTCGGTTCACGTCTTTCCCAGTCTATACCGCTTTTCAATAAACTTGTCTGGGAACCGCTCAACAGCGAAGGCTTCCGCCGTATAACATACAATTGCAGCGATCAGAAAACATCAGAGCTTATGGTACCGGTTTATCATGATCTTCCCAAGGATATCCCATTCATCGCTACACATGTCTGGCCGTCACAGGCCGCAATACACGCCGGGCTCACCAATGTCGTGAACGCCGTGCCTGACAACTGGCCTATGGCGCTTCACCTCTCGGAGGGCGCAATCCACACGGTACAGACACCTTCCGCATACCTTGGTTACCGTGCCCTCCGCGGAATGGGCGGCAAGCGTATACTCAATCCTATGCCCAGGACAGCTATCGCTTACACCGGACACTATATTGACCATGAGCTTGTCAGCAACATAGAAGCAGACTGTGACAAACGCAGAGAAAGAGCTGCCAATGGTCCCAAGCGCTGGCTTATGTCTGTCGGCGGTGCCGGAGCACAAAAAGAGATATTCGTAGCAATCATAAAGAAGCTGCTTCCTGATATCGCAGCCGGAAACGCCTCCCTTTTCGTCAACGTCGGTGACCACAGGAACGTATGGGAAGCGCTTATGAATGAGATACCGCAGATGAGAGGCCTTGTAACAGAACACTTTGATGATTTTGAAGCTACAAAACAGTTTGCCGCTGAGGCGTACGACGGTGAAGTGACCGGAATACACGCGTTCTGTCACTCCGATATTTTCGCAGCAGTTTACTCAACGAACCTGCTTATGCGCTGTTCCGATGTACTCATCACAAAGCCCAGCGAGCTCGCGTTCTACCCGATCCCAAAGCTGATGATAAAGCGCGTCGGCGGCCACGAGGCATGGGGTGCTGTACGCTCTGCGGAGCTGGGTGACGGCACTTATGAATGCTCCACTCCTGCTGAAACCTGCGCTATGCTCGGACTTATCCAGAAGAACGGCGATATCATCGAAAAGATGTGCAACAATATCGTTATCGCAAAGCGTGCCGGAATATACAACGGAGCTTACAGAGCAGTAAAACTCGCAGTGCATAAGAACAGATATATGAAATAATATCCGGGATCCCGCTATTTATGAAAATAGCGGGATTTTTTCGGTCTTGCCAAATACAAAAAGATGTGATATAATAATATATAAATTTGAGGATAAATTTCCGGCAATATGGGGAGGCATTCAATGAAAAACACAAGAAGAATCCTGGCGTTATTCACTGCCGTAGGATTATCGGTAAGCTGCAGTGCTTTTCCTGCGTATGCAGAGGACGGCGCGAAAAGCGACGATATCGTCATACTCTATACGAATGACGTGCATTGCGGTATTGACGATAATATAGGCTACGACGGTCTGGCGCTCTACAAGCGCGAAATGGAAGCAACGCACGACAGCGTCATACTCGTTGACGCCGGAGATGCTATTCAGGGCTCTCCAATAGGCTCGCTTTCAAAAGGAGCCTACATAACAGAACTTATGAATGCGGTAGGCTACGATGTGGCTATTCCCGGCAACCATGAGTTCGATTACGGAGTAGCCGAACTTATGGTACGTGCCGAAGAACTGAACTGCGGCTACATCAGTGCCAACTTCTTCAACAAGGAGACCGGTGAATTCCCGTTCGAGGCGTACAGGATCATTGAAGCGGGCGACAAGAAGGTTGCTTTTGTCGGAGCCTCTACCCCCGAGACTCTGTCAGCTTCAACACCCGTATATTTCCAGAATGACAATGGCGAATATATATACAGCTTCGGCGAGGACGGCTCGGTCTATAACCTTATCCAGAATGCAGTTGATAACGCCAGAGACGAAGGAGCCGACTATGTCATAGTTCTCGGTCACCTCGGCGAAAGTGACGTGACCAAAGGCTGGAGTGCTCCGGAGATCGCAGGCGAGCTTACCGGCATAGATGTCATCATAGACGGCCATTCTCACGAGACCACAGCCGGACTTACCGTAAAGTCGAAAGACGGAAAAGATGTCATTGTCACGCAGACCGGCACTAAGCTCAACAACATCGGCAAACTTACAATATTTGCGGACGGAGCAATAAATACCGAGCTCATAGACGAGGTTCCGGCGCCCGATGAAAGCATGAACATCGCTGAAGATACATGGACCGAACCGGACGGAAGAGATGGTATCTTCGTCGATGAAGCTATAAATCTCAAAATACTTGAAATCAGGGAAAGGCTATCGGAAGAGCTGAACAAGAATGTCGGCCATACCGATTTCGTACTGACCGACTCAGATCCGGAGACCGGCAAGCGTATCGTAAGGCAGATGGAGACAAATCTCGGTGATCTCTGCGCAGACGCGTTCAGAGAAGTACTGGGAGCCGATATAGGCATAATGAACGGCGGCGGCATCAGAGACGGCATCGACGCCGGTGATATCACATATAACGAGATCATTTCGGTCTTACCAAGTTCCAACAGCACCCTTGTCGCTGAAATAACCGGACAGCAGCTCCTCGAGCTTTTGGAAAAAGGCGCAGCGGCGCTCCCCGGAGAGAGCGGTTCATTCATACATATTTCCGGAGCAACTTACTCGGTGGACGACACGATAGAAAGCTCGGTAACTCTGAACGACTACGGTGAATTTGTCAGCGTAGACGGCAAATTCAGAGTAAACAACGTACTTATTGACGGTAAGCCTCTTGATCCCGCAAAGACCTACACAGTAGGCTCGATAGACTACCTTTTCAAGAACGGCGTAAAAAAGTACTTCATCGGCGGAAAAGTCACAATAGTCAAGGACGATATAATGTCCGATACCGAGGCTGTTATAACATATATAAAGGATGTTCTCGGCGGTGTTATACCTGACGAATACAGTGATCCGTTTGGTCAGGGAAGAATAACAATGGGCATAGCACACGTTCTTCCAGAGGGGGGTGTTCCGGTCACATGGGAGCCTTCGCCTGAACGTCTCGTAATTCTTACAGACGAAGCAAGAGAACTCTACGAACGACTGAAATCCGGCGACTATCCCAGTGTAGAAGAACTGCTCAGCAGTAATGTCATAGCACAGCTCGATGCGATATCCGACTATTATATAGCATATTACGGCAAGACAAGCGATATCAGCACGCCTGAAAGAGAACAGCTCCGTGAGGATATAAAGAAAGAATTCCTTGCGATAGGTTCCGCAAGAACTGAAAGCATCGATGAAAACGGCAGACATACTTACGTCTATGATGGTGACATCGAAAGAGGATATCAGATGGAGCTTGTGTGCGGACTTCCCGCGGCAGGCAAGTCTTCCAGAGTAACAGATCCGGACAGCGAGGCTATGAAGGCATTCATTCTCGACTCCGATGTAGTAAAGACACTTATCCCCGAATATAAAGAGACCTTCGGTGCTGCAGCCGACGCGATTCATAAGGAAAGCTCAAATATCACTGCTTCTGCAATAGAGGAATTCCTCAGCGGCAGCATGAAGGGCGTAAACGTGATCATTCCTACTGTGGGAGACGGGTTTGACAAAATGATGGAAAAATACATCAAACCCTTTGAAGCAGCCGGATATAACGTACATGTCAAGTTCGTTGATGTTGATATCAACGTAAGTATGGCGAGAAACATCATGCGGGAACTTGAAACAGGCAGAATAATCAACAGCAGCATTGTCTTCTCTTATGGCACACAACCGCTTGAGACCTATCTTCAGATCAAGGATATGACCAACTCATTCGGCGAGAAATACGGTCTGACCGAACTTGGTGACGTTTCCGGCGACAATGCGGAAAATCCCGCAACAGGCGTACCGGCTCCGGCATTTATGTTTATATTTGTTTCACTTGCCGGAATGACCGCGGCATCCAGGCGAAGAGCACGAAAGTGACAATATCATAAAACAGAAAGGAAATCAATACAATGACTTACAAAGAAAGTTTCATCAAATTCATGGCAGACTGCGGCGTTCTTACATTCGGTGAATTCACTCTGAAAAGCGGCAGAAAGGCTCCTTACTTCATCAATACCGGCAATTACAAGACCGGCGCACATCTCGCACAGCTCGGCAAATACTATGCCGACTGCATCAAGGAGAACAATATCGAAGCCGAGACCCTCTTCGGTCCGGCGTACAAGGGTATTCCTCTTTCCGTAAGCGCTGCTGTTGCTCTTTACGACAAGTATGGCATAGAAGTGAACTACTGCTTCGACCGTAAGGAAGCCAAAGATCACGGCGAGGGCGGAGTATTTGTAGGCAAGCAGCTCACCGACGGCGAAAAAGTAGTTATAATCGAAGACGTTATGACCTCGGGCAAGGCGCTGCGTGAAGTGCTTCCTAAGCTGAAGGACGCAGCAGATGTGAACATAACCGGAATGGTCATAACAGTTGATCGTATGGAAAAGGCTCTTGACAGCGACCTGAGTGCCGTACAGGCAGCTTACAAGGATTTCGGCGTCAAGGTTTATCCGATAGTTACGATTAATGACATAATCGCGGCTATTGAAAATGGTATCATCGAAGGAAAACAGTATCTCGATGCCATGAAAGACTACCGCAAGCAGTACGGCGTGGACTGATATCACTTCCCTGCCGGATAACAGAATACATCGCCCCGGACATGACAGCGAATGTCCGGGGCGTGTTTTCTTATTTCAGTATCCCATGATACCTGTCCGGCGGACAAGTTCATAATTTTCAGAATAAAATGCTTTTCACAGCAGATAATATTGCTAAAGAAGCGAAATGCTTCCGTAAAAAATGGACTGAAAGGGATATTATATATGAAAGCAACGGGAATTGTAAGAAGGATAGACGACTTAGGACGTGTCGTTATACCCAAGGAGATACGGCGAACAATGAGGATCAGGGAGGGCGATCCTCTTGAGATATTTACAAACGCCGAGGGTGAAGTGATATTCAAGAAATACTCACCGGTCGGTGACATAACCGACCTTGCTAACCAATATGCGGAGGTGCTTGCCAAAGTCGGAGGATGTCCCGCAGCGATATGTGACCGTGACCATGTCATCGCCGTTTCAGGTATGCAGAAAAAGGAAGTACTTGAAAGGCGCGTGTCAAGTTCACTTGAAGATGTTATCGAAACGCGCAGGCCGCTTGTGTACGCTTCACTCGAGGATAAGCGTATAAACCCTATCGAAGGAATAGACAAATACGCAATAGCCTGCGCTCCTATTGTGGCACAGGGAGACGTGAACGGTGCGGTGGTTATGCTCTCCGGGAACGGAAGCGAATATGCGACCCCGGAACAGACCGCGCTCGTAAAGGCAGCCGCTATGTACTTTTCAAAGCAAATGGAAGAATGAAAAAAGTCCCCGGAAATACTAAAACTCCGGGGACTTGGTATATTATGCCGAATAATATCTTTCGAGACCCGGACGTGCATCATAGAAGCTCTCCCTGAGCTCCGGGTCAAACTGCTTTCCCATACCCTCGTCTATAATGGTGAATGCCTGCTCGAATGACATACTCTCCTTGTAGCAGCGTTTGCTTACAAGCGCATCGTAAACATCGACGATCGCCATTATACGGGCTTCGAGCGGTATATCGCTGTCTTTCAGGCCTTCAGGATATCCGGTACCGTCCATTCTCTCATGATGATAGTGAGCGACGTTTTCTGCTATACGCTTGAAATCTTCGTCATCAGTGCCTTCAAGAACCTGCTGTATCATTTCGGCTCCTTTTGCTGCATGAGTCTTCATCTGCTCAAATTCCTCGGGTGTGAACCTTCCGGGTTTGCGCAGTATTGCGTCGTCAACGGCAATCTTGCCGAGGTCATGCATTGGAGCGGCTTTTATAAGGTTTTTGCAGAAGTTCTCATCCAGGTCGTAAACACCGACCTTTTTGATACTGTCAATAAGTATCCGTATGCAGTCGCTTGTGCGTCTGATATGTCCGCCGGTAGAATTGTCGCGGCTTTCTACCATGGTTGCGAGTCCGAGTATCAGCTTGTTATGCATTTCGTTGATATGCTCGGTCTTTTTTTCTACTTCGTTCTCAAGGTCTGCATTGTAATTCTTTATCAGATCAACGTACTTTCTTTCTTCTGTAACATCTGTAAGCGTTATCTGATAACCGTATACCTTCTTGTTGTTTATGAGATTATCTACAGATACCGCATACTTTCTGCCTTCAAAGTCATAATCCTCAAGTTTTGTACCCTGAAGAAAACCCCATACCCATTCATTTATTATCCATAGCTCGCTTCCCTTCAATTTCGCGTCGATACGAACATCAGCGAGTGCAGGCAGTATCTTTTTCGCCGTGATATTGCTTCCGAGGTAGTTGAATTTAAGGTCGAGAGAGATAAAGGCGTGTTCCTCGTTGTTGATAAGTCCTTCTATGACATTATCGCTTATATCATAAAGACAGATACGGTTTATAATCAGCAGATAGCCTGCCTGCATCAAAAGATATGCAACGCCCACAAGCTCAACTCTTTTTCCGATTATATCCCTGCCGAAATACAATAAAACCGCAAGCACATCTATAAGGAACAGTAATATAGCGTGTCTGGTGGACACTTTGTTGTTTTTGAAGAAACTGTAAACTATGACTGCCAGATTTGCTGCGAACGAAAGTATGATCCAGATAATGCATACAGTGTGCAGAGGTCCGTATTGTTTCTCAAGAATGGGCATATCGCCCTCGAGAACCATTTTTATCTCACTGTAGAACAGCCATGAGTGCTTTATTGACAGCACTGAGCTGTATATCAGCGTAGCAATGATGAACGCCGCCAGGACTATCGGCTTCGGTATTTTTACCGAGCAGATAGAATAGATGAACAACATATAGAACAAAGGCAGGAAGCAGCCACCCACATATATGATCTTGTTGGCCATCATGGCCTCTTCGAGCGTGGTACTGTTGGCCATCAGCCAGTATCCCAGTTCACAGAACGGTATCAGGGTATAAAAAACAGCCGAATATACGTTGAATCTCTTGCGCCACATCATAAAATAGATTGCGGACAGCGCAAAAGACAATATAGTCAGAATAAGATAAAACGTCTGCATCTGATTTTTCGTTTCCTCTCAAAAAATATATAATTATTATAACACATTTATACAGAAAAATCAACTGAAAATTTGAGGGCTATCGGTTTATACACCCGATATTGACATTTTGCGGCTTTCATGTTATAATTTATATTTAAGATATAGTATTATTGGGAGGATCTTATGATAAAGGACCCGTATTTGCAGAGTGTTGTGCAGATAAACTGTATCCCTGCACTAATAATAGTTTTTTTCATATTCTTTCTCAAAATAAACTATTCATATGAAAAGCCTCTGACAAAGAAATTCATACCGTCCGTCATTCTTCTTCTGCTGCTGATAATCGTCGACAATATGGACTATTACTGCTACGATTCCAATATGTTTGAAGGAACCGGCGGATTAATACACAGGTTATCTGCAATGCTCGGCTATGACATGAGGATACTGCTTATGGCGAGCCTTATCGCGATCGCAGCGGCAAGAATAAGCGAGAAAAAATATATCATACAGCTGGTTTGCCTGCCTGCGGTGCTCAATGTACTGGTGCTTCTTCCCTGTCTGTTTACCGACCTTTTCTTCTATTACCTGCCGGACGGCTCCATTGGCAGAGGCCCGCTTGCCTATGAACCTCATATTCTGTCCGGACTATATATGATCTTCCTTTTCGTTCTTGCATTTCTGCGCAGCCGTAAAGGCAGATCGAACGAGACCGGGATACTGCTGCTGTGCGGAGCCCTCACCATACTCGGATTCCTCGCGGAATTCCTTTTTGCGCTCAGAGGCATACTCACAGGCGTCGTGGCACTCGATATAGCGTTCTACTACCTGTACCTTCACATAGAGCATTTCCGGTTTGACCCGCTGACACTGGTATTCAACCGTGAAGCATTCATGGCGGATATCGGAAAAAACGGGAAAGGTGAAATAACTCACATACTGAGCATAGACCTCAACGATCTGAAAAAGCTCAACGATTCCAAAGGCCACAACGAAGGTGATAAGGCTCTGAAATCGATAGCAAAGGCTCTTTCGGAGTCTTGTCTGCCTGACTGCAGCGTCTACAGAGTCGGCGGAGACGAATACTCGATCATATGTAAGCACTGCCATACAGAAGACATCGAAGTTATGATCGGAAAGATGTACGAAGCTGTCAGGAAATCAGGTTATTCCTGCGCCATAGGCTATGCCGAATGGACTGCCGGTAAGAGCTTCACCGAAGTATATAAAGCGGCAGACGACAGAATGTACATAAAAAAGAGAAATATGAAATCCGGTACTGAAGAGTCTGTTCGTTTCAGGGCAGAAATTCCGACCGAACAATAAGGAGGCACTATGAAGAAATTTCTTATAGTCGTTGATATGCAGAAAGATTTTATTGACGGAGCGCTTGGTTCCGCGGAAGCTGTAACCATAGTTCCCGCCGCAGTCCGGAAGATCACAGACTTTGACGGAGAGATATTCGTAACGCTGGACACGCATTTCGAGAACTATATGGATACCGCAGAGGGTAAAAAACTCCCGGTTCCTCACTGCATAAAAGGCACAGATGGCTGGCAGCTCAACCCGGATATCGCTGCAGCACTTACCAACAAGGGATATACTCCGGTAGAAAAAGTAACCTTCGGCTCCACGTCCCTTCCCGGACTTATTTCCAAGGCAGCCGGTAATGATCAGATCAGCATTGAGCTTATCGGGCTCTGTACCGATATCTGCGTAGTCAGCAACGCCCTTATGCTTAAAGCGTGTTTCCCTGAGGCTCAGATAAGCGTTGACGCAGCCTGCTGCGCCGGTGTTACCCCTGAAAAGCATGATGCAGCTCTTGAAACAATGAGAAGCTGCCAGATCGACATAGTCGGATAATCGGGAGGCCTTTATGTTTGACGCGGTAAAAGTAAAAAATGAATGTGTACAGTGGATACAGGATTTCTTTGCGAAAAACGGCAGGGACTGCAACGCCGTAGTAGGTATCTCCGGAGGCAAGGACAGCTCGGTTGTCGCTGCACTGTGTGTTGAAGCACTGGGGAAAGAACGTGTGATAGGTGTTCTCATGCCAAACGGCGTACAGCATGATATAAATATGGCCGAGATGTTGGTTCATCATCTCGGTATACGCAGTTACACGGTTAATATCAAGGAATCTGTAGAGGGACTTATCAGCCATATCCCTCTGGAACTCAGCGAACAAAGCCTCACTAACCTGCCGCCGCGTATAAGAATGGCAACGCTCTATGCCATATCGCAGAGTAATAACGGCCGCGTTGCCAACACCTGCAATCTGTCCGAGGACTGGGTAGGCTACTCTACCAGATACGGAGACAGCGTCGGCGATTTCAGTCCGTGTTCACACCTTACCGTTCGCGAAGTCAGAGCTATAGGCAGAGTACTCGGTCTGCCTGACGTACTTGTAGACAAAGTGCCGATAGACGGGCTCTGCGGCAGGACAGATGAAGAAAATCTCGGCTTTACATACGATGAGCTTGATACATATATCAGAGAGGGTGTCATAGAGGATCAGCCAAAGAAAGAAAAGATAGACCGCATGCACAGGATAAATCAGTTCAAACTTGAACTGATGCCGTCCTTTGACCCGCATTTATAATACAACGAGAGGAAACAACTATGAAACTGGAACCGATCATCATTTCCCTGCTTGACACTGATCTTTACAAGTTCAATATGGATCAGGTCATATTCCACAAGCATACAGACCTTTGCGGACAGTATTATTTCAAATGCCGCAATAAGAACATCACATTCACACCGGACATGGTAAGGGAAATAAACGAACAGGTAGATCACCTGTGCTCACTCTGCTTTACGAAAGACGAACTCGATTATCTGCGTTCCATACGCTTCATCAAAAACGACTATGTGGAATTTCTGCGTCTCTGGCACCCGATAAGAGACTACGTGAAAGCGGAGCTTGACGAAAACGGCGAATTGTCGATAACAGTTGATGGTCCCCTGTTCTCGGCTATGCAGTTTGAGATATATCTTCTGGAGATCGTAAATGAAGTATATTTCCGAATGACATACGATTATGAAGAACTTATCAGATCTGCCGAAGAAAAACTAAATGCTAAAATTAATGCACTGAATGACGGAACATACACTTTTAAATTTGCGGAATTCGGCTGCCGCAGACGCTTATCGCGGGAATGGCAGGACATTGTGGTCAGAAGGTTCGTCACAGAGACTAAAAACTGCGTCGGAACATCAAATGTTTATCTCGCGATGAAATACGACGTAACGCCCATAGGAACTTATGCGCATGAGTTCGTACAGATGTATCAGGGCATAGACTCAATACCGCTCGCTTATACCAACTACTACGCCATGAAAGACTGGTATATGGAATATGACGGCGACAACGGAACAGCTCTGACCGATACCGTAACGACCGACCTGTTCCTGCTTGATTTCAACCGCTCTATGGTCAACAACTACACCGGCGTCCGTCATGACAGCGGTGACCCGTATGAATGGGGCGAAAAGATCATCAGGCACTATGAAAAATTCGGAGTAGATCCTAAGACAAAACTGTTGTTGTTCAGCGACAGCCTTGACTTTGACAGAGCGCAGAAGCTCTACGATTATTTCAAGGACAGAACAAAAGTATCCTTCGGCATAGGAACTTTCTGCACCAACGATACCTCTGCGGAAGCCCTGAATATCGTCATCAAGCTGCAATATGTCAACGGCAGGCCTGTCGCAAAGCTATCTGACTCTCCCTCTAAGTCAATGTGCAAAGACGAAGCATATCTTGATTATCTTAAACGTGCAGTGGATTTCAGACTTAACAGAGTTCAATAAACGAAAAGCTCCCGATCTCATCGGGAGCTTTTTTATCATCAGATAGCTCAAGCCTGAAAAAATGTACAGAAAATCAGAACTCCGGACTGCGGGGCAGAAAAAAACGTATAGAAGATTTCTTCCATACGGTTTGGGTGCGGCGGCTAGCCGCCATGATTGCGTTACAATAAGTAAATCAGAACTCTGGACAGCGAGGCAGAAAAAACGTATAGAATATAACTTCCATACGGTTTGGGTGCGGCGGCTCGCCGCTGAGTCTGTCTAACGTTTTTGATATTATCTCCGGACTGCGGGGCAGAAAAAAACCGCATAGAAGATATCTTCCATACGGTTTGGGTGCGGCGACTCGCCGCTGGAGCTGATAGTCGGAATCGAACCGACGACCTCATCCTTACCAAGGATGTGCTCTGCCGACTGAGCCATATCAGCTTGTTACAGTTATATATTATAACACAGATGAGGCTCTTTGTCAAGACTAATTTTTCATTTTTTTAAAATTTTATTCAGATAAACTTAAAAAACATATTGCCGAACAACTCTGAACGTTTTATTTCATTCCTGTTTTCGGTGTCAATATCGAATATATACTTGTCGTATGCGTTGATTATCTTAGTACCGCAAGGATGTTCGATGATACGCTTGAATTTACTCCCGTAGCCTGCGTGTACATGACCATGCAGCATATATTTCGGACGGCAGCATTTTATGAGCTGATCGAAGCACTCATATCCTTTATGCGGCAGATCTTCAAGATCGCCGTATCCGCGGACCGGAGCGTGTGTTACCAAAATATCTATGCCAGATTTCATGATAATATCAAATTTCCTGAACCAGATACGGTGTCTCATATCGCGTTCACTGTACATATATGGTCCGCGTTTGTATTTCATAGCTCCGCCAAGGCCAAATATACGGACACCGTTAAATGTATATATCTTCCCGTCTATACATTCACAGCCTCCGGGAGGCTCTTTCACATATCGCTCGTCGTGATTCCCCGGAACGTATAGTATAGGACATTTCACCATTGTGGCGAGAAATTCCAGATATTCGGCGTGAAGATCGCCGCAGGAGATAATCAGATCTATACCCTCAAGCTTTTCGGGCAGATAGAAATCCCACAGCGACTTTGATTCTTCATCGGCAACTGCAAGTATTCTCATCACACACCACCGTCAGAGCTGAATCCTCGGCGGCAGTTCGCCGTCGATATTTTCATTCAGCCAGTCCATTGACAGGATACGGCCCACCGTCATCTTTTCGAGAGTCGTTGAAATATGACTGTTCTTGTTCCTCGGGTTTTCCTGTATCATATCGTTCTGTGAATGGAGTTCCCCAGAAAACGGATCAAGGTCGTTACTCATGATAGCCTTCTTGAAGAATGATATCATTTTCTTCGTCTGATACGGCAATTCCTGCGTTCTTATATCAACAACGCCGGTAGACAATCCGAACCAGTAATTTGCAGCATTATGAAGCTTTACAGTCTCATTGATATCCCATGCTCCGGAAATGACTGACTGGACTATCTGAACATAGTATTTTCCCCAGTTGAAATAGGGTGCTCCGATGAATGTTTCTTTTCCGCGGTCAAGCATGTAAACGCCCGGGATCTCAGTTACCTCCTGCCCTGCCGAATATTCGAAGTCGGCGAACATTGAAACGCCTTCATCAGCCCATTCTTCGGCAGAGACCGAATCCTCGCCGCTGTGCAGATTTCTTAGCTTTATATGACAGTACGGGTCAAGAAGGGATACTCCTATCGCAAACGCGTTAAGATCAGCAACACTCATGATGCTGCCGCCGCGGACTATATAGCCGATGCGGCGTTCTTCCCGGCAGTTCTTTTCAAGGAGCAGAGTGTTCGCCGCAAGCACTCCCATGAGGAACGAAGCCTCATACAGCTTTCCGTGATAGCTGCGTACAGTCGGGTGCGACTGACCTACGGAGCAGTTTAAGAATTTGACATTCGGATTATGGACAGCCGCTTTAAGGGTATCGTTCATCATACCAGGCGATACTGTGAATATTATCTCGTTCTTATCCGCAAGAGCATTCCCGATAGCGTCCTCAACGCTGTCTCCGTCGCTCACTGAGGTATAGCTTTTTGTAATTACATTGTCACCTGTGACTTTATCAACATAGAAACGTCCGAGCTCATGGCTGCCTATCCAGCGTGATTTTTCGGCATCCGCGTCATATACAAAGCCGACCTTAAGCGGTGCGGAAGCCGTATAATTCTTCGCGCCGGTAAAAAGCCCCATGAGTCCGGAGCTCTTTTCGCCCTCAGGAGCTGTATCGAGGAACGCAATATTCTCGGGACTTTCTCCGTTCCGGAGCTCATCACGCGCAAGCCTGATATTCTTGATTATCTGTTCCTCTGTATCTTCAAACAGAGTTTTCATGGGGAATATCGAAATATATACAAGGAAAGCGTCACTTGCCGTGAACTCATCGTTCAGCTTGAGAACCGTACGATATAGTTTAACAAATTTGAAGAAAGCAGCCTTCAGATCGGTACAGACGTCTTCCGGCCATTTGTTGACAAGATCCTGTCCCAACAGATGAGCAAGCCTTTCATACTCGCCCGGATCTGACAGGATTATATAATTGTTCCTGGTAACATTCCAGAAATCAAGATATTCGTAGTATACCCTTACTTCCTTGGTATCGTTCTTAACCGGCAATATACGGATAACATCGGCAAGAATAAACTCGCTGCCG